>JACDJB010002681.1_pt1 | contig 12393 bp, 9 predicted proteins | sample 7454121 | NCBI WGS metagenome assembly JACDJB01 (sample SAMN14253290, study PRJNA609438) | sludge metagenome | isolation source: sludge after 25d culture with pyrite | collected 2018-12-20 | reverse complement strand
TTGGAAGAAGCGATGGAATACATCCATCACGATGAATATCTTGAGGTTACGCCTGATAATCTGCGGATTCGTAAAATCTTTTTAGATGAGCATGAACGAAAACGCCATGCCAAAACTGCCGTGGAATAAACTTTTTTTTGCAGCAGCTTTTTAATCATTTTAGATTTCATCATTGTTCTGTTCTGATGTTTTCGGGCAGATTTAATCAGATTGTTTGCAGGGCAAAATGTGATTTACCGTGAGATTTTTTTACGGACGCAGAAATAAGTGAAATATTCGCCAAAGGATGGCTCAATGGAATTTGCAAAAATGACTAACTTCAGTTTCCTTTTACTCCTACTTTTATTAGTTTTACCGTAAAATCAGAATTGGAATTTTTTCAGAAAAATTCAACTGCAAACTGCATAGCGCAGTTTGTTTTTGGTGAATCAAATTAATTTAAGAGCATGAAGAAACAACTATTTTTATTTTTGGCGCTTTTCTTTCCTTTTATGGGTTTGGCTATCACGGTTGACAGCCTGAAATTTGTTGATGCAGCAGCTTTTCCGGTTATCGGAAAGGGATTTTCTGATACGCAGTCCCGCTATGAACGGTTGCCTGCCGCTCTGGAGAATCAGACAAGAAAACCTGTCTGGAATCTGTCAAAAAACAGCAGTGGTCTGGCTGTTCGCTTTCGCACCGCATCAACAGCTATCGGCGCCCGCTGGGAAGTTACCGGCGATGTAACCATGAACCATTTTGCGCCCACAGGCATCAAAGGATTAGATTTGTATTGCCTGAAAGATGGAAAGTGGCAATTTATAAAATCAGCTCAACCAGCCGGAAAATTGTCCGCAGTGGTTATCGTGCAAAATATGACTGGAGAAGAGATGGAATATATGCTTTATCTGCCTTTGTATGACGGATTAAAGAGCCTTGAAATCGGCATAACAAAGCAATCGGAAGTGAAAATGCCTGTTGTGAATTCTCCAAAAACCGGAAATCCGGTGGTATTTTACGGAACCAGCATCACGCAGGGCGGTTGTGCAAACCGCACAGGAATGGCTTATCCGTCTATTCTTTCGCGAATGCTTGATCGTGAAACCATAAATCTCGGTTTCAGCGGAAACGGACAGCTCGATTATGAAGTGGCTGAAGCGATGGCAACCATTCCGGCATCGTGCTATGTGATTGATTGTCTGCCTAATGTAAGCCCCGAGCAAATCAGTGATAAATATGTCCGTTTTCTTGAAATTATCCGGGAAAAACAGCCGAAAACGCCAATAATTTTAGTTGAAAACATCCTTTATACGCACATGTTTTTTGATCAGTCTCTTTTTACTCTGATTAACCGGAAGAATGAATTGTTAGCTCAGATATTCATGGAGCAGAAAAAGAGTGGCGATAAAAATATCTACTACGTAAAAGCCGACAAGTTAATCGGCAATGACCGGGAAGCAACTGTTGACGGCGTACATCTCACCGATTTGGGCTTTCTCCGCATGGCAGAAAATCTCTATCCTGCTATTCGTAAAAGGGTTCGTTAGCTGCAACTCTGGCAGCGATAAAAATATTTAAGGAAATACAATGATTAATAAATCAACAACACTTAAAGAACGATTCGGATCGATTCCGGTAGAGTTCGGATTCAAAGCAAAAATGAGAGTACATCAAGGCTGGTGGAGAACAAATATTTTAATTAAGGAACCTGCACCTTACCCGGGCAAATCAGATGAAACTATTTGCAATAGAATTTTAAACGGAAAGGAAAGTGGAAAGAATTTTCTAACAAACACCTAATATTTTGAATGTTGTTAAAGAAACACTTCAGCAACGTACAAAAACCAGTGTGGGAATCATCGAAGAAAGCAGATTGTTAAACAATCTGCTTTCAAGTCAACCCCTTTGTTTTAACTTTTTTGGTGAACTGTATGCCGATAAGAATTCTGGGTTGACAGTCCTTCAGGCATTTTATCCTGATATTACAAAATTGAGAAAAGTAATGTTCGAATTTGCACCGCCGGAAAATTTCACAAAAGACCGCTCTGCTTTTGATATTGCATTTGAAGTAGAAAAAGGGAATGAAATCAGTTTGATTGGGTTAGAATGCAAATACACAGATACTTTCTCTTACAAGCCATCAAAATTAGAAATCTTTTATGGCGATAAGGGAAATAAAAACTATGAAACATATTTTGAAATGGGATACTCCCCCCCGCAAATTTTCTCTTTACTTTTCAGCTGACAGGAACGAAGTCGGATAATTGCATTTGTCAGCTATTTTGCCGCCGGGTTCCCTGATCCACGTATCAAAAGCGCGCTTTCCTTCTTTCAGCACGATAACTCTTGCTCCGGGACCCGGGTCGAGTTCGTTGTAGCCGGTTTTGGTTACCCGACCATAGGCAAGAGCGATTTCGTAATGAACGCCAATGTAATCGTTATAGTGATCGTGTCCCACAAAAGTGCCCATCACATCGCCACTTTCCAACATTGCCGCAAACATTCCGGTATTGATCAGCGGACTGCAAATATCTTCCCGCTTTTTACCAAACGGCGGGTTGGTTTTGTTGTTCCACGCATCCTCATACTCCGGTAGCGGAATATGAAAAAACGCAAGCGCAGGGTAGGGGGCGCCATTATTTTTGGCAGTGAATTTTCTGCTCTGCTGCCGGTACCAGTCAACCTGTTTATGGGTGAACCACCCCCAGCCGCCGATGAGCGGTTTGAGTGTGCTGTAATCGTTGGAATCCATAAAATATAGAAGTGCAGCCTTTTTTCCGTCATTTCCGTAAACCGGAAGGACAAAATTGGTGTAACCCTCCGATTTTTTGTCGTTTTTGTTTAAAATTCCCGGTAGCTTTTCAATAAATGCAGCAACCTCTTTTCGGGATAAATTGTGCTCGGAGTCGTGATTGCCAAAAATCATGGTATAAGGCACTCCCGCTATAACAAAAATATCGGCAAGTCTTCGTAGTCCCGTTTCGGGATTGTCTTCCGTAACAATATCGCCGGTAACGACTACCAAATCAGGTTTTTCGCTTTCCAAAATTTTGGGAATGGTTTCATAAACTTCGAGAAATCTCTTTCTCTCCAGTTCGATATGCAAATCGGTAAACTGAACAATCTTTAATTCGCCGGAGCTGTTGAATGACAGTTGCCCTCTTTTTTGTGCACTCACAGAAAAGATTAGCGAAATGAGAACGAGCAAGGTTTGAAGTTTTTTCATTTTTTAATTTTAAAAGAGTCAACAAGATTCTCATCAAAATCAAAAGCGCTGTATATTAGTTCATTCCCTTCGATTTTGAAATGCTGATAAAACTGCCCCTCTTTGTATCTGACTGCTGCATAGGGCTCTTCGCCAATGTCGTTGTGGCGGGCAGGAATGGCAATGGAAATGATATAAGTTGTTCCTTCGCTGTGCGAATCAACCACTTTCCCCGCTTTCATCGGGTTGGAGCGCATGTAGTAGTGCAGGTGACCGCCTAAAACCAGATCAACATGATATTTGTCGAACAGTGGTACCCAGGCTTCCTGAATATCGGGATAAGGTTCCTCAAAATTGTATGGCGAAAAATGAAAAATTGCAATTTTCCAGGTTGCATCGGACGTAGCCAGCTGTTGTTCAATCCACTGGGTTTGTGCCTCGGTGGATGAAGTGGCATCAAGCATCAGAAACAAAGTGTTTTTGTAGGTAAACGAATAGGTCTGTTCCTTTGGTACGCCATCGGGACCGTTTGTCGGGTAGCTGAACAGGTCGCGGAACATTTTTGCACCAAGCCCCAGCCGGTTATCATGGTTCCCGGGAACGTTCATCTGCGGTTTTTTGCGGATAACATTTTTTGAATTTTCAAAGAAGTTATCCCATTCATTGCGGTAAAGTCCGTAATCCACCATATCGCCCGAAACGGTGTAAAATGCAGTTTCGGGAAAGGATGCTTCTGCCTTTTCGTGAAGTTCGCCAAACACTGTTTTCTGGTGAGCATCGCCAAACCAGATAAACGAAAAGGAGTCGTCATCAGCCGGTGTGGAAAAATTTTCTGCTTTTGTCCAGTCGGTTTCCGGTGGAATCAGGTATTCGTATTCTGTTCCCGGTTGCAAATCATGCAATTTTGCAGTGAATCTGTGAATGAAACGATCGTTCATCACTTCGCGGTCTTCCATCACAAATTTTTCAGCCTGTTGTGTTTTTACATCTGCCGATTCTCTAATCCGGTATTTTACGGAACCTGTTTCCACGGAAGTGTCCGTTCTCCACTGAATATCCATGCTTGTGGAAGGATTGGAACTCCAGGTCAGCATAATTTGGTCGGGGTCTGCCGAAGATGGATACGCCGTTGGGCGGAAAGCGCCGATAAGGTGCGACTCCTTTCCGCGTCCGCGGATGGTGGTAAGCAGAATTTGCCCTTTCATCTCTTCGGGAACGTCCATGGTAACCAGTTCTGTCCAGTCCTGATAGACTGTGTTGCCGTTGTCCAGCGTACTGACTATCTGATTTTCAGGAATAAAACCTGATAATTCCAGTTTGTCTTCAGGATTTTGCGGAGCTACTGAAACAAAATAGTGATAGGAAAAATTTTCAAAGCCGTTGATCCCCAGTCCCACGGTACCTTTGTTAAAGGATTTTTGCCACACTTCATAAGTGTTCTGCTCGTTTTTTATGGTGAAGCCGGTTTTTCTAAAACCGCTGGGTTCAAGCCAGAAAGGCATGATTTGCTGCCTTGTGCTGCGCATGACGGAAACCACAACCGGAACATTGGCATTGAAAACCCAATGGCGGGTGGCAAGAACTTCCAACTCGCCGTCATCAAACAATTTCATCGCTTTCTCCTGATCGATACTCTCAATGGTTTCGCTGTCCATAGTGGAATAAATGCGCGAAATGACATCGTCCATCACATCTTTTACCGATTTTTCGGAAATGGTCTGTTTTTGAGCACAAAAGATCAGCGCTAATGCAACTGCACCTAAAAGTGCTATTCTGTAAATTTTCAAGTTTATTTTTTTCATCTTTCCGGTTTTCTAAAAAAGAAAAAGCGCGCCTGAAAATTCAGGAAGCGCTTTTCCATTCATTTAATCAAATTATGTTGAAGCAATTTTTCATAGTTGTCATTTTCATTTGCTGCAATCCGGTTCGCTGATTACTTCCAGATAACGTCCGATCCAGTAGGGCAGCAGCCAGATGTCGCCGGCGCTGTACTCCTGGGTTCCGTTTCTGCCGCCATCGAGACGGAAGCGGTTTGCATTGTGCCTTGTGATGGGCAGCTCGTCTGCCGGTAAAACTTCGGTTATGGTCTGGGTGCGGAAATTTTCAGGAATAAACTCAATATCTTTCCGGTGGCTGTTTGTAATAGTCCACGTTACCAGATCTAACGGATAGCGCTGCAAATACCAGATTGCCTCTTCTAAGTCTGTATTGTCATCGGTAACCATAGCGGTCATAATGTTCCATAAACCCTCTTTTTCAGGTCTTTCAAATTCCCAGTGGTCAATGATCGCATCGCGGTAAATGGCTTTGAGCGTATCATTGAAAGCATAACGATAAAGCCCCCAGTAGCCGCAGTAATACATTTCGTCATCCGAATGATTCCATGCGCTTGAGAGCATTTGTGCCCAGTCGTCGTCATCTTCGGAAGCTTTGCCAATCTCCTCCATCGGGCGCCTCAGGTTTTCTAAATAACCGTGCTCATCCATCAGGTAAAAAGCGGCAGTTTTATACTTCTCTTTTCCGGTAAAATGGTAGGCAGTCTGAAGCATCCCGACAATGTTGGAGCTGTTCAGCTTACGGTCTCCTATAGAAGTTGGAAAACCGTTCACATATTCGGGATTCCACCTTGCCCAGAGCGTTGGTTCGCCGTTCCAGTCAATCAGATAGTAGTCATTTTTGATGATATGCGACATCATCGTGTCAATAAGTGCAATGGCTTTATCTCTGATATCGGCAATTTCAACCAACTCTGCAATGGCTCCGAAAGCAAAAATATGCCCAATGGCTTCATCGCTGCTGGTGGTTGATTTCCAGTCCCATTCGGGGTCTTCGGTCGGGCGCCATGGTTTGTCGTGATCGTTGTAGCCTGCGCGCTGAAACGAGCGGGAAGGAAATCCCGATTTCATCGGATTTATGGTGTAGAGCCGCTCCATGGCATCTAATGATTCGCGGACATTTTGAAGCGCTTCATCCGATTTGGTAACTGCATACCTGAAAGTTTCGGCTGCCAGATACATGGATGTCCACAATCCGTCATTGTCCGAGTTCTCAAGTGTTCCTGTAGTAACATCGCCATTGGTCATTCTACCCACGGTGCCGTTGAATCCGGTGCGGATATGGCGCTCGCGAACCTGCTTTTCATAAAACATTGCCTTTTCATACAGCGTCATCTCTTCAAAAATAATCTGTCCGACGCCGCGGTTGGTGAGTACCAGCACCGAGTTATCGGGACCTTTGGAAATATGAATCACACTGTCGGAAGGGAGCCAGCGGCGGGACGCATAGTAATCGAATTTGCCGTCATCACGAAGAACCATTGCTCCGTGGGTTGAGCCAAACCATATTTTGCCGTCAATTTCACTGATTGTGGTGAGCTCTGTCCATGGCATTTTTCGCTGAATCTGCCCGGATTGTTTCCCGGTTTTTGTGTCAACTGTCAGATATCCTTCTGTTGTTCCAACAAACAATTTGTCTGTTGAAATCTCAAAAGAGGTTAGATTTTTTCCGGTAAAAACTTCTGTAATCTGTTTGTTCTCAGGATTGAATGAGTTGATTGCATCTTTGGATAAGAGCCAGAACAGCTTATTGTTTTCATCAAATTTGATATCATTAATCTCTTTTCCTGAAAGCGAGCCTTCCCAGATAGATTCTGAATCTTTAAGCAGAGCCAGTTTTTGTCCGTTGGAGATTAAGAAGGAAAAATCGTTTCCGCCTGCAAAAATCCGTGCATCGGGCATGGTGTGTCTTGAATAGAGATGCCCTGCCCAGGCATTGCTGAGCACCGCTTCATTGTCTATGTAAACAAATTGATTTTGGTAGGTGCCGATTCCGGCGATATTTTTGTCGGAAGTTGGTAAATCCTGAACATCTTTTACAAGTGTTCCGGGGAAAAGCATTTGCCCGTCACGAAGCCTCATCAGCCCTTTGTCCGACAAAACCTGGATATAGCCGTTCCTGTCGGAAAACACTTTTAGCAGCGCGGCATTGCTGTTTTCATTAAAATAGCTGATGCTGTAATCTTGGGTGAAAGGCACATCCTGATGCTGTCCTTTTGGGGATGAGATTGCAGGCTTCTCATTGCCTGTGCAGGCTGCCATGAAAATGGCAAAAGTTAAAATTAAAATCAGTTGATTCCTCATTTTTAAAATTGTTAATTGTTTATGGTATTTTTCAGGAATTTGCTGCAAAAACAACAGTTGTGCGCAATTCCTTAATTCATTTCATTCTCACTTTATTATTGAATTTATAACCTCCCGGTTTAAATCCATTACAAAAATCTGCCTGAATTCACCGGAGTAGTCTCCGGTCTTCATCATGCTGTATGCCAGTGTGTTTCCATTGTTGGAAACCACAAGTTCTTCCCGTTTTTGGGTGTCGTTTGTCAGCATGGTATATTTTTCGTTCTTCTCTTTATGCTGAAATGGAAAAACCACGATATTCCCGTCAATAATTGCAAAAATTGCATTTCCTGAAGGATGCCAGCGAATGTCCGAGACATCTGACTGAAAGCTGCTCAGCTGAACTGGTTTTTCATTTTCTCCAGCGGGAAGACCGGAATTTTGGGCAGGAATTACAAAAGCCTGCAAAATTCCCGATTCGTCTTCTGCAAGGTAAACGATATATTTTCCATCCTGCGAGCCGCGGACAATTCCCGAAACCGTGCCGTGATTTGTCAAACGGCGAATTCCAATTCCTTTTGGTGGTTCGGGATACCGGGTTGCATCACCCGAAAAAGCAGTGGTAATATCCACTGAATCGGGAATATCGGCAACAAACAGGTCTGTTTGATAATCCACACCGTTCTCTGCGCGGATTTTTCCGACAAAAGCACGCATTTTGCCTTCGGCGCCCACCCAGGAGTCGCCATAGGCTTTTTCAATTTCGCCGGGTTTCGACTTACCTGTTTCCGCAGGTTTCAGCAGCACTGCAAAGTAGTGGGTATATCTCTCCGGCGCTGCCGGATGAGGCTCCATGTAGCCGATTGTGCGGTCGTAATTTTGAACAAGAAAATCGTCGTAAGTGAATCCGATTCGTTTACCGTTTCGGGTATATTCGTGGCGGTGGGTCCCGCCCCGCTGTGCACCCGCAATAGTCGGTTTTTCTGTTGAAACATCGCGCATATCCACCTTGGTAACTGTTCCTTTTCCGTCTGCGCTTACTTCAACTCCGGTGCGATTTCTGATTCCGTAAAAACCTCTCGATTCAACTTCTTCCAGCAACGGACCATGAATAAATATCACTTTATCTTCAGACGGATGCCATGATACAGCCGCCACGCCGGGCGCTGCTTCTTCTCCAGTAACTGACTCCGGCTCCCAGATAACGGTCTCCTTTCCGGTGGCGATTTCAATTTTCTCAATTGATTTGCAGTTTGCCAGATTTTTGTTAAATACCGTTCCGCGGGTATCGTAGCATAAGAACCGGTCATCGGGCGAAAAATTATCGTTATTGTCTAATGCATGATTTCTGGCAGAAAATGATATTTGTCTCTCTTCCATGGTTAAAATCTTTTCTTTTGTTCCGGTTTCTGAGCAGGAAGCTAAAATTGTAAAAAACCCGGCAAAAATTAGTGTCTGTTTCCCTGCTTTCAACATGATGTTAAATTTTATTTTACTCTGACAAGCCGGTGTGCCTGCCAGCTTTGATCAAACATATCTTTTGTACGCACGGTAACGGTATATGTTCCGGGCTTTGTGCTTTTGGGAAATTCTGCCTGCCAGATATGCTGTGAAATGCTCGGGTAATCCATTTTATAACCGAAGATATCTTCAAGCAGCTCTCCGTCAATTTTCTGATCCAGAACCGGACTGAGTTCGTGCATGCGCAAGCATTCCGGGTCGATGGTTTCAGTGCGCTGCATGGGCAGCCACTCTCCGTTTTTTCCTAAACGCATTTCAACAACCGAACGCTCTGATCCGGCAAAAACATTCACCAGAATTTTGGTCGTATCCGCTTCGGTTTGGGAAATTTCATCAGGCAGATAGATATTCATCTGGTAATCGTCCGGGCGGCGGGCTGCTTTAAAACGTATTGAGTAATCATTCCCGTAGAAAGTGATTATTGAATATCCGTTGGGGGCGCCATCATTCATGGTGGCATGGGGAATGCCGGTTTCGTCAATTGAACCGCACCACCAGCTGCCGCAGACTGTTGCATTGACCAGATGATGATGGGCGTCATCTCTCTTCCACCCCATTTCACGATCCACGAAAGTGTGCCACTGCTCATGCTCGTGCCCTGCGATGGAGAAGGTATATTTTCTGTTTTTCAGAATTTCAAATAACCTTTCGCGGGTGTCAATTTTATAGACCGGGATGTGCATCATTAAAACAACCAGCTTATCCTCAGGAACATGGGTAAGGTAATTTTCTGTAAAATCGAGCTGAGCTTCCGATAAATGAGCATGATACCTGCCGGCTTCATTATAAAACATATTTCTGAAACCGATAAAAACCACCTGACCGTACTCGAAAGCATAAGTTGAAGGACCAAAAAATTTGCGGAAAGTTTTATCACGGTTAATATCTTCCATTTTGCCACGGTCAAAATCGTGATTTCCGAAAATATTATACCACGGAATTCCAATCTGCCCGATTCCCTGGCTGATTTCATCAAACAGGTTGGGATCATCGGCAACAATGTCGCCTAATGAAACCCCGAAAGCGGCATCGGTTTCCATCAGCTCTTCAACCACGTCATGCAAAATGTAGTTCACCTCTTTTATTCCGCGTGCCTGAGTATCTCCAAAAAACAGCACTGAAAAGCGCGGATTTTCCGGCGAAGGCAACAATGGAAAATTGATGGCAGCCGGGAATTTTTTATCATCGTTTATCAGGTAGTGCTGTGGAATAAAGTTTTCATTGACCGGAGTGGCATAATTTGCCGGTTTGATTACAAAAACTTCGCGTGCATTTGTGCCGGGAAGCTCCCAGTTGCCTCGTGCATCAGTGAGAACAACCTCTCTGCCGTTGGAGACGCAAACTCCTGCAATGCCCGGCTCTCCGGGGTCTAAAACACCGTTTCTGTTGGTATCGGAAAACACTGTCCCTTTCAGGGGATTATTGCCGGTTGAAGAAAAAACCGTTGTTAAAAAGATGAATATTAAAATAGAATGCTTCACAGTTTGAATTTTCGCAAAGTTGCTAAATAAAGAGGACATGGAAAATCCGTGTCCTCTTTAAATTTAATCAATATAATTAGTAATTTCTCTTATTTGAAAATCCACATTTTGGCAGAGGGTAAATCTTTTCCGCCTAATGCAGAAACTGCTGCATTATAATTTTCCCTGTTGTTGCTTTCTTCATCTTTTGGATAAATGTAGCGGTATGGATATTCATAAACAGAGAATGCAGTTGCTAAATTAAATACGAATTCAGGTTTTCCGGTTCTTCTGACTTCAGTGAATGCCTCAGAGTGATTGGTCATAAGGAGCGACAACCATTTCTGGAAAATGATTTTGTCAAAATCGGAAGAAGAACCATCAAGTGCAACTCCTGGTTTTGCATAATAGGCGCTAAAATCCTCAATAATTTTATCCGAACCTTCATGTGATGCCGGTTTTGTACCAATTTCAATTTCCCATCTCTCAAAAGAGAGCTTAATTCCCTGTTCATAATATTCCTTAACGGTACCGGAATTAATCCATCCCTTTTGTTTTGCTTCTGCCAAAAGAAACATCATTTCGCTGGACTCCATCATAACTGCGCGAAGTCTGTCATCATCTGTCTTTGAAATTAATTCGGAGAATCCTGTCAACCGGCGGTTATCATAAAAGCCATGAGTTCCAGGTATTCCAGAACCTCCACCGTAAATATTCTGGACAGTAAGCGGAGTCGGTGTTCCAAACCATCTTGCATCCAGTTCATAAGGAATATCTTTCGAGGTGCCATTTATATCAACTCCAAGATTGACCAGCCAACTTGGTTGTACTTTTGGATCGCTTGCCGGATAATAGGTAATGTTATAGTTATAACCGTTGATTTTGACATTTTCTGAAATGGTGTCCGGTTTATTTGACAAAGGTGAGAGCACAGGCGCAAAAATTACATACATGCGCGGGTCATCTATTTCCACCATTTTGTCAATCAGGAATTTAGTCGGTTTGCGTTCTGTGAAAGTGTTTCCGGTTCCCCATTTATTCTGAATATACCAAGCTTGCGATTGCTGTTCGCCAGGAAAAGTAATTGATGCATTTTCAGCTACAGAAGACATGTAGTTTTTACTGCTTGCAATTGCTTCCATTTGGCCGGATAAATCTGTTCCCGCCTTATTGAAAGCTTCATAGGAATGAACCATTAAGCGGAATTTTAAAGAATTGGCAAACTTTACCCATTTTGCTTTATCTCCTTTAAAAAGTACATCGTGGTCTGCCGGAAGTCCTTTACTGCTTGCATTGGACAGCACTTCAACTGCATTGTCCAAAGTGCTGAACATCCATTCGTAAATTTCCTTTTGAGAATCAAATTTTGGGAACAGGTCTCCGTCGCGTCCATGAACTGCCTCAGAAAAAGGTACGTCGCCATATTTTTCTGTTAAGAAAGCGATATTAAAGCATTTTAAAATATCGGAGGCAGCCACAGTAGCTAGATTCCCTTCATTGATTGCCAGTTTTTCAATGGCAGCGAAAGTACGCATCTGGCTTGTGTAGGGGTTTGACCCCTCCATTGCCCAGTTGTTGTCAGGAACAGTATAAAATTTGGCATTTTGATCTCCTGCGTAACAGTTCATAAAATATAAAGCCATTTGTCCCAACATTTCATTTTCAACATTTTTCCCGTGGTTTTGAGCAGTATTAACAATTGCTGTGGTAAGCTGATAGCGGGAATAGGTGAAATAATTTACATCAAACGATGTCTGTCTTTCATCAATTCTTAAGTTATCCTGACACGAAAAGCCAAGAGCTACGACTAATAAACTGACATATAATAATATCTTCTTCATAATCTTTTAATTTTGATATTTACACTATGATTTTTTTAAAAACCTACAGTTATTTTTAATCCCATTGTACGTAGCGGCGGAAGTCCGAAATTGGAAACACCCATACCTAAAATTCCTTGTCTAAAAGCGGTCTCAGGATCTTCGTTCATTCTGTTTTTTGCCCAGAACATCACATTCTTTGCAAAGGCTGTAAAATGAATATCCTGGCAATGTAATTTTTGGACAACTGATTTTTGCAGTTGATAGGTGAGGTTTATCTCTTTAATTTT
>JACDJB010002679.1_pt1 | contig 12400 bp, 13 predicted proteins | sample 7454121 | NCBI WGS metagenome assembly JACDJB01 (sample SAMN14253290, study PRJNA609438) | sludge metagenome | isolation source: sludge after 25d culture with pyrite | collected 2018-12-20 | reverse complement strand
TTGGCCGGCGCGAGCGGCGCAATGTCGATTCCGCGCGCCGTCAGCCAGGGCACCCAGGCGCCGTCCGATCCCAGCTTCGGCCAGCTCGCGCCACCCAGCGCCAGTACCGTCGCCTCAGCACGCACGCGGCGTTCACCCTCCGGGGTGACGAAGCGCAATGCGCCGGTTTCGTCCCATCCCGCCCAGCGGTGGCGCACGTGAAAACGCACCCCCGCCTGCCGCAGCCGGTGCAGCCAGGCGCGCAACAGCGGCGCAGCCTTCATCCCCGCGGGAAACACGCGCCCCGACGAGCCGACGAAGGTGTCGATACCCAGCCCGTGTACCCACGCGCGCAGCGCGTCCGGAGAAAAAACCTCAAGCAGCGGGCGAATCGCGTCGGTACGTGCGGCGTAGCGCGAGACAAAGGCTTCGAACGGCTCGGCATGGGTGATGTTCAGCCCGCCCACTCCCGCCAGCAGGAACTTGCGCCCCACCGACGGCATCGCATCGTAGACGTCGACCGCGATCCCCGCCTGCACGAGCTGTTCCGCCGCCATCAGTCCGGCCGGACCACCGCCGATGATGGCGACAGGGTTCATGTTCCGTTCCATCTTCCGTTACAAATCCTTTACCGCCGCGTATTCGGGAGACTCCCCACACGCCGACTGTTGGAGGATAATTTTCATACACTCCTCATCCTGCACGGTTGCCCATGTCCACGCTGTTTGACTGGAACGAGACATTCCTGACCGGATTGCCCGCAATCGACCACCAGCACCAGCGCCTGGTGGAACTCATCAACGACCTCGGCGAACTGGTCATCTCCAGCGACACCATCGACGCGGGTGCCTTTGCGGTCGCACGCGACACCCTGCTCGACTACGTCGGCACCCACTTCGGCGGGGAGGAAGCCCTCATGGAGAAGGCGCGTCTCGATTGGCGCCACCTCGAACAGCACCGCGCCGCGCACCGTGCCTTCACTCACGAGGCACTCATCCTGGGCGAAAGCCATCAGGGTATCACTGCCGACCAGGCCCGCGAGCTGGTCGATTTTCTGGTGCACTGGCTCGCGTATCACATCCTCGGCGTCGACCAGAGCATGGCGCGGCAAATGCGTGCGATCGAAAACGGACAGACACCGGAGGCGGCCTACGACGACGACCTCGGCCACACGCTGGCCAGGACCGAACCGCTGCTCGCCGCACTCAGGGGGTTGTTCCAGCTCGTCTCCGAACGCAACCGCGCGCTGCGCGCACTCAACCGCGAGCTCGACGAACGCGTGCGGCAGCGCACCGCCGAACTGGAGCGTGCCAACCAGCAGCTCCACGTCCTGTCCATCCGTGACGATCTCACCGGTTTGCCGAATCGCCGTTTCGCGATCTCCGCGCTCGACGAACTGTGGCGCGAAGCACGACGCGACGGCACTCCCCTTTCCGTGCTGATGCTCGACGCCGACCGCTTCAAGCCGGTGAACGACACCTTCGGCCATGCAACCGGCGATGCGATACTGCGCGAGCTGGCGACCCGCCTGCAGGACGCGGTGCGCACCAGCGACATCGTGTGCCGGCTCGGCGGCGACGAATTTCTCGTCATCTGTCCGCGCAGCTCGCGCGACGGCGCCGCCCAGGTCGCGGAAAAAATTCTCGCCTCGTGCGCGCCGTTCCATGCCGAAAACGGGACCGCATGCTGGAACGGCGCGATCAGCATCGGCGTCGCCGAGTTACGGGACGACATGTTGCGCCCGGAAGAACTGTTGCGGGTCGCCGACGAGGCACTCTATGCCGCGAAACGCCGGGGCGGCGCGCAAGCGTCGGGCGGCTGATCGCAGATCAGGCCGAAAAGCGGTCGATCAACACCACTTCGTCGCGGTCAAGTTGTCCGCCACGCGGCCACGGCTCGCGCACAGCCTTGCCGACGGCCACGAACAGCGCGATCGCGTGTCCATCCGGCAAATTGATCAGCCGGGCGACGGCGTCGAAATCGGACAGATCCATCGGGCACGAGTCATAGTCCATGCCTTTCGCCGCCAGCATCAGCGTCTGTGCGGCCATTCCACACGATCGCATCGCTTCGTCCCTCTGTACCTGCGGGCGGTCGCGATAGTATTCATCGATTGCCGCGACCATACCTTCCCGCACATCCTCCGGCGCATTGCGCCAGTAGCGCTCAGGCTGTTTCTCCCACGCGCGGAGGTCGGCGCAAACCACCACCCGCAACGAAGCATCGGTCACCTGCGGTTGCATCCACGAAACCTCGCGGATCGCTTGGCGGAGAGCAGGATCGCCCACCAGAACGAAACGCCAGTGCTGAATGTTGAAGGCCGTCGGCGAAAGCAGAACGAGCGACATAAGCCGACTGATCTCGGCGTCCGTCATGCGGTGCCCGGGATCAAACGCCTTGACTGCACGCCGTGTTTCGATTGCCTGCATGATGTCCATGATGTTCCTCCTGACCGGTTTGACTGTTCGACCCGGCACAATCCTATCGAAGCAGTTCGAACGATGTAAGAATGCACATCCATGTTGGATAGCGACATTTTGTATACCGGGGAAACCTCATGCGACACGCGCGTTATGACTGCGATTTCGGCTGCCCAATGGAGGCATGCGTCGAGGTCATCGGCGGCAAGTGGAAGGGGGGTGATCCTGTTCCACCTTCTGGGTGGTACCCGACGCTTCAACGAACTGATGCGGCTGATGCCGGCCGTCACGCAACGCATGCTGACCCGCCAACTTCGCGAACTCGAGGCCGACGGCATTGTCGCGCGCAAGATTCACCCGGAAGTGCCGCCACGTGTCGAATATTCGCTCACCGAATTTGGCAGAACACTCGAGCCGGTGCTGCGCACACTTCAAAACTGGGGCGCCACCTATCTGCAACGGATCACACGCGTCAGAAGGGGAGAGACCTGACGCGCGCGTACACCACGAAATCGAAGTGGAGCGGGTCGCCCTTCGTGCCCACGTGCGATTCCCGCGACATTTCACGGAACGCGCCGCGGTCATAGTCGGGAAACCAGGCGTCGCCCTGCGCGTCGCTGTCGACTTCGGTGAGGTACAGGCGGTCGGCGAGCGGAATGGCCTGCGCGTAGAGTTCGGCGCCACCGATGAAGAAGACTTCGTCGGCATCGCGGCACAGCGCGAGCGCGGCGGGGATCGAGTCGGCGACGAGACAGCCATCCGGCCGATAGTCGCGGTTGCGCGTGATGACGACGTTGCTGCGCCCCGGCAGCGGGCGCCCCAGCGACTCGAAGGTCTTGCGGCCCATGAGGACGGGGCGCCCCAGCGTGAGCGCCCTGAAACGGGCGAGGTCTTCCGGCAGCCGCCACGGCAGGCGGTTTTCGATGCCGATGACGCGATTCTTCGCGAGCGCCGCGATGACGCTGACGCGTGGTTTTCCGTGGTTTTTGTCGTCCGTGTTCTGCAAGGCGTGTCACCCTTCTCTTGATGCGGCCGATCCGAATGCGGCTTTCAAACAGTCCGGGATAATGCCAACGGGCGTTGGTCACCCCTCACCCCTCAAACCGCCACCGGCGCCTTGATCGCCGGGTGCGGATCGTAGCCTTCGAGCGTGAAGTCCGCGAAGCGGAAGGCGAAAATGTCCTGCACCTCGGGATTGATGCGCATGCGCGGCAGCGGACGCGGTTCGCGCGCCAGTTGTTCGCGCGCCTGGTCGAGGTGGTTGAGGTAGAGGTGCGCATCACCCAGGGTGTGGACGAAGTCGCCCGGTTTCAGTCCGGTGACCTGTGCCATCATCAGGGTGAGGAGCGCATAGCTGGCGATATTGAAGGGCACGCCGAGAAAGATGTCGGCGCTGCGCTGGTAGAGCTGGCAGGAAAGGCGGCCGTCGGCGACGTAGAACTGGAAGAAGGCGTGGCAGGGCGCCAGCGCCATGCGGTCGAGATCGGCGACGTTCCAGGCGGAAACGATGATGCGCCGCGAGTCGGGGTTGGTCTTGAGCGTTTTCACCACCTCGCTGATCTGGTCGATGCTGCCACCGTCGCGCGCGGGCCACGTGCGCCACTGGTGGCCATAGACCGGGCCAAGATCACCGTTGGCATCGGCCCATTCGTTCCAGATCGAAACGCCGTTGTCCTTGAGGTAACCGATGTTGGTGTCGCCCTGCAAGAACCACAGCAACTCGTGGACGATCGAGCGCAGATGGCATTTCTTGGTGGTGACGAGCGGGAAGCCTTCGCCGAGCGCGTAGCGCATCTGCCAGCCGAACACCGAGAGCGTACCGGTGCCGGTGCGGTCGTCTTTCTTCGTGCCGTATTCAAGCACGTGGCGCATCAGGTCAAGATAGGGTTTCATCGTGCGGTCAGGGTTGGGCCGGGGCGGCCTGGATGGGGAGCTGAAGATTATCGCCCAGAACGCCGTCGAAGAACCCGGCGAGACGGTCGGCGGGGGCCTGGCCGTAGATGTTCCAGAAGGCGATCTCGAAATCGGCGTTGTCCTGCACCGCCAGCGCCAGCCGGCGAAAGCGCGCCGTGTCCTGTGCCTTCAGCCAGCCGACCAGGAGCATGGACTGACGGTAGAACTCGAAAATATTGAGACCCGACGCCCCGGCCCGATGGCGCTTGCCGGGGACATCGCGCAGGGCGAGGTTGACGCGGCGTCCGGCGCGGACCGCCGCGCGTGCCTGCGCGTCGCTGACGTATTCGGCGCCGCCACCGTCGGCGGTGAGTACCGCCCAGCCCTCGTGAAACCACACCGGCAGCGTCGGGTGGTAATGACCGATGCGCTGGCCCAGATGCAGGTGGGCGAGCTCGTGGGTGAGGAGCGCCGACACGCGGTGGCTTTCCTTGCCATCGAGATTGGGCGACAGAATCAGGCGGTTGTCCGGCACCACGGCGGCGGACAATTTCGGCGTCAGTACGTAACGCTGGAAACAGGCCTCGGTGCCGCACACGTGGACGCGCGGCGCACGCGCGAACGGCAGGTAATGCGCCGCCTCCACGCGCGCGATGGCAGCCGGCAGCGCGGCGGCGACGCGCGCGCCATACGCCTCGTAGCCCGGTTCGACCCACACCCGCGCATCCGCCGCGAGCGGCACGAAGCTGTCGAAGGGTGTGAGCGCGCGCGGATCGCTCACCGTGAGCGCACAGCCGGCGAGCAGCGCCAGCGCCGCTGCCGCGAACACCCGCCTCATGCCGCGTCGATCACCTGCCAGCGGCCGTCGCGCAAGCCCTCCAGCGGCGCGTACTGCTGCTTGTAGGCCATCTTGCGGCTTTCCGCGATCCAGTAGCCGAGGTACACGTAGGGCAGTTCCAGCCGCTGCGCGAGCTCGATCTGCCACAGCACGCCATAGACGCCGAGGCTCTGCGCTTCGCGTGCCGGGTCGAAGAAGGTGTAGACGGCGGACAACCCATCCTCGACCTGGTCGATCACCGCAACCATCACCGGCTCGTCGCCGTCGCGGAACTCCACCAGCACCGAATCGACGTTGGACGACAACATGAACTGCGTGTACTGCTCGGCGCTGTCGCGGTCCATGCCGCCGCCGGCGTGGCGGCTGGCGAGATAGCGGCGATACAGCGTGTAATGCGCTGCGTGAAAATCGAGCGGCAGGAAGCGCGCAGTGAGATGCCGGTTGCGCGCGAGGCAGCGGCGCTGGGTACGGTTGGGCGCAAAGCGCGCGACGTCGACGCGCACCGGCACGCAGGCCTGACAGGTCTCGCAATGCGGCCGGTAGGTGAACTGCCCGCTGCGACGAAAACCCGCGCGGATCAGCGCGCTGTACGCATGGGCATCGATGAGATGCGCCGGCGTGGCGACCTGCGAGCGAGCGCGCCGACCGGGCAGATAGCTGCAGTCGTAGTGCGCGGTCAGATAGAACTGGATGCGCTGGAAAGGCGGCTCAGTCGGGTACATCGAAACGCCAGGGACCGGGACGATGCGGCAAGTCTACCAATTGCGCGAGCCGCGCCACAAATGCGGCGCGAGGGATCGGGCGCGCGCCCATGCGGGCAAGATGCGGGGTCTCCATCTGGCAGTCGATGAGGCCGAAACCCCAGGCGTGCAGTTGCCGCGCCAACCGCACCAGCGCCACCTTGGACGCGTCGGGCATGCGGCTGAACATGGATTCGCCATAGAACATGCGACCGATGGCGACGCCATATAGCCCACCCACCAGGCGACCGTCGTGCCAGGTTTCCACCGAGTGCGCAAAACCCGCCTCGAACAGACGCGAATAGGCGGCGATCATCACCGGTGAGATCCAGGTGCCCGCCTCGCCCTGGCGGGGCTCGGCGCAGCCGCGCATCACCTCGACGAAGGCGGTGTCGACGCGCGTTTCGAAGCCCGCATTGCGCAGGCGCCTGGCGAGCGAACGGCCGACGCGGATGGCGTCCGGCACGAGCACCATGCGCGGGTCGGGGCTCCACCACAGGATCGGCTCGCCGGGGTTGAACCAGGGGAAGATGCCGTGGCGGTAGGCGTCGAGCAGACGCGGCAACGACAGATCGCCACCCTTCGCCAACAGGCCGTTGGGGTGGGCGAGCGCGGTGTCGACGGGTGGAAAGCAGGACTCACCGTGGAACATGCCGGCGATCATACCCCGCCCCCCTTGCCGATGCGGCATCGGTATATTATGATATGCGCATCTTCAAGCCTGTTATGTGCCGGCCCGCTTCCGGCCAGGACGTTTTGACACCCGGCATATAATGCCGGATTTGCCGTCCCGGCAGCCGCGCATGGCAATTTGAAGAATGGCGACAGTAACACGCAGGATCAGTTTTTCCGGATCGGTGCCGCAGTCACGAGCTACGGCACCAGGTTTGCCAACCGGAGCGCTTACCCGGTGCTCCGGCCGTCTGGCAGCCGCCACCGGCACCAAAGATGCGTTGTATCCGGCGCCCGCTGCAGGCTCGTCCTCTCTCCCGAGCCTGCCGTATTCGGGCGCCCTGCCACGGGGTGTTTCGTGAGCCGCTCTCCCGGCCTCGCGGACACCCCGTCTTTTTCGCCCTGTTTCCATTGCGGCCAGCCGGTTCCGGACGGCGCACATTACCCCGTCACGTTCGAAGGCAGCTGCCGCGCGGCGTGCTGTCACGGCTGCCAGGCGGTGGCCCAGACCATCATCGACAGCGGCCAGGGCGCCTACTACACGCATCGCACCGCGCTGCCCGCGACCCCGCGCGAGGCCGAGGCCGAACTCGCGCAACTTGGCCTCTACGACCTGCCGGAAATCCAGGAAAGCTTCGTGCACGTGGAGGCCGAGCACGTCCGCGAGGCGGCACTGATTCTGGAGAACATCGTCTGCGCCGCGTGCATCTGGCTCAACGAGCGCCACATCGCGGCGCTGCCCGGCGTGCTCTCGGTGGACATCAACTACGCCACGCGCCGCGCGCGCGTGCGCTGGGACGACCACCGCATCCAGTTGTCCGCGATCCTCAAGGCGGTGTCCGACATCGGCTACATCGCGCACCCCTTCGATGCCGGCCGTTCCGACGATATCCACCGGCGCGAGCGCAACACCGCGATCCGCCGCCTGGCGATCGCGGGACTCGGCATGATGCAGGTGATGATGTACGCGCTGCCGACCTACACCGCGACCGACATGAGCGACGACAGCCGCACCATCATGCGCTGGGCGAGCCTGGTGCTGACGCTGCCGGTGGTGGGCTACTCGGCGTGGCCGTTCTTCGTCGGCACCTGGCGCGATCTGCGCCGCCGCACGCCGGGCATGGATGTGCCGGTCGCACTCGGCATCGGCACGGCGTTCGTCGCCAGCGTCTACAGCACCTTCACCGGACGAGGCGAGGTCTATTACGACTCGGTGAACATGTTCATCTTTCTGCTGCTGACCGGGCGCTTTCTCGAAATGAACGCGCGCCGCCGCGCCGGCGCGGCGGTGGAAGAACTGGTCAAGCTCATCCCCGCCGCCGCCACGCGACTGCCCGCCTGGCCCGCGCGCGCCACCGAGCAGGTGCCGGTAGCGCGCCTGCGGCCGGGCGACCACGTGCTGGTGCGCCCCGGGGAAACCCTGCCCGCCGATGGTGAAGTGGTCGAGGGGCACAGCGCGGTGAACGAAGCCATGCTCAGCGGCGAGTCGCTGCCGGTCGCCAAGGCCGCCGGCGCCAAAGTGGTCGGCGGCAGCCTCAACGAGGCGAGCCCGCTGGTGGTGCGGGTGGATCGTCTCGGCGCCGACACACGTCTGGCATCCATCGTGCGCCTGCTCGACCGCGCACAGAGCGAGAAACCGCGCATCGGCCAAGTGGCCGACCGTGCCGCGGCCTGGTTCGTCGGGCTCTTGCTCGTGATCAGCGCGGTGGTCGGTTACGCGTGGTTCATTCACGATCCGTCGCACGCGCTGTGGATCGTGGTGTCGATTCTCGTCGTCACCTGCCCCTGCGCGCTGGGACTCGCCACCCCGGCCGCGCTGACCAGCGGCACCGGGCGCCTGACGCGGCTGGGGCTCCTCACCACACGCGGCCATGCGCTGGAAACGCTCGCGCGCGCCACCGACCTCGTCTTCGACAAGACCGGCACGCTCACCCGCGGACACCTGGCGGTGCGCGAAGTGGTGCCTCTGGCCGGGCGCAGCGCGGTCGAGGTGCGCGCGCTCGCCGCCGCGCTCGAGGCCGGTTCCGAACATCCCATCGCGCGCGCACTGCGCCACGGCGTCACGCCCGCACCCGGCGCGCGCGACTTGCGCAACACGCCAGGCCATGGCGTCGCGGGGCGCATCGGCCGGCACACCTACCGGCTGGGCACGCCGCGCTTCGCCGCCACGGACGCCGCACCGCCCGCGACGCAGGCGGGAGCGAGCTGGATCGCACTCGCCGAGGATGGCGTACCGATCGCCTGGTTCGCGCTCGCCGACACCCTGCGCGCCGATGCCGCCGACGCGCTCGCCGCCCTGCGCGGGAAGGGATTGCGCCTGCACCTGCTGTCGGGCGACGCCGCGCCGGTGGTGGAAGACGTGGCGCGGCAGCTCGGCATCGACGCCTGGCGCGCCAACGCGCTGCCGGAGGACAAGCTTGCCTACGTCAAGGCGCTGCAAGCGACGGGGCGCATCGTCGCCATGGTCGGCGACGGCATCAACGACGCGCCGGTGCTCGCCGGCGCGCAGGTGTCGATCGCCATGGGTGAAGGCACCGACGTCGCCCAGGCCGCCGCCGACATGGTGATGCTGGGCGGCCGCCTCACCACGCTTGCCGAGGGCGTGGCGCTCGCGCGCAAGACGCAGCGCATCGTGCGCCAGAACCTGGGCTGGGCGCTCGGCTACAACCTCATCGCTATCCCCGCCGCCGCGCTCGGTCACGTCACGCCGTGGCTTGCCGGCATCGGCATGTCGGCAAGCTCGCTGCTGGTGGTGCTGAACGCGCTGCGCCTGTCCGATTTCGGAAGCGCCCGCGATACCGGCGAATAGGCGCCCGCAGACGTCAGAGCACGAAGTCCACGCCGCCGCCGCGCATCGCGGCGTCCACCATCCGGCGTGTCAACTGTGGCGCGAACAACTGGATGAAATCGTAGATATAACGGCGCAGGAACGCGCCGTGGCGCAGGCCGATGCGCGTGGTGCTGGTCTCGAATAGATGCGCCGCGTCGAGCATGCGCAAGCGCTTGTCGCGGCGCGGATCGAAGGCCATCTGCGCGACGATGCCGACCCCCAGGCCGAGCTCGACATAGGTCTTGATCACGTCCGAGTCGATCGCCGTCAGCACCACCCGCGGCGCGAGCCCCTTGCGCTCGAACGCGCGGTTGATGCGCGAGCGGCCGGCGAACGCGCTGTCGTAGGTGACGACCGGATGCCGCGCGATCGCCTCCAGCGACAGCGCACCCGCCTTCAGCAAAGGATGTCGGGGCGGCACGATGATGCCGTGGTTCCAGGTGTGGCACGGCATGCTGACGAGTTCCCTGACTTCCGCGATGGTCTCCGTGGCGATGGCGAGATCCGCCTCGCCCGCAAGCACCATCTGCGCGACCTGGCTCGGATTGCCCTGGTGTAGCACGAGATTGACCGCGGGATAGCGCTGCACAAAGGCTTTCACCGCAGCGGGCAAGGCATAGCGTGCCTGCGTGTGCGTGGTCGCGATGACCAGGCTGCCGCTGGTTTCGTCACCGAAATCCCTGCCCGCCTGCCTGAGATTGTCCGCCTCGCGCAAGACTCGCTCCGCCATGGCCACGATCGCCCTGCCCGGTTCGGTCAGCTCCGCCAGTCGCTTGCCGTTACGAACGAACAGGGTAACGCCCAGTTCGTCTTCCAGTTGCCGGATCTGTTTCGACACACCCGGTTGCGAGGTATGCAGCTGCCCGGCCGCCGCCGAAACATTCAATCCCTGACGGACGACCTCGCACAGATAGCGCAGTTGCTGGAGCTTCATGGAACCCTTTATAAGCAAGCCTTTATAACCAATGGTTATTAAATCATATCTTTTTATTCTTTTATTTTCATTTCCAGCATTGCTACGATTGCGCTCGATGTACGGCAACGGCCGTCATCCACGCGTCAGCCTGGCGACCAGCGCGCCCGCGGCGCACCCGCATCACATCGATCACAGGAGACCGCAACCATGCACGCCCCCATTTCACACGAACCGAGCGCAGTTCTGGACCTGACCGGCCAGGTCTGCCCGCACCCGCTGCTCGGCGTCCGCCACGCCCTGGACGGCCTGCGCGCCGGCGAAACCCTGCTGCTCAAATCGGATTGCCCGGGCACGCGGGACGATCTGTTCGCCTGGGCGGCGCGCACCGGCAACGAGATCGTCCATTCCACACGCGGGGCCGACGGCGTCAACGAATACCACGTCAGCAAGGGAAGCAAGGCCACGATCAGCGCCGATGCCACGCTCGACGTGAGCGGAAAGCCCTGCCCGACCCCGGTCATCGAGGCAAGCCGGGTGCTTGGCAAAATGCTCTGGGGACAGGTCGTGAAGCTCGTCAGCACCTGCCCGGCCAGCCGGGAAGAAGTCGGGGCATGGTGTGCCGCGACCGGCAACGTCCTGTTGCAGAGCCAGCAGACCCACCCCGGTCAGTGGACCTTCTTCCTCCGCAAGGGAGGCGCGCAATGAGCGAGGCGTCCATGGCCGACTCGTCCGCAAATCACGCGTGCGAGGCCCTGCTCATTCTCGGTGTCACGACGTGCGGGCGCCCCTTCCGGCCAAGCGACTGGGTCGACCGGCTGGCCGGGGGCTTCTCCAGTTTCGGCAAGGACAAGCTGCTGCGCTATGCCCCCGCCGTGCAACCGGTCACGCTCGGGGGAGCGCGCGCGCTGCGCGTCGACATGCGCCTGCTTCAAGCCGATCCGGCAGCGTTTCGTTTCGTCATGAATTTCGCCGTGGACAACGATCTGACGTTCCGTTACCTGGAACGAACCGACGAGACGCGCGAACCCGCAGCTCGATAAGCCACCGGGCGATATCGACACGCGGACGCCTTGGGCTCCGCGGCGGTGGCCATTAGAATTCAGGCTACCTTTTTCATGGAGCCCTGCAATGCTGCGTCCGTCCTTGCGCTCGAACACCCTTTTTCTTGCCACCCTGATGCTCGCGGTTTCCGGCTGCGGTGCCGGCGAGCCCGCCACGCCATCCGTCTCCACCACGCCGCTAGCGGGGGCGCCCACCAACCCGCGCGTGCTGATCGAAACCAGCAAGGGTGCGATCACGGTCGAAGTCTTCCCGGCACAGGCGCCCAAATCGAGCGAAAACTTTCTCGGCTACGTCCGCAACGGTTTCTATGACGGCACCGTGTTCCACCGGGTCATCCCCGGCTTCATGGTCCAGGGCGGCGGTATGACCGCCGACATGACTGAAAAGCCGAACGGTGCGCCGATTGCCAACGAGGCCGACAACGGCCTGAGGAACCTGCGCGGCACGCTGGCGATGGCACGCACCATGGAACCCCATTCGGCAAGCTCGCAGTTCTTCATCAACGTCGCCGACAACGGCTTCCTCAACCATCGTGGCAAGAGCACGCAGGGCTGGGGCTACGCGGTGTTCGGCCAGGTGGTCGAAGGCATGGACGTGGTCGACGCCATCGTCGCCGTGCCGCGCGGCCGCCGCGGGCCGCACGACGACGTTCCGCTCGAAGCGGTGGTGATGCAGCGGGTGAGCGTGCTGCCGCCGACGGCGCCGCCCGCCGCTGCCCCGCAACAGTAAGGTTCGCACCTGTCCGCATTCGCCCGCACCGCGCTCGTTGCGCTGGCCGCGCTCGCGGCCGTCGCGCTCGGGCTGTTTGCCGGCACGCTGCCAGACGACCGTGAACTCGCCCGGCAGATTCTTGCCGAGCTGCGCGCGCCACGCGTCGCCGCCGCCTTCGCCTGTGGCGGTCTGCTCGCGCTGGCCGGCGCGCTGATGCAGACCCTGTTCCGCAATCCACTCGCCGAACCGTATCTGCTTGGCGCGTCCGGTGGCGCGGGGCTCGCCGCGCTTGCCGGCATGACGATGGGGCTGGCGTGGCCCTGGGTGTCGGGTCTTGCC
>JACDJB010002678.1_pt1 | contig 12401 bp, 12 predicted proteins | sample 7454121 | NCBI WGS metagenome assembly JACDJB01 (sample SAMN14253290, study PRJNA609438) | sludge metagenome | isolation source: sludge after 25d culture with pyrite | collected 2018-12-20 | reverse complement strand
CACTGGCGCGCTTGCAAGCACTTGTGGCGCAGGCGACCCGCCCCGTCAAACCGCGAAAGCCGACCAAACCCACCCGCAGTGCGCAATTAAAACGCTTGGCGAAAAAGGTGCAACGCGGCCAAACCAAAAAGCTGCGCGGACGCGTCGTCGAATAAACACAGGACTCTTCCGTCATGGCGCAAAAAGCGACCGTCTACAAAGTCGATCTCGATATTTCTGATATGGATCGGTCGTATTACCTAAGGGGCCTCTGCAGGAATCGATAGTGTCTCTGCGGGACCGCCAAGGGCCCAGATGCAAGGCGCGGTGCGCAGGGAATGGCCGTCGCCATTCACAAGCGCCGCAACGCTGCAGATGGGCCCTTGGCGGCCCGCCCGGACGGGGCTTGCGGGTTTGCCCGCACTCTGTGTTGCCGCCTCTCGATGGGCAATGAGCCCATCTTCGAGTCGGCGCCTTGATTGCGAACAAACCCGTAAGCCAGAGGCACCATCGATTCGTGCAGAGGCCCCTTAGCCATCACCTGACGCTGGCCTTGCATCCCTCGGAAACCGAATCGCGCATGATGCTCCGCGTGCTGGCCTTTGCGCTGAATGCACAGGAATTGCTGCAATTCACGCGCGGGCTATCGGCAGATGATGAGCCGGATCTCTGGCTGAAAGATCTCACGGGGGGTATCAAGTTGTGGATCGAAGTGGGCTTGCCGGACGAGCGCCGTCTACGCAAGGCCTGCGGGCGGGCGAAGCAGGTGTTGGTTTACGCTTACGGTGGCCGGGGCGTGACGGTATGGTGGGAAAAATCCGCGCGCGAGTTTGCACGGCTGGACAACCTGCGTGTCTTTTCCATTGATGACGAGTCGCTTGCCGCGCTGACTGCACTGGCGGGCCGAGGGATGCATCTGTCCGTCAGTATTCAGGATGGCGATATCTGGGTGTCTGACGGTGAGGCCAATGTACCGGTGATTATCCAGACTTTGAAACCGGCTTAGTCGCCGGGGTGACTTGATTCTTTTGTGTGTGCTTGGGGGTGATGACCACCGTACAGGTCATGCCCGCTGCAATGTGAACGCTCGCGGGAATCTTTTCCAGCTTGATGCGCACGGGAATCCGGCTTGCGAGGCGTACCCAATTGAATACCGGGTTGACGTCTGCCGTCAGGTCCGGCGCGACCGGATTGTCCCGATCTGCAATCGCGTAGGCAATGCTGGCGACCCGCCCGCTGATGGCCTTGGTGTGCCCCAACAAGGTTACCCGTGCCGGATCGCCCACTTGAACGTGCCGCAAACGCGTTTCCTCGAAATAACCGTATACCCAGAACGAGTCGGCATCGACGATGGCCATTTTGGGTGCGCCGACGGCGGCGTAATCACCGGGGCGCAACAACAGGTTGGTGACATAGCCGTTGACCGGCGCGCGAACGGTGGCGCGCTCAAGATTGAGTTTGGCGAGATCCAGTTCGGCTTTGGCTTGGTCGTAGGCTGCCTCAGCTTCCCGTGCGGCGATCTGCGTGTCGGTATTCTGCTCGGCGGACACCACTTCAGGATCGAGGGCGACCCGTCGTTTGGCCTGCTGCCGCTTCATTTCAAGGGTTGCACGCGTCGCCGTGAGGTGTGCTTTTGCGTTGGCGAGTGCCAGCTGGTAGCGCGCCGGGTCCACTTCAAACAGAACATCGCCCCGGTGGACGAATTCGTTGTCGCGTACCGGAACCGCAACCACGCGGCCGCCGACATCCGCCGTGATCTGCACGATATTCGCCCGCACCCGACCATCCCGTGTCCACGGAGAATCCATGTAGCGCAGCCATAATTGGTACCCCAGATAGACGGCGATTCCGACAATCAAGCTGGTTAAAACAAAGCGGCCGACCGCAGCGAGTTTCATGAGTACCACCATAGCCCAAGGCCACTGAACAAAATCACAAACAGGGCAAACCGGAACAGGGCCGGGTGCCAGACAAAACGATCCCAATCGACATCACGCAGAAGTTGATCGATCAGCACGTAGATCAGGGCGCTGCCGATCAGGATGAGCAGCAACGTCGGTATCAGCGCATCGAACAACGGAATTTCACGCGGCATAACCGGCCACCTCCTTGCTCACTTCCGGCTCGGGGGCGGCAGGACGGTCGATATCCGGGATGGCTTGAACCTGAAGTTGAATCAGGTGCAGGTAAATCTGGATTTTCCGGTCATTGGAAATCCGCTCTTTGCCCTTGGTATCGAATACCTGTGGGATGACGTTGTTGAATGCCTGCCGAAGCGCGCGCAAATTGCGCTGATTTCGATGGCGGTAAAACCGGGCCAAGGCGGAAATGGCCGTTTGAACGGACGACAGTCGGGCGGCATCGAGCGAATGGGGCTGTCCGAGCAGCGTGCGCAATTCAAGGACGGCGCTGCCCAGTTCCTGGATGGTCAGCGCATCGGTCAATGTGGCGCGATCTTTGGCTGTGTTGAAACCACGCATGCCGGCGATCTGCCGCAGCAATTCGCGGGAATCGCGTTCGAACTGCGGGCGCAGACCGGTCAGCGGGTTCAGGCAGGCGACGATCAGCTGTCGATTCAGTGCCCGCATCATGCGATAGCGCGACAACTGGTTGCCCATGGGCATGACGGTCAAGAAGGCGAGTGCCGCGATCGTGGCCGAGACCAGCAGGGCGATCCCGCTGTTCAATAGCCCGGCGTAGTTGAATTGGGTGACATTGTCCGGAATGGCCAAGGTACTGAAAAACATCCCGAAGCCTACTCCGATTGCACCCCATTTCGGGCGGGTCATCAAATAGGCGGCGAAGGCCAGAAACGGTATCAGCCCGAACGTCAATTGCGTGAATCCATGCAGATTGGGCAACACCATGAACTGGAAGGCAAAGGCGGCGACGAACGAGAGGGCAATCCCCTGCCACAACTGGAAAACCATCTTGGCTGGGTTCGGAGCGGTGGAAAACAGGGCGCTGACGACAACGGCGATGGTGAGCGCCAGAACGCCGGTGGGCCATGCCGAGTTGATCCAGAACACCGACATCGCACCCAGCATCAACACGGTGCGCAATCCCGCGATCAGGGGTTGTGAGAAATCCGTGGCGTGGCGACCATGCTGAATCAGAGGTGGCGCCTGGTCATCATCCTCAATGATTCGTGCGTCCTGCAGGGCCGAGTGACTGCGCCCATAGTGCCGGAATTCATCGAGAAACTGTTCGAGCAGCATCAGTGCCGTATCGAAGGCGAGTTGTTGTTCGGGTGAGAACGTGTTTTCTGCCTGGATTCTGGATTTGTGTTTCTGTATCTCGGCCTGCCACTCGCCGATATACGACATGAGTTGCTGTGCTTCAAAGGCCGATGTCGGAACATGGGTTTGCAGTAGCCGCACGCCAGTGGCCAGCAGAGGATCGAGCGCTTCGCGGACGGCATTCATGCTGGGGTCGTTGAGCCGCAGGATGTGTCGGTTCAGAACGTGCAGCGTGCTGGCGGCGGCAATCAGATCGGCGCTCATGCGCAGAATGGTCTGGTTTTGCAGGCGGGTTTTAGGGTTGTCGAAAATCCCGACGGAACGGTAGCTGTCGAGCGTGACAATTTCGTTGATCGCCTTCAGGTGCAGGCTGCCCCATTCCTCAGTAGGCACCCCGAAACTGAGCGCTCGACCCGATGAGTTCGCAAAGGTTGCGAATCGCTTGAGTGCGGCCGATAGCAACAATTCGCGTATCGAAAGCGGGAAGACAAGTCCGCTGATGGTGCTGGCGACTAGGATGCCAAGCAAGACTTCGGTGAGCCGCGTGACGGCAATATCAAATGCGGCATTGGGGTCCATGGCGGCGGGCAAGCCGACCAGACATGCGGTGTAGCCCGCCAGCACGAAGGCGTAGGACTGAAAGTTGCGATAGATCGTTGCACCCGCCGTCAGCATGCCAACCCAGATCGCCAGCCCGATCAGGAACATAACCCGTTCCTGTGCGAAAGCAGCCACAAGCAGCAGTGCCACGCCACTGCCGATAATCGTGCCCAGGGCGCGGTAGAAGCCTTTCGCCAGCACCATCCCCGTTCGGGCCTGCATGACGATAAATACGGTAACGACCGCTGTCTTCGGTGATTCCAGTTCCAGTCGATAGGCCAGCCAGAGGGCAATCAGCGCGGCGATTAACGTTTTGAGCACGAACAGCCAGCTTGCCGCCTCTTCCTTGAAGAAGTTCTGCAAGGCGACCAGGCGTTGCCGCCCGATGAGCGCGGACTGTGACGGTTCTGGATTCACGGCATCTGTTCCTGCCCTTCGATGACCTTGCGCAACAGATAGTCGAGTTGCAGGCGTTCCGCTGTGTCCAGCAGGGCGAAATTGTTTCGGGTTACCGTGACGACATCAGGGAGAACTTCAGTGATCCGTTTCTCGCCGGCCGTCGTTAAGCGTACTTGTACCTTGCGGCGATCAACGGAATCGACTTCGCGGGAAATCAGGCCTTGACGCAGTAGATCGTCGCAAATACGGGTGATGTTTGCGGATTTTTCATGGGTGGCATCTACCAGTTGCGAGGGTGTCAGCGTCTGGTCGATCGAGCCGAAAAGCATGACCATGACGGCGTAGCCGGTGTGATTCAATCCATGGTGTTTGAGGGCACGGTTGGCATGATTGGAGAGGCCCTTGGCGACGAAGTTGGTCAGTCGCGCGAGGGTGACGGTTTCCCGATCGAAAGCGGGAAAACGTTTCGCCGTCAGGGCGAGGCGGGCGTCTGCTGGCGCAAAGCTCTTTGCCAGTTTTGCGGCAGGTGTTGGTTTGGTCATCCGGTGACTCCTTGTGAAGCATGGGGCAGGGTGTGGGGCAGAACGGTTCCGCCGAGCGCAGCGTACAACTGAGCGAGCGCGGCGCTGGCCTCGGCATTCAGCGAAATGCGTTGCGCTTCCAGATTGAGCACGGATTGTCGGGCGGCCAGCACGGGAAGACGATTGGTCAGCCCTGCGGCAAAGCGCTGTTCGGCGCGTTTCGCCTCGGCATCGGCGGCGCGTCGTGCGTCGTTCAATGCTGCACGGCGTTCTGCAAGCGTGTGGAGTTGCGTCAGGGCGCTGGCCGTTTGCTGCAAGGCGGTGAGCAGCGTCTTGTTGTATTCGGCGATGGCTTCGTCGTAGGCAGCGGTGCGCGCGCGCAACTGTCCGCGCAGCCGCCCACCTTCGAAAATGGGCAGAGTGAGTGCAGGAACGACGCCATAGTGCGCTGAATTCGATTGCAGGAAACGCGAAAAACCGCCGGAAGCCGCAAGTCCGCCCAGATACGCGGCAAGGTTGATATCCGGGTAAAACGCCGTCCGAGCGACGTGAATGTCCCGGGCGGCCGCTTCCATTTGCAGGCGTCGGGCGCGGACGTCCGGGCGGCTGCCGATCAGGTTCGCCGGTACATCATGCGGTACCGACCAGTCATCGCCCAATAAGACCGTCGGCGGTTGCAGCGGGGTGTCTGTCGCCGTACCCCGCCCGGTTAGGACGGCAATCTGCTCGGCACGCAGGTGCAGGTCTCCCGAGTAGGTGGCTACCTCTTCCTGATCGCGGGCGGCGGTCAGTTGGGCATCATACAGATGAGCCGCATCCGTCAGGCCGTGATCGAGGCGAATCTGTTCGATCTGTACGGCCCGGTCGGCTTCAGCCTGGCGTTCGGTGGCCGTTCGCAACAGCGCAACATCGGCGGCATAGTGCAGATACGCGCCCACCAGCTGGCTCGAAAGCAGCAAAGCGGCGGCATTTCTGGCCTCGACACTGCTCTTGAGGCGATCTTCGGCCGCCTGAGCGATCGCCCGATTCTTCCCCCATAAATCCAGAGCGTAGCTGGCGGAAAGATTGAAGCCATTGTCCCAGGTCGTGCTGCCGCCAAATGGCGGGGGGAAGAACTGGTTGTTGGTCCAGTGTGCCCTGCCGACGTGGGCATCCAGATCAGCGCGCGGTCGTTCGACAGCCCCGGCGGCTTCACTCAATCCTTCCGCCTGCCGGATGCGCGCCCGAGCAATGGCGAGATCGGGGTTGTGCGTCAGTGCCTGCATCATCAGCGCGTCGAGCTGCCGGTCGTGCAATGCGTGCCACCATGCCTTTGCCTTGCTGGCGCTGGCTTCTTCATCAGTTTGGTGGGACAAGCCCGAACTCAGGTTCAGCTGATCGACTGTCGTGGGCCGAGCGTGCGGCAGGATGCCCGACGGATCGGCGCATGCAGCCAGCAGCGCGCACACAGCGCCGATGGCGCTGATACGTAGTACAGACACTTGATGGGCGATTCTATTCATAAATAGATAATACATTTATGAAATAAAAAGTGAAGAGGTTTTTTTCGTTGCGACAGCCATGAACTGGCGAGTAAAAACAGGGTTGCTGATGTTCAGACTTACCAAAACCCGGGCAAATAGATTTAACGGCTAGTAATTATTACTTGCATTTAACCTTAATCTAAGGTTCATCCCGGTGTCACCCACGCTTCATCGAAGCTCCCTAAAGTCGCGCTCCACAAGCCAATTTTGGCTTGATATTGAATGCAAAATAATTCCTGGAGCCTCAACGATGAACAAGAATATCCTCGCGCTGGCCATTGCCGGCGTCCTCTCAGTTGGTTTGGCTGGTTGCAATAGCTCGGACGACACAACCGCTAGCACAACGCCTGAACCTACCACCCCGGCACCTACTGCAACCGGCGTTACCTTCTCGGCGACACCGGTAGCAAGCACGGATGCCGAGCACTTGACGACCTATACCAAATCGGTAGCGACAGTGACGTACAGCGATGGCAGCACCAAAGATTTTCCATTGACGTACAACCGGTTGTTCAAAAACACCGATCAGGTTGCAACCGTCAATGGCAGCAAGCAGGCTGCCGGCCAACTGTATGATATGGACATGAAGCCCATCATGGATCCAAATGGCGCTCCGGTCATTGCCGAAACGCCGGATGCCAACAGTCTTTTGAACGTGGACGGCAATCTGTTCATGGTAACCCACTGGGAATACGACAGTATTCTTGCAGATGGACAAAAATCATACAAAGCAGCCGGTTGGTACAGCCGTATGCCGATGGAGATGAGCCTGTCGTCCATAAATCAGGACAAGGATGGAACATTATCGGTGGTCAGCCAGCAGCCGGTTGATTTTGCGAGCGTCAAAGGCGGTTGGATTTTCTGCGCGGGCGGCCCCACACCATGGAATACCCATATGGGTGGCGAGGAAGATTATGATCTTTACTTCGTGCCTGGCGAGAAAAAATACACCACGACGGCGGCTGGCTTAAAAGCCCTGACTGAGGTGTATTTCAATAATACGCAAACGGCAAATCCGTATCAGTATGGCTTTCCCGTTGAGGTCGCGGTTAAAAAAGACGGCAGCTATGACGTCACCAAGCATTATGAAATGGGCCGCGGTACCTGGGAATTGGCGCGCTGGGCGGCAGATGGCCGCACCGCGATTTATGGCGACGATGGCGCCTACGCTGGTTTGTTCATGTTCGTGGGCGATGTAGCCAACAACCCGAAAGCAGGCGGCACCGTGTACGCAGCCAAGTGGAATCAAACCTCAGCTGACGGAGCGGATGGACCTGGCGCCAATATCTCCTGGGTCAAACTGGGTCACGGCACCTACGATGAAATCAAGGCCATCGTTGATAGCAACATCACGATCAACGATATTTTCGAAATCGCCTTAACGGATACACCCGGTTACATTCCGACCCGTGCTGGTTCTGCTGAAACCGTCTGGATCAAGCTCAAGCCCGGTATGGAACAGGCAGCCGCTTTCCTGGAAACACGGCGCTATGCGGCCTACTTGGGGGCAACCACAGAATTCACCAAGGGTGAAGGCGTGGCGTTCAATGAAAAAGACAAGAAAATGTACTACGCCATCAGTTACATCCAATCTTCGATGTTGACTAACGATGGTGGCCCGGTCGATGACATCCGTGCTGCGGGCAACGCGGCGGGTGCGACTTACACCTTCGATCTGGCGGCCAATCAAAAGGATACAGCGGGCAACCCGATCAACTCAGCCTATGTTGCCACCAAGGCTTATGTGGAGCCGATGCTGCTCGGCAAACCGATTGTTGCGGATGCCAACGGTAATACGGCAGATGTGAACTTCATTGCGAACACTGACAACCTGTTCTACTCCGAGCCGATGCGTACATTGTTTGTTGGCGAAGACTCAGGTAACCACGTGAACAATTTTGTCTGGGCCTATAACGTCGACAGCCAAAAACTCTCACGGATTTTGTCCACAGCGGCGGGCGCCGAGGCCACCGGCTTGCAGATCGTGGACGATATTGGTGGTTATGCTTACATCATGAGCAACACGCAACACCAAGGCGACTGGATCAAGAGCCAAGATGCCAACCTGACCACGAAGCTCAAAGCTGAGGCCGAAAAACTCTTCGGCGTTAATAGTGTTGGTACATTGAATTACTACCTGCAAGCGGATGTGGGTTACATCGGTGGCCTGCCCGCAATCACTGCACCCAAGAAATAAGTCGGGTTCAAACGCCCTGCCGCAAGGCGGGGTATAGGGCCGGAATGACTCTGGCCTTATTTTTTCACCAGCAATCAATTATCTGATTTCTATTGAAAAAATAGGATTTCATCATGCAGAATACCACCCAAACGCTGCGCTATTTATCCCTTGCGAGCCTCATTACCATAGGCTTGGTCGGCTGTGGCGGCGGGGGCTCATCAACACCGCAGTCCCCCCAACCACCTGCACCAAATCCCACGGCGCAGCAACTTCCGCTGCTCGGGGAGTACATTAGCCGCGCCTCCTTCGCCAACCCGCACGCGCATATTCCCGCGCAGTGTTTTATTGAAACCGGCGGCGGTACGCAAAATGCCTGCCTGTTTTGCCATACCAACGGCGTGGCTGCACTCAAACTAGGCAACAACAATCCGCAGGCTGGGCTGAACCCCAACATCGGTAACCTGCAAGCCGAGTATGCTTTTGGCGTATTCGATTATCCGCAGGTGGTGAATTCCAGTATTAACCCCTGGATGAACACGTTAAAGCCTGAAGTGTTACATACGGCCGTTGCCGCACTGGGCGCCAATGCGGCCGACTGGGACATGCAAACCTATATTCGCCAAAACAACTGGCAAGCGGCCTTTGCCAAGCGCGCGGCACTGGGCGCTCTGACCTCCTGGGATGCGGGTGTGGATTCACCGTTTCGCGTGTTCCCCAGCTTAAACCCAGATGACCTGCCCGCTAAAGCCGATGGGTTTGTACGCACGAATAATCCAGCAGGTAGCCTGTTCCAGGATGAGCAAGGCTTAATGACGGGTTGGCGCGCGGTGAACTTTATGCCCTATGGCATATTCACCCCGCTGGCGGGTAGCGTTTCTGGCATTTATATCCGCCTGCCCAAGGTGTTCATGCAGACCGCCAGCGGTGCGTTTTCGACCGCGACCTATGCCGAAAATCTGGATCGGGTAGCCGCGAATATCCAGAACCGACTCACGTCGGAGCAAACGCATTATGTCGGCGCGGCCAGCAATATCGAGATTGTTCGGGGTCAATATCCGCTGGGCACCGAGTTCGCGCACCCCTTGCATTATGTGGATGTTCAGGCCGATGGCAGCAATCCTGCCATCAGCCCCTTTCCGGGCACACGCGCGCAACGGGTCAAGGAAGTCCGCTGGATGATCAAATTGCACGAATGGTATCCCGCCGAGTTTGGCAACACCCTGAAGGAAGAGTCCGCGCCGGTTTATGCCAGCCGGACGGATGGCTGGATTGAGAACGGGACCGGCTGGATCATCGGCGGTTTTATCGAGGATGCCAAAGGCGAACTGCGACCGCAAACCCCCTCCGAGTTGACCCAATGCGTGGGTTGTCATTCCAGCAATGTGCGCCAATCGGATGTGGGCCAGAACCCCGTATTCACCTCCGGTACGGGCAACACGATCGATTCGACCTGGGCGCTGCCACGCAAATTAAATGGCAATGCGGGCTGGGGCGAGATGAATTACCTGGGGTTCAAAGCCAACTCGAATGCCAGCGCAAACCAAACGCCCGGCACACTCACCATGCCGGAGCCGGTGAATCAATACGCGCAACAAGGCGAATTCCGCTTCTTTCTGGATCATGTGGTGGGTATCTCGCTTTATGGCGACATGCCTGCCACTGTCGATGCGTTTTTAGCGCAAAAAATCAGCACGGCTCAAGGGTATTCGCAGGATTGGCCAGATTTGAACGCGGCCATTGCCACCAAAAATGTCGTGGCGATTGGGCAGGCCCAGCGGCAGCGACTGGCGCTGATCCGGGAATTTACCGCAAAGGGTGCGTATCTGGATTCGGCCAAACGGATTCTGCCCGAATTGTTCTTGCCCACTCGGGCGGATGCACTCGAAGCAGCCCGGCGTTATCGCGAGGTGGCGGTCACTCAACGCTTTGATTTTGGTAAAGACGTATTTGATAAAACACCGGCGTCCTTACAGTATTTCCGCGACGAAGCAAATGCTTATACCCATCAAAACGGCACACCCTATGTGGTGGGCGAGGTGGTAACTGATCGCCCCATCAATACCACAGTGGGGGATTTCACTTATGGCGTGGGCATTGTGCCCACCCTGATTGACGAGAATAAACCCTTCTCGGCTGGTGGCACTTTTGTCCCGGATTATGTGCCACTTCTCGCGCCCGATTAATCTTGTTGCATTGGGGAAAAAGCTCGGGACTTGCTATTGTGCGGGTTCGGGCGCTGGAAGCGTCATGATCGTGCGCTCTCCCAGACCCTCTCTTACCGCTATCAGGTTTTTACCATCCGCGCTGAAACTGGCGCCTTCCCATTGATCGATTGATGGCAAGGACACGGATGCGAACGGCTTTTGTAGTGCCGCGTGCCAATCCTCGTTTGCCCTGCGGTAGAAGTAATACACCGCGCTGTAGGTTAGGATCGCCAACAGGCGGCCATCGGGCGCGAGCGCCATGGCTGTGGGTTGATCGGCGTACGGGCTGGTGAATGGATGCAGCAGCCAACTGACGAGATCGGGGGCGGGCAGCGTGGGTAAATTGGCAATGAATCGCGCTGTGACGACCGCTGCTTTTTTCTCCTGTGCGCTGATGGGCTTGCGGTCGCTCAGGTTCACGCGTGATGCCAACGGGATAGCAAACAGCCGTGCCGGTTTCTCGCGTTTGGTGAGCAGCAAAAACTCGTTGTTTTGCGCATCAAACACGAGCGATTCGGCATCGTGGCCGCCGCTATAGCCGCCTTGGCGTCGCGGTGCGGGTGCTTGATCGGGGTAACGAAAACGGATGAGCGCCGTTGGCCTCTGGGTGATATTGGTTTTGAGCGCAACGGGTTCTGGCACAAACCACAGCCGATAATCCGGCCAAGTGCCGCGATTGTCGCCGATATCACCGATCACGAGCGTCGGTTTGCCATCCAGATCAAGGTGGGTGATGGCTTCCCAATCGCGTTGCCGAACATCATCGAGCTTGAGTGTACTCAGCAATTTGCCATCGGCGTTGATGGCGAACAGGAGTGGCACACCTTTTTTAGAGGAAGCCGGCAGGTTGATGTTGTCGTTATGCGTCCAATAGACACCAACATGTTGCGGTGAGCGGGTCAGGCCACTGGCTTCATCGACGATGGACGGCAATGTTGCAGCAAAGGTGCTGTGGCCGATAAAAAACAGCAGACAAAACAATGCCGCCGATCGGTAGGTGTGAATCGGCGGCACTTTTGCCCGCAAGGCGGAGCGGAAACTCAATCTCGGCAATTACCCTGAAACTACTCGGCAGATTTGCCTTTGGTGTTCAGGCCGAGCAGCGTGTATGCCGGGCAGAAATTGAACAGACCGGTCAGCAACGGGATGATCCCGATATAACCCCAGTAGCCAATGCCACCGATATTGAATACCGATAGGGCGATGAGCACCAGGCCAACCACAATCCGCAGAATCTTATCGATTGAACCAACATTTGTTTTCATCACTGAACTCCGGATAAATAAGGGGGAACGATTTAAGCAGGGCATGAAATTTTATAATGACCGAATAGAGTTTAGATTATTTCGGTCGCTGGTGATGTTTCACCAGGTGAATTGCGTGCCCATGCTCAAAGTACACGGTGAACTCAGGGTAAACCCAGCGCGTGATCGGCGGCTGATATTTGGTGCCCTTTGCCGGTTCAGGTGCCAGTTTCTTGCTGGGCTGGCCGAACTTTTTGGCCACCTGGGCCATGGACAGGCCATGGACGTAATATTTTGTTCCGGGCTTGGCCTGATTGATGTCCGGCCGCATGACCAATTCATCGGCCGATGCGACTTGCGCACCCATCACGAGCGCAAAACCGATGCCGAATGCCGACAGGTTGCGGACAAAACGAGAGAAAAAAGGCGAGGTCCGTTGATCCATAACAACAACTCCTAAATGGGGGCGAGACATAATCTTCCAAGGGTGTTCAGTCCGAAGTTTGACCGAGT
>JACDJB010002677.1_pt1 | contig 12403 bp, 12 predicted proteins | sample 7454121 | NCBI WGS metagenome assembly JACDJB01 (sample SAMN14253290, study PRJNA609438) | sludge metagenome | isolation source: sludge after 25d culture with pyrite | collected 2018-12-20 | reverse complement strand
GGAGGAGGCGTTATAGCGGTAGCATCTGCAACAATGTCATTTAATAATGATGTTGAAATTCGCATTGCATGATTATCAGCTACCTCTTTGGCCTTAGGTAAAATCCGATTGATTCTTTGTTTACTCTTAGCTGAAACAAATATAATGGGAGCATAGTCCAAAAATTGAAAATGCGCTCGTATGTTTTTAGTCATCTCTTGCATCGTTTTATCATCCTTATCAACGATATCCCATTTATTCACTATAATGATAATGCCGCGACCTGCCTCATGAGCATAGCCGGCAATTTTCTTATCCTGTTCAATGATTCCTTGATGACCGTCGATAACCACTAACACAACATCAGAGCGATCAATTGCAGATAAAGCACGGAGCACACTATATTTTTCCGTAGCCTCGTATACTTTCCCACGTTTTCGCATACCTGCTGTATCAATTAAGACATACTTTTGATCATCCTCAATGATTGGCGTATCAATTGCATCACGTGTAGTACCTGCAATATCACTAACAATTACACGTTCTTCACCTAGCAAAGCATTTACCAAAGAGGATTTACCAACATTAGGTCTACCAATTAGGGAAATTTTAATTGTATCTTGATCATATTCCTCTTCTGGATCGTTTTTAAAATGTGATACAACAATATCAAGTAAATCTCCAAAGCCTGTACCATGCGCCCCAGACACAGCATGTGGATCACTAAAGCCCAACTGATAAAACTCATATATATTTTGAATTTGGTTTGGGTGATCTACCTTATTAACAGCTAAAACCACTGGCTTCTTTGAGCGAAACAAATAAGTAGCGATCTCTTGATCTGTCGGCGATAAGCCATTCTTACCATCAACAACAAATATAATGACATCTGCTTCATCGATTGCAAGCTCTGCTTGAGCTCGAACTCTAGTAAGAATGGCATCATCATCTCCGATCTCGATGCCACCAGTATCAATTAACATAAACTGATGGTCTAACCACTCAGTAGCGGAATAGATCCGATCACGTGTTACACCAGGTCGATCTTCAACAATTGCAATACGTTCACCGACTAATCGATTAAAAATAGTTGATTTGCCTACATTCGGCCTGCCAACAATGGCAACAATAGGTTTTGCCAAAGTGAAAACTCCTTCCACGCAGTACATTATTCTCTAAACTTTCAATAGAATATCAAACTTACACCGTAATATAAAGCAATTTGTCAAAGCTTATGAATGTTTTATGCTTTCTTACTCTTGAGGTGATAATTTGACTTCTTTCTTACAAATACATAAATCAAATTGTATACATAATGCACCCATGCGGTACAAAGGTATAGAGTAAATAATAAATCGAGCTCGTAGTATGAGAATAGTGTTAGTTTTTTAAAATGAGACATATGGTTAAAATAGAAATAAAGTAAACCTAGCCAAAGACCTAAGGTAGAAATTAGCCATTTTATATGTAAAGAAAAATGTAATAGTCCTAATAACAGACCTAGAATCAACCCTATTAAAAGGCGTTCTTCGAAAATCATTAGGATGGGGTCTAGTGAGAATAACCAAATAAGTATATTGTAGAGAAATGCTATTATTAACCCGTTTAAAATAGATTGAAACCTTTCCTTCTCAGATAAATGAATCAATAAAGATCCACTAAGTATTGGAAGAATGAATGCCAGTATACTGAATTCAAAATTCAAAAATGAAAATTGTATCAATGGGGATAGTAGCAGTAGTAGCAAGATCAGAAGAATCGTTACTTCTCTCCATCTTGCTTCAGCAATGTCACGACCTAACCATCCCCCTATAAAAATAAATATAAAAATTGTATAAAGTACTAAACTGACGATTCCATCATTCATCAATACTCTCCAATATTCAAAGGTAATTTCCTAACTTCTATCTATTATGGCTTGATGAATTATAAAATATTAGCACTAAAGTTAGCTCATAGCATTTCGAATAGCAAATTCAGCAGTATTGATCCCTCTAGCAGTACACCATTCTTTTGTTTCTCCCTTTATGACAAGCGGAAGAGTTTGAATAGCTTGTAAATCAGACGCACCTGTAGCGATCATAATAATGCGAATTTGGTGGTGAATATCTTCTAGATACTCGATTAATCCATTTACTCCGTGCTTATGTAGCTGTCGAAGAATCGGGCCAGCCATCCCTACTAAGGAAGAACCCAATGCTAAACATTTTACGATATCTAAACCGTTCTGTACTCCGCCAGAACCAATCAGCTGTACATTTTTTATAGTACTTGCTTCTAAAAGGGAAAACGTAGTAGGTAAACCCCAATGATTAAGAAATGAATATGAGTTACCGCCTCGCTGATTTTCTATTTCCGCGAAATTGGTTCCCCCTCTTCCCCCAACATCAATAATACGTACGCCGATATCAGCCAACGTTCGTACCGTTTCCATCGGCATACCAAAGCCAACCTCTTTGACGATAACAGGAATCGATATTTGATCTACTATTGAAGATATCCTATGTAGAGTTCCGGTAAAATCCCGGTCACCTTCGGGCATAATTAATTCCTGCATCACATTGAGATGAATTTGTAAAGCATTCGCTTCAAGCATTTCAACTGCTCTATTTGCTTCTTCAATGGATGCTTCATGCCCAAGATTTGCTATGATGATTCCATCAGGATTCTCTCTACGAACAATCGAATATGTATCTCTTAGAGTGGGGTTTTTGAGTGCTGCCATCTGTGAGCCAACAGCCATTGGAAGCTGTAATTGATAAGCAACCAATGCTAGTTCTTGGTTGATTCTAGTTGTATCGGTCGCGCCACCTGTCATAGCATTAATAAATAATGGCGAACTTGTAGGAAGTCCGCCAATATTTGAATCTAGTGATAGATCATTATAATTGAGTTCAGTGATGGGATTATGAATCAAAATAATATCATCAAATGAACTATTTTGATTTTTCCCTTGTTGAAGCGCTAGCGATATATGCTCCATTTTACGTGATTCCCGACTCAATTTGATCACCTATTTTAATTTTTTTAGAAGCTCTTCTCCAATACGGTCACCAATAGTAACCCCTAAGCTCTTAGCCTCGTCAAGTTTTGCTTGCACCTTTTCATCAATCTTAGGATTTTCTTCTAGTTCTCTGATACTTAGTGAAATTCTCTTTTCAGCGAGATTTACATCAAGTACCTTAGCTTCAACCTCTTGACCTACCTGTAACACTTCATTTGGAGAGTTCACTCGACGATTAGAGATCTGAGATATATGAACGAGTCCCTCAACACCTGGTTGAATCTCTACAAAAGCTCCAAAAGAAGCTAAGCGACGTACTATACCACTAATAGTGTTGCCAACTTGAATTGCTTCTACTGCTTTATCCCAGGGACTTGTTTGTGTCGCCTTGATACTTAAGCTAATACGTTGGCTATCTCGGTCTACACGCAATACCTTTACTGTAACCCTATCGCCCTCTTTAACTACTTGAGAAGCGTGTTCTACATGTTCCCATGACAATTCGGATACATGTACTAGACCGTCTACTCCACCAAGATCAACGAAGGCACCAAAATCCGTCAATCTTTGTACAGTACCTTCTAATACATTGCCCTCGGTAATTCGCTCAAAAAGCTGATCCTTTTGTTTATTAATTCCTTCTTCTAAAACAGCTTTTTGCGATAAAATAACGCGATTATTTTCACGATCTAACTCCATTACCTTAAGGCGTAGAGTGCGTCCTTTGTAGTCACTAAAATCTTCTACAAAGTTCAATTCTACTTGTGATGCAGGTACAAAACCTCTTAATCCAACGTTTACAACAAGACCACCCTTTACTACTTCTGCAACAGGGGCTTCAAAAACTTCGCCATTTTTCATCTTTGCTGCTAACGCATCCCAAGCTTGTTCAGCATCAATTGCACGTTTGGAAACGACCAATTCTTCTTTTTCTAAATTCAGCTTTTTAACTTTTACCTTGACCTCTTCACCAACAGCTAGTGCATCGGAGATCTGCTCAATATGAATATTGGATACTTCGCTGATGGGAAGAATTGCATCGAACTTATAACCCACATCAACTAAGGCTTGCTTATCCTCAATTTTTACTACCTCACCAGAGAGTTCTTCACCAACCTGCAGTTCTATACGACCACTCTCTTCTGTTACTTGATTTGTTTCATCAACCATACCTATATACCTCCTAACTTTCCCAAACATATCTTTTATGAATGGAAAGTATGAATATATGTTTACTCTTCCCTAAAAAGAGAATGAGTGAAAACCAAAATGTTTACTGATTTTGATATTGATTTACAAAATAAAATATTTGATCTACAACTTCCTCAACAGTCATAGATGTTGCATCGATTAATATCGCATCATCAGCCTTAACTAATGGAGAGTTTTCCCTTTCTTGATCTAACCGATCTCGATTCTCGATATCTTGCAAAATTTCGGATTGTATTGGCTGATATCCTTTATGTAATAATTCATTATAACGTCTACGAGCACGTTCTTCGATTGAGGCAGTTAAAAAAATTTTTACTGTTGCATCTGGAAGTACAATCGTACCAATATCTCTACCATCCATAACAATAGATGTTTGCTCTGCAAATGCTTTTTGTAGTTCTACCATATGCTTTCGAACAGTCGCATGTTTAGCAACAATTGAGACATTCTGGCTTACTAGCGGGCTTCGGATTTCTTCAGTAATATCTTTACCATCAAGGAGTATCAATTGATTTTCTTCATCAGGTACTAACTCAATTTTACTATTCAAGAGAAGCTCAGATAACTTCTTCTCATCTTCAAGACTGATGCCATAATCAAGCGCTTTATAGGTTAATGCCCTATACATTGCACCAGTATCAATGTATATTGCCTCTATTTTTTTGGCTAGCAGCTTTGCGATTGTACTTTTTCCTGCACCAGCAGGTCCATCAATGGCTACAGATATCATCTACGCTTGTTTCACCTCTGATACATAAATAAAAAGCAGGGAAATACCTGCTTTTTTGATTCTAAAATTTCCCACACGCCTAGTTCAATTATGATAATGATATCATAAAAAAGCTTCTATTTCAATGTTGACGCTACATGTTACTTTGCAAGCAAGTTTTTATTTTTTATGAAGCTCTATTTGACGTTCAAAACAATATTGAATAATAGTCAAATTATCACTTTCCTTAAGATCAATAAATTTAACAGAAATGATTTGTTTTCTACTGTTTTCATATGGGAGATGGATACGAACGACTTCCCCGCCAAAAGCTATACGCTTAATACTATTGTTTTTCATATTTATTACACACCATAATTGGAGGCGATCCCCAATTTCAAATTTATATTCCAGTGGAGCTTTAAAAGAGATTCCTCCTCCACCTATATCAACAGTCTTTGTGATTAAATGGTAGTTTCTATCTGGTCTATTAAGACTTACAGCTATGTCTATATTTGCTTCAACTCTAAAAAATCCTCGTTTTTGTGTCTTTATTATTTCATCACTAGCAGGTAAAGTAACCAATATCAACGGGATATTCTCTGCTTTTCGTTCAACCAATTTTGTACGAAAATGATAACTATTACTGTTCTGGTCCATATATGTCACTATAAATTCCGTTTCTATTGGAAGGTACATTGGTTTACCGCCATCTTCTCTGATAGGTAGCTCTAAAGTTAACAAATTTTGATTAATATCCGCTACTCTGGTTTTATAAACATGATTCAATTTTTCATCATCTATCAACTGCTGCATGCGAACGGTCTGTCCAATATTCGGAAGCGACATAAGTATCCCCCTATCTTTCTTTTTCAACTTTATTTTATCATATATTGGTTCGGATACGTTAATGATTACGAGCTAATAAATTCTAATTTTTCTACTTTTTCTTCTTCTCCATTATTTGCATTAATGTACACTCGATAAAAGGATTCGCCTAATGTACCACTAAATTCGTAGCAAAGAACGTTTTGATTAAGATCATTGACAATCAATGCCAGACTCTCTTCCTCTATCTTTAAATTACGATTCACATTTTTTTTGGCTTGATCAATCGTAATTTTAGGGTCTGGTAAATTACCAAGCTGTTGATTTACAACATGGCCTTCAGCATAATAGCCTATGATATCGCCATTATCAAGAGCTACCTTAACTACAATCGAGTCAGGATAAATGCGTATCCCTTTCTCATTACGAACATACGTAAAAATGGCTTCATGATCAAATTGCTCTAACTTAACCATTTCCATATTAGAGGTGCCTCTCTGTTTGATAAAACGAGTCGCTTTAACCTCAGCATTTTCCAATGAAAGATTATCATTTTCTATATTTCGTCCATTTAGCATCCAAATTACTTGGCCACCTTTTTTAGTCACCTCTATAATAATTTCTGAATTTGTGGTGTCATCTTGAATACTCACATCATATGCGGCAAATATAGCCTTATCACTATTCTTTGTTACCTTTACGTTTTCGTGATCTGTCATCCCAATAAAGGAAAGGGCTATTTCTTTGGCTTCTTTCTCAGTAACCTCTTTGCCCTTAATATTTTTTAGTTTTTCAATACGAACCTCCTCACTACTTTGAGTATCCATACTCGTTTCTAAATCTTCATATCCTGCTACTCGTTTATCGATTAATTTAAAGCCATCAATAATCGAGTTATCATTCCCCTTGTCATCCCCTCTTGCTAGTAAGGTCTCTACATCCATCCAGCGCAATTGTTTATTAACGACCTTATCTTGAACTTTACTAAGCTCAGCCTTTATTTCACGAGCACTATTATGAAGATTCTGCAAGGTTGTCCACTCTTTTTCACTTAAAGGTTCTTTATCAAGATCACGTACTGCTGTTTTATAAGAAAAGTCACCTAATCGAGAAAGAAATGCTTCTGTCTTGTTAAAGGGCATCAATGAGAGGGGTAACTGACCTATACTATTTTGTGCAGAGTACGCTAGTCTCCAAACATTGGTCAAATTCGGACTTAGTTGTCTACGTGAATTGACAGCGAGAGTTTTTCCTAATTCCTTTTCTAATTGATCCATATAAAACGTTACATTATGAAATTCGCGTTGATACTGATTTTCCGCTTTAATTAAAATCGCATTTTTTTCTTGATGTTCCTTGTAGCCCCAATACGTTGTTCCTATTAAGGCTACAGCTAAAACCGGAACGATTACAGTCGTTACTTTTCCCACAAAGATTCACCCCTGATAGCAATATATTTTATTGCTAGTTTGTGGGATAGAGGGAAAAATATACGCAAATTTGGTTATCTATATATCATCTAATATGCGAAAATCATTTTCATTATCGCAGATGCATCGCTTTAATCCAGTCTCAACCTTTCCAAGCTTATCTCTCTTACCCCGAAGAGTAAATATCTCACCACATCTTTTGCATTGAAGTTTAACCTTTTGCCGTTTTATTCGCATTTATTCAACCCCTTATAGATAGCTACTCTCTTCTATAAATTCTTTCCTACTTTTATTGTTTTTAGAATCAAGAGTTGCGCGTTGTGCTCTGCGTAATGCAAACCACCATAACCAAACCATAAAAGGAATTACTGTCCAGAGCCAATACATTTGACTTGTATAAATTAATAAATCGTAGGTCCCGTGTATTAAAATGGGTAATAAAATAGACCACATGATCATTTTGGTTTGTTGATTTTTATACTTTGAGAACTTTGCCAAGCCAAAATAATATCCCATAATAACTCCGAATAAAGCATGTCCAGACACAGGTATTACTGCACGAATAAAGGCAACGGATAAACCCTCTGTTAGTAAATATAAAAAGTTTTCTAACGTTGCAAAACCAAGTGATACAGCAACCGCATACACGATACCGTCATAATGCTCATCAAATTCATCATGGTTGTAGACTAGAAAATAGATGATAAACCATTTAAAAAACTCTTCAAGTAGTCCAGCAGAAATAAAACTTGAAAAAAACAGATGATTTGATACCTCTGTTTTCAAACCATATTGTATAATCATTACAGGAAAACCTATTATAGCACCGAGAATAAACATTCGAAATACAAGCTTTAATGGCTCAAGCTCGTAGCGATCCTTCAGATAAAAGAATGTTAGAAGTCCAATACCCGGTGCCAAAGCTGCAATTATTATTGCTAACATTGATCTCAAAACCCTTCATTATTGGATCACGTAGTAAATTACTTTAGTAGAAAAATTAATGCTTTTATCTCAGATTTATTGTAACAGAGAAATGATCTTCATAGGAGGCTAAATGATGAAACGAATATTAATTGTAAATACAGGTGGAACTATTAGTATGTCTGAGAATCCACTGACACAAACAGTGGCACCAAATAATTCAACACCGTTAGCTGATTTTCTCCCATATCTAGCTCCATTTGCAGAGGTAGATATGTTTGATTTCGTTAATATACCAAGCCCACATATCACAATCTCATTAATGGTTGAACTCTTTCATAAGCTACAACAATTACGAAACGATAAACACTATGATGGATTTGTAATTACCCATGGGACAGACACACTAGAAGAAACCGCATATTTTTTAGATCTAGTTTGGCCATATAGTGAGCCGATCGTAATAACTGGAGCTATGCGCAGCAGTAATGAATTAGGTGCAGACGGTCCCATTAACATGGTTCATGCAGTTCGAGTCGCAGCCTCTGATAAGACAAACGGAAAAGGAGTTATGGTTGTTTTTAACGATGAGGTTCACTCTGCCCATTATGTAACCAAAACACATACTAGTAATCCTTCGACCTTTCAATCCCCAGGATTAGGGCCTGTTGGCTTGATCACTAAAAAAGATATCGTATATTTATATGGATTACCTGAACGAACTGTAGTACCAATTCAAACAATTAACAAAAAGGTTCCTTTAGTAAAAATGGTAGCTGGATTTGAAGTGGAGCTATTAACCTGTCTACGACAACAGAATATGGATGGGGTTGTTATAGAAGCATTTGGGGCCGGAAATGTACCACCACAGGTTAGCGAAGAAATAGAACAGTGGATTAAAGCGAACATACCAGTCGTTGTTGTTTCACGATGCTTTCAAGGTGTAGTACAAGATATTTATGGCTATGTTGGCGGAGGTGGACAATTAAAGGATTTGGGAGTACATTTTTGCAATGGACTAAACGGTCAAAAAGCTCGTATAAAGCTACTCATTGCTTTAGAACAATCATGGGATCAGGAAGAACTAAAATCATATTTTGAGCTCTAAATTAATAGCACCTCGCTTTTTGTGAACAGCACCCCGTCAAGTAGACAGTGAAATAAATAAAATATTCTGACACAATAACTTTAAATCTTCATAGGCCCTAATGATTGATATGTTTGAATCCATTGTCTGAAAGGTGTAGAATCAACACCCAATACAAATGCTAAATGTCTAAGTGAACCTTACCCACGAAGCTATTTCTCAACTTTTTCTATATTTTTTTTCACCTGCTATTTTTGATCTACGGGACACAAAAATGCTCCTCCTTATAATAGACAGTTTGCATTATTTAAACTGTCTATTATAAGGAGGAGCATATCATTGTAGCGAGGTGCTTTAGTATCATGATAAATAATTCATACCCAACCACGGTAACGTGAGGCTTCTGCCATTTTCTTAATTCCAACCATATATGCTGCTAGCCTCATATCTACACCGCGTTGATTCGCCGCATTATATACAGCATCAAATGAACGAACCATTACTTTTTCCAGCTTTTCTTCTACTTCATCTATGCTCCAATAATATCCTTGATTATTTTGAACCCACTCAAAATAGGACACAGTTACACCACCTGCACTGGCTAAAACATCAGGGACTAATAGGATCCCACGTTCAGTTAATATCTTGGTCGCTTCTAGAGTGGTCGGTCCATTGGCTGCTTCGACTACAATCTTTGCTTTGATATTACCCGCATTTTCTGCAGTAATTTGATTTTCAATAGCTGCAGGCACTAATATATCACATTCTAATTCAAGTAATTGTTTATTCGTAATTGTATCTTTAAAGAGATTGGTTACGGTTCCAAAGGAATCACGTCGATCCAGAAGATACTCAATATCAAGACCATTCGGTTCATAGAGACCACCATGAGCATCAGATATACCTATAACCTTCGCTCCGGCATCATGCATAAACTTTGATAAAAAACTTCCCGCATTACCAAATCCTTGAACTACTACACGCGCTCCTTCTAATGATATTCCTCTTTTCTTCGCTGCTTCACGAATGCAAATAGTTACTCCTTTTGCTGTTGCAGTCTCTCGACCTTGGGAACCACCTAACACTATAGGCTTTCCTGTAATAAATCCAGGAGAATCAAATTCACGAATTGCACTATATTCATCCATCATCCACGCCATGATCTGAGAATTAGTGGCAACGTCAGGAGCTGGAATATCCTTATTAGGGCCCACAATCTGACTAATTGCCCGTACATAACCTCGGCTTAATCTCTCCAATTCACGGAATGATAGCTCATGTGGATTACATATAACTCCACCCTTACCACCACCGTATGGCAAGTCCACAATACCACATTTAAGGCTCATCCAAATTGCTAGCGCCTTTACCTCGTCTTCAGTAACTCCTGGATGAAATCGAACCCCACCTTTTGCAGGTCCAATTGAATCATTATGCTGTGCTCGATAACCAGTAAAAATTTTGACAGAACCATCATCCATTCGTACTGGAATGCGAACGGTTAGTACCCGTAGTGGTTCTTTTAAGAGCTCATAAACCGCATCGTTATACCCAAGCTTATCAATTGCCTCTTTTATTACAATTTGGGTCGAGATCAGAACATTCATATTCTCTTTTTTCTTATCGTTCTTATCAGCTACCATTTCGCGCTCCACCATAATAATCACCTCAAGAGAATTATTACTGAAATTTTACATTCGAACATAGTATACACCCTTAGGTTCATAAAGAGAAGGACTTTTAATGCAAATATTGGAAATAGATAACGATTAAAAAGGAGACCTGGTTGGACTCCTTTTTACGCAATTATTTAAAATGGGTAGTAAGTTCTGCTACTATATTGTTTTCTAAAATTAATTTACCGTATTCAGATAAAACAGCTTCTGTAACAGGATAAATTTCGCCATATTCCTCTAACAATGATATCAATATTTGAAAATCCTTCTCTTCCATTTCCAATGATCCTAAGTAGAGCATATACATGTTTTTGTAATAGAAAAGTTTCCCACCTTCGGTCACTAATTGTTGAATTCGATGAACCACTTGAACTACATCTTCAAAATCACGAAATGCATAGACAACATCATCACTTTCATCCATCATTACTTCAAGTTCAAATGTATCATGGATTTGTTGCTCGTCATCTTGATGATGGATTTCATGCCTACCTCTCGTTACAATTACAACCATACCTTGAGAAGGTAGTGCAAATACTTCTACTGCAACAGGCCCACTAACTTCAAACCCCAATTCATAATATGCTTGTTCCATCATGTCATTAAATAGTTGATGAACTTTAGGGATGTCCCGCCAAAGATCCTCTTTATCTATGCTGCGTTCGTGTAAGTCATCGAAGGTTAAGAAGAACCGAACTTTATCCGATGTTAAACGTTCAACTCGCATATGTTCCCCTCCCTTGCTTTCGGAGTTCAATAAATAAAACATTAATTTATAGTATCATATCATTTACCTTACTCCAATACAATAATGTCCCTCTTGGTTAATACAGTGACCTCTCCTGCTTTATATTATACAATTCCACCGTATTTCTCCACTATCTTGAGTGCCTCTTTATGTATTGACTCATTTACAACAGCAGTCAACAAATAGTTTGGCTCTGTCTTAAACCCACTCCCCTCTGCACTCATTCCACTTGCTGCTACATCAGCAGACATTAATATTCCTTGATTTCGTTCTGAAGTATCTGATCCTAATGTTAAATTTGCCAAGCTTACAAAATCACTATTAACTGGATTCATAAGACGATCAATACCTTCACCAGGATACTTACTTGTTGAATCAACTCTTGTAATTTCTGCCCCTAACGCTAAAATTTCCTTCTCCGCTCGTTGAGCATCATCTGGTCGATGGAAATATGATAAAATATTTTTCTCTGTCATTACTTTTCCTCCTAATTCATGGAACATCGTATTAAGCATATAACTATTTTTCTTAAACAATCCAATCTCTATACGTTTTTTAAGAAATGCAGTCATTACATTTCGTGTGGATAAAAAAATAGAAGCCAAAAGTAATCACGGCCTCTATCATTCTACAGTTTATATAATTATTAACATGAGGAAAGATTTGCATCTGTAAAGTAAAATCCTTCTGAATAAAGCGACTTTTTATAATCAAGAGTTGAGTCTTGCAAGTAGCTATCTACAGGACTTTTAATGATGACTTTAACCCCATTAACTACGACTACATCCTTTTCATTAAATGACTCT
>JACDJB010002676.1_pt1 | contig 12408 bp, 10 predicted proteins | sample 7454121 | NCBI WGS metagenome assembly JACDJB01 (sample SAMN14253290, study PRJNA609438) | sludge metagenome | isolation source: sludge after 25d culture with pyrite | collected 2018-12-20 | reverse complement strand
CTGGTATTCAACCTGGTGGCGATGAAGTTGATTCGGCATTTGCAACCCTTGGGATGGACCCTGCGGTTGAACCGGGCTACGGCTGGACAGGCTTGTCTAGCGTTGAGGCGACAATGGATGGAGAATTGGCTATGGCACCTTGCTATGGACTTGAACCTGTTGTGGGTATCTTGAAATCCTCCTATCTGGCGATTGCCAATAACGCGCCACACCCCAATGCTGCCAAGTTATTTATCAAATTTGCACTCTCCGAAGCGGGATTTGATCCCTGGAACAAATTTGGTGCTTATCCGGCTGCAGAAGGACTCTCCTTCGCTGAAGGAATGCCAGCTCGAAGTGAAATAGCACTTTGGCCAAGCAACGACTTGTTTGCTTATCAAAACATGAGCCCTGTTCGAGATTTCTGGGCTATTTCTCTGCTTGGTCCGTAAAAAATCGCTGAACTGAAATTTATAGAATTTCTTGGACATGGATGTTTATTGTCCGTGTCCAAGAAGGTTCAAATGATTAAAAGCAATAATATTTAGATTGGGTTTGTTTAAGTGCGTTTGGTTTGCGAATCTACAGTGTAAGGTAAATTGTTATCCGGGAGAGAAAATTAGAAATGACCATTCAGGCTGTTTTCTTCGACATGGGCGGTACAATTGATACATTCGGTTTTACCCGGGAATATCGTATCCTTAATGTTCATTATATTAAAGATTGTCTGGCAAGTGCTAGGATTTCTTTAAACCTTTCTGATGAGCAGCTCGCAGATTCTATCACAGAAGGTGCATCAGAGTATTTACGCTGGAATATGAATTCTTACATCGAATTGTCTCCTGCAGAAATTTGGTCAAAGTTTTTTTTGAAAGGGCAATCCATTTCTGTGCATGAACTTAGCCCAATTGCTGAAGAACTGGCATTTATTTATGAGACAAAGTTATTCCATCGGGAAATCCGTAAAGAGGTTCCAGGTGTTTTGGCAAAGATAAAAGAAATGGGATTCCAATTAGGCCTGATCAGTAATACGCAAAGCCTGAAGCAAGTGCGATTTAATCTTGAGCAGTACGGTATCCTTGAATATTTTGATCCAATTGTTTTATCCTCTGAATATGGTCGGCGGAAACCAGATCCAGCCATCTTTTATCATGCTGCACGTTTGGCAGGAGTTCCTACAGGTGCCTGTGCTTACGTTGGCGATAAAATCAATCGCGATATTGTTGGCGCTCGACGATCTGGTTTTCGATTAGCTGTTCAGATTAAACATAAATATGATGACGGCATCAAGGACGAGGGGGCAAGTCCTGATGCTGTTATTGAAAACATGCAGGAGTTGATCCCGATCCTTGAGGCGGAGAAATCCAAAGATCGAAGTAGAAATAGTTCTATTTTTGGCAATAACGTAAAGGCGATTTTTTTTGATGCTGGAGATATTTTATATTTCCGTCCCCACAAAGAAGAAAATTTGAACAAGTTTTTTGTAGATAATCAAATCCAAGTTGATTCCAATTATGAACAGGAAAGGGCAGCTTTAAAAGATATAGCCTTTTCCGGGCGAATGGGCAGACATAAATACTATGAAAAGGTTTTGTCACTTTATGGGATCAGTGATCCCAAACTGATCGATGAAGGTGTGAAAGCGATGAGTTTGGATGATAATACGGTAGAAATTTTTGACGGTGTTCCTGAAACAATTAATCAATTAAAAGAAAAGGGATTTGTTTTAGGAATCATTACGGATACAGCTTTACCAATAAGTAAAAAACTGAATTGGTTTGATCAAAATGGTTTTGGTGGCCTATGGGATGTTTTTATCAGCTCGAAGGAAATTGGCGTTCGTAAACCTGACCCTGCGATGTATGAAAAAGCCATCCGACAGGTCGGAATTTGCCCCACCGACGCAGTTTTTGTTGGGCACAAAATATCAGAATTGGACGGTGCCCGTGCCGTTGGAATGAAAACGATTGCATTCAATTTTGATGAAGGTGCGATCGCTGATTTTTATATTGATCAGTTTAGCGATCTATTAAATGTACCGTTTTTAGAAAAATAAATTTGATTGGAACAATATGAAAACATCAATAAAGGCGATCTGTTTTGATGTGGGCGGAACGCTACGAGTTGCTCATGACAAACAGGAACGTGAAATAGATAACATTATTAAAATCCAAAACTTAATTGGTGAAAATGGCTCTCCGGATGCTCTTACCAAAAAGTTATCCGCCCGAGAAAAAGAATATAGAATTTGGTCGCGGAAAACAATGGTGGAGATGAAGGAAGCCGATTTGTGGTCAACTTTTATGCTGCCAGAACATCCGGTTGAATTTGTTCGCGAAAATGCAATCGTATTCAATCAACTTTGGCGCGAAGCCCGTGTCAAAACCATTCTCCCGGATGCTGTGGAAACCATCAAAACGTTGTCGCAACGTGGTTATCTGTTGGGTATTATCAGTAACACAACTTCCTCAGTGGAAGTTCCACAATTATTAGCAGAGAACGGCATCACCAATCGATTTGGGTGCATCATCCTTTCGACTGTTTTTGGAAGACGGAAACCTCATCCATCACTTTTTTTGGAATGTGCCAGAATGTTGGGCGTTTTACCAGAAGAGTGTGCTTATGTTGGCGATATCATCTCGCGTGATGTCGTGGGGGGTAGGCAGGCTGGATTTTCAGAAATTACCATCATCAATGCCAATGGATATTCGCAAGACCCGATTGCGATGGAAGATGATGATCCGGATGAGACCGATAGGCTTACCATGCAGCCTGATTTTCGCATCTCAAAATTAAGTCAACTGCTTGAATATTACCCTGATCGTGTTTCTGTTTCCACTTTTTCTCCCCGTGATTTAACGAAAGCGACTGAGCTTTATGATGTTGCCCTTTCGACCATGTGGCATGTGGACCAAAAAATACCTTTTAATCAGACATTCAAAATTGGAAGAAAGGCTGGATTTCCTCGTTTTGAACTCAATCATCGCGTTAATCCCGATTTATTCCAACAATGGGATGTGAATCAATTCTATATTTCCACTGTGCACGATCCTTGCCCTGCTGTCTTCTCCAGTGACGAATTTAAACTAAATGATTTTCTGATTTCATCACTTGATGAGAAGAAACGCATCAAAGGATTGGATATTACCAAACAAACAATTGAGACCGCAGTCAACCTGGGAGCCAGGTCGGTGGTGATACATCCCGGCATGATCCTGTGTGATTACGGGCCGGAAGCTGAATTAAAGAAAATGTATGAAAATGGTCTCAAAGGCAGCCCTGAATATGAAGCGCTTAAATCAGAGATGATTACCTTTCGGAAAAAGGCAGCCCCTCCGCATGTCGATCAAGTCTTGAAGAGTCTTTCAGAGCTCATTGAATTTGTCAGACCTACAGGCATTGAGATTGGATTGGAAAACCGGTTGCATTTTTATGATATTCCGCTAATTGACGAAATGCAATCATTTCTGGATCTTTGTGATGAAGATTGGTATGGATTTCAATATGATGTGGGTCACGCACAGGTGTTGAGCGAACTTGGATTTGGCGACCATGAGGATTGGCTTAAAAGATATGGAACACGTATAATAGGTGTTCACTTACACGATGTCAGGGGTATAAATGATCACCAGATGCCCGGGAGTGGTGATGTTGATTATGAAATGATTGCTCCATATATCCCTGTAACGGCGCACCTTACGATGGAAGTCAGCCCAACTTTGTCTCAGGAAAATTTGGCACAAGGTCTGAAACATCTTGCAAAATTTGGCATACTATCAAAACTATAAATTTATTGGAGGATAAGTGTTAAAAATATTTAGGAAACGACGCAATGTTTTTATCCGACTAATCCATGAACAAGCATCCTATACTCTCGAGGGAATGGATATTTTAAAAAAATATTTATCACGTCCAGATGAAATGCTCGCTGATCAACTGACAGCGAAGGAAAAAGAAGCAGATGAATCCCGCCGCATTCTCATAGATGAACTGAACCGTACTTTTATCACACCTTTTGATCGGGAGGATATTTTCGCTCTTTCCCGCGCGGTTGACGACGTATTGGATTATGCCTATAGCACTATGACTGAAATTGTTATTTTTAAGGTTGAACCGACTGAATTCATGGTTCGAATTTGTTCCCTGCTCAGAGATGCTTCTTTTGAAATACTTAAGGCAGTCGAATGCATTCAGGATCATCCAGGCGTTGCAGCTGAACATGCCCAACGCGCAAAAGCCCTCGAAAATCGGGTGGAAACAGTCTATCGGGAAGCCCTGGCAGATATGTTCCAGGAGACTGAAGATGTCAAGATGTTGGTTAAGATGATGAAATATCGTGAAGTATACCGCCACCTGAGCAATGCTGCCGATCGCGGTGATGAAGCTGCCAATGTTCTGGCAGATATCATTGTAAAAACAACCTAAGAATCCTTTATGACAATTGCACTCATCATATTAATCGGACTGGCGCTGATTTTTGACTTTCTAAATGGGGTTCGTGATTCGAGCAATATTGTTGCTACGATGATTTCTTCCAGAGCCATTAATCCACGAGCAGCTTTGCTAATGACTGCTGTTGCAGAATTTGCAGGCCCTTTTGTTTTTGGGGTTGCCCTGGCAAATACCATTGGAAATGAAATCGTTGAATCGAAATTTCTTAATCTCAATATTATTATCGCTGCGTTGGCCAGTGCTATCATTTGGAATATTGTTACCTGGCTCTTAGGTCTTCCCAGTAGTTCATCTCATGCCCTCATTGGTGGGATCGTAGGTTCTGTTGCGGTTGGCGCTGGTTTTCAAGCTATTCAGATGGCAGGTATCACCAAGGTACTCATCAGTCTGTTCGTGTCTCCAATTATCGGTTTATTGGCTGGCATGTTAATGGCAAATATCATTTACTTATTATCATGGAAAGCTTCTCCAAAAATTAATGGAGTTTTTAAACGCTTACAGATCATTACCTCGATCGGATTAGCACTGAGCCACGGTGCGAATGATGCTCAAAAAACTATGGGTGTCATTGCACTTGGTTTATTAATTGCAGGGCAGATAACTACCTTTGGGATTCCTTTTTGGGTAATTGTTGCTTCTGCCGGAGCAATTGCCATTGGAACCTCCATTGGAGGTTGGCAACTGATCAAAACCTTGGGATCGAAATTTTATAAAATTCGCCCGGTTCATGGATTTGCTTCCCAGGCTACTTCCGCAGCCGTGATCCTGGCTGCCTCATTAATTGGCGTTCCGGTGAGTACGACGCAGGTAGTAAGTTCTGCCATTATGGGGGTTGGTGCTGCCGAACGACTCAGCAAGGTGAGGTGGGGGGTAGCTGGTGAAATATTAGTTGCCTGGGTCATCACCATCCCGATAACAGCTCTATTGGCTGCTGGATTTTATTGGTTGATCAGTAGCAGTTTACTTTCGTTTCTGAACATTTTTTAAAGGTGATCGTCATGTCAAATTCAAAAAAAACTTACGATGTGATCTATGCTGGTAACTACACCAAAGACACAATCATCACCCTGGATGGCACAAGAGATGTAGATGGAGGCGGGATGAATTATGCTGCCAATGTAGGTGCCCGGTTGGGAATAAATGCAGCAGTCATTACGCGTCTCGCTCGGGAAGACCAGCATGTAGTCGAAGCAATTCGCGCTGCGGGCATTGATTGTTATCCGTTTTACTCCGATTTGTCTACTGTCATGACGTTGGAATATAAGACACGGGATGTGGACAAGCGCAACCTGTATGTAAAATCAACTGCCGGCACAATTCTTCCTGATTATCTTCAGGGGTTTCTCACGAAAGCGATTGCTGTCAGTCCCAGTTTGAGGGGAGAGGTAGAACCGGAATTTTTCTCGATTTTAAGGGAAAGGACAGATGCCCTTCTGGCGGTGGATGTGCAGGGTTTTGTGCGTGTTCTGAGAGCGGGAACACTCGTATATGAGCCCTGGCCAGAGATGGCAGCAGTATTAGAGAATCTGGATATATTAAAATCGGATGCAATGGAAGCAGAATATTTGACTGGTGAAAAAGATATTGAACGGGCAGCAGCTTTTTATGCCAGTATGGGAGTAAAGGAAATTGTATTAACCCACTCGGAAGGCGTGCTGATCTACGCAGAAGGTAAATATCATCATTTTGATTTCCATGCTGCCAGTATGGCTGGGAGAAGTGGCAGAGGCGATACCTGTATGGGGTCGTACGTTGCCAAACGGATCAGTTTACCACCGCGTGAAGCCGGTAAATGGGCTGCCGCAGCCACCAGTATGAAAGTTGAGCGTGTGGGAGTCTTCAATCGTTCTGTCAGTGAAGTGGAAGCTTTTATTCAGCGTTTCTATCCGGATTGACAATTTTTTTGGTTTATGGCTGATTTAGCAACCCAACGAGCTGTGGCTATTGAGGAGTATCCAAAAAAATGGGATCTTTTGGTTCGGGATTGGGCTTCTGACCAGGGTGACAAACTCTGGTTGACTTATGCAGCCAATTACCTGCTCAATACGGATGGAGTGAAGTGGGCGATTGATCCATATTCGCTTTTCACACGCATTGGGGGTGGAGCTCAGCCAGATTTCGCAAAAGATCTTCAGTATTTACAATTGATCATATTGACACATGTGCATGCCGATCATCTTGATTTAAACCTGATATCTGCCTTATCACAATTACCCGTTCAATGGGTAATTCCTGAATTCATGGTAGAAAAAATAATGCATGCTGCTAATCTGTCAGCAGAAAAAATTATCATTCCCCGGGCACATCTTCCATTGCGCATAGCTAATCTTACTATTACGCCATTTGATGGCTTACACATGCATGGAGAAAGTGGCGTACCCGCAATGGGTTACCTGGCAGAATTTTCTCAGAAGCGCTGGCTTTTCCCGGGTGATACCCGCCGATATGACTTTTCGCTGCTACCAGATTTTGGTGACCTGGATGGGGTGATAGCGCACCTATGGTTGGGGAAAGCTGCTGCCCGCGAGGAGCAGCCACCACAACTGATTGGTTTCTGCTCATTTTTTAGCCAATTTAAAACCAAAAAATTGGTCGTTACACATTTACGCGAATTAGGACGGGAATTTAATGATTTCTGGGATTTTCACCATTTCCAATTAGTCCGGACTCGTCTGCGAAAATTAAAACCTGAACTACAAATAACGGCAGCTTTAACAGGGGAGTGCATTGATTTGTCGCTCGTCATATAATGAATGAAGAGAATGCTTACTGGCGATGAATGAGTTGAGTTCAGTTTAGGCGAGAAGAGCTAATCGAGTTATATGAAGGAACAGAGAACCATGGATCAACCAAAAATGAACAATAAATCATTTTATTTAAGCTTTGATGGGTCACCCAACCCCCCTGCCACCGATCGATTATTAAGCGCTTTGGACTTTTATCAAGTACCGGCAACTTTCTTTATGGAAGGCAGACGGTTGGAAAATAATGCGGATTGCGCGCGCAGAGTTCAGGCGGCAGGGCACGTCATTGGTAATCATTCCTACAATCATCCCGAATTCGATAAAATACCAATTGATGAATGTATTCGTGAGGTAGAATTAACCCAGGCGATCATTAAGAAAGAGCTGGGATTCTATCCGACCTTTCTGCGTCCACCTTCAGGATTTTTGACCAAGGAAGTGAAGACCACTTTCCTGGAAAAGGGATTTGATATCGTGTTATGGAGTTATAGTGTGCGCGATTGGGAAGGACCCGACGCAAAATCGGTTGCAGATCGTATTCTTTCTCAGGCAATTCCAGGAGCCATTATTGCATTACACGACAGAACCGAATGGCTTATTGAAATCCTCGACATGATCATTCCTGCTTTGTCGGCTCAAGGTTATGTTTTCAGGGAAATTACTCAGATTGACAAGAGCGGCGTCATCAAAATAGGATAATAAATATCAAGTATTGGTTACTTTTGGTAATTTTCGTTTAAATAGTGATTGACTTAATGTTTGTATTATGCTTTAATAATTAAGTATTACTTAATTTATCCCCAAAAACTCTAAATTACAAATATGTAACCAGAAAAAGACTCAATTATTAGGAATTATTCTTTTTTATCATTGTTTTCTCGCTGATCCTTATCAGGTTGGATTTTCCCAGTAATTTTACCAATCTCATTTAAGAAAAATAACGGAGTATAGAGCATATGTCAGAGGAAATATATATATCTTTTAGAAATATTCGCAAATCATTCCCAGGTGTTCTGGCTTTGGATGATGTAAGCCTGGATATTTACAAAGGCCAAATTCATGCATTGTTGGGGGAAAATGGTGCTGGAAAGTCCACTCTGATGAACATACTTTATGGACTCTACCATCAGGATAGTGGCGAAATCTATATCTCCGGTGAACAATATATTCATAACACACCAAAAAATGCGATAAAGCATGGCATTGGTATGATTCACCAACACTTTATGTTAATCCCAAATTTCACTGTCCTGGAAAATTTAATCCTTGGCCAACCTTCTCCCAAACCGCCCAGTCTCGAAAAGGAATATTTCCGTGAAGAAGTCCTCAAAGTTGCTAAAAAATTTGGCATCACGGTGGATTTGGATTTGTTGGTGGAAGAAATCAGTGTGGGGATGCAACAAAAAATAGAGATTCTAAAAGCGTTGTATAAAGGGGCAGAGCTTCTGATTCTAGATGAACCCACTTCGGTATTGACCCCACAGGAAAGTCAGGATCTATTTGAGATGCTTTTTGACCTGAACGAAAAAGGTACAACCATTATATTCATCTCACACAAATTAAAAGAAGTCATGCAGATCAGCAATCGAATATCGGTTTTACGTGATGGAAAATTAATCACCACCTTAGCCAAGGATGAAACAACGCCCAATGAACTCTCAAGATTAATGGTTGGCAGGGAAATTACTTCAAAATACTTGAAATCAACAAAAAAATGTGGTGAAACAGTCTTAGAAATAGATAATATTTCACTTATTGATCACCATAACCATCAACGCCATCTTTTAAAAAATGTCAATTTGAATGTTTGCCGAGGAGAAATTGTTGGAATTGCCGGGGTGGATGAAAACGGTCAGAAAGAATTGGCTGAGATCATTAGCGGCATTAGAAAACCTACCTCTGGAAAAATAATGATGTTCGGGAAAGAAGTCACACATTTATCAACAAGGCAATTGATTGAAATGGGAATGTCATACATTCCTTCAGATCGTCGTAACCAGGGACTGGTGATGGATTTTAAGATTTCCGAAAACGCGATTTTAGAAACACATTACCAGAAACCATTTACAAAAGGAATCTCACTACAATCGAAGGTAATTAATAATTTTGCAGAAGAATTGATTGAAGAATATGATGTTAGAACTCCCTCTATTAATGTTCCTGTTAAAAATTTATCCGGAGGAAATCAACAAAAAGTTATTGTGGGCCGAGAATTTTTGAAAAAAACTCATATTCTGCTGGTAATGCAGCCGACCTGGGGATTAGATGTTGGTGCAATTGAATTTGTGCATAGAAAATTGATTGAAGCGCGTGAAAATGGCGTCACAATTCTGTTAATTTCCACTGATCTGGAAGAAGTGAGAAAATTATCTGATCGAATTTTTGTCATCTATGAAGGTGAAATTGTAGGCCAGGCAGATTCTGATTCCGATATCGAGGAAATTGGTTTGATGATGGCTGGCTCGCGAAAACAATAGTTGCAAGAGGAGGTGGTAGATCAAAGAATAAAACTTGTTTAATTTAAAATGATCAATATAAAACCCTATTTTTGAGGAGAAAAAATGAAGAAATTTAGTTTGTTAATGATATTTGTTTTATTGGTTGGGATTTTAGCCGCTTGTACTCCTGCCGCTGAAAAACCAGTTGTCGACACACCTGCTGAAGTTTCTGCAACAGATGTTCCTGCAGCGGATGCACCGGATGCTGAAAAACCTCTGCGTGTAGCTATGGTTTTCAGCACGACCATTAAGGATGATGGTTATGCCCAGCTTGCATACGAATCACTTATGATGTTGAAAGAAAAATATAATCTTGACGTTAGTTACCAGGAGAGTGTTCCTGATGCGACCGTTAAAGATGTATTACGCAGTTATGCAGCTGAGGGTTATGACCTGGTTTATGCCCATCAACTTTATTTTACAGAAGCAGTCAATGAAGTTGCGCCTGAATTCCCGGATGTAAAATTTGGCGTTACCGGATACATGGCTGATTCACCCAATGTAATCGCATTGGACGCAACGAATTGGCAGGGTACTTATCTGGCTGGTGTTGTGGCTGGAATGATGACCAAAACAAATAAAATTGCGGTTGTGACTGTTTCACAATCTCCAATTGCGCTTAAGTTAGTCAATGCCATGTACATGGGTGCTTTGTCACACAACCCTGATGTACAAATAATGCATCTTTTTACCGGCAGCTTCGACGATGTTGTGAAAGCAAAAGAGATGGCTACCGCTGCAATTAAAGACGGTGCTGACATTGTTTACGGAAATGCTGGAATCGGAACGGTGGGAGCGATAGAAGCAGCAAAAGAATACAACACTTATGCAATCGGATCTTCAGTTGATCGTAGTTCACTCGCCCCTGAGTTAGTTTTAACCAGCAATGTTCTGGATAGCGGCCGCTACATAATAATTGCTGTTGAGGGTTTGCTCAACGGTGACCTGGAGTGGGGTAAGGTATATGAGCTGGGCGTAAATGAGGGTGTCGAGTATCTGACACCACTCAATGATGTTGTTCCGCAAGAAGTGAGAGATGCGGTTGAACAAGCTACTCAAGATATGAAAGATGGAAAGATACCAACTCCCGAAACTGAAAAATATATGTGGGAATAACCCTATTCTTTTCCCCCCGGGAAAAATAACCGGGGGGATCCTCTTTTTTTGAGAACAAATACAGGAAAAGTATATGAGTGAATTATCCAACACAGGCAATATTTCATATTCTTTCAAAGAACGGTTTATGCAATTTGCCAGTAAGAACATGGGATTCGTTTCCACGCTGATATCGATTGCCGCAATTGGTCTTGCGTTATTAATTGGAGGGATTCTGATTGCTTTTGCTGGCATCAATCCATTCGAGGCAATCACCTATCTGGTGAAAGGGACTTTTGGTAATCGATACGGGTTTGGAGAAACCCTGACACGTTTTGTTCCGCTTTTGTTTTGTAGTTTAAGTTTTGCTATCGCCCACAAGTCAGGATTTTTTAATGTTGGAGCAGAAGGGCAGCTTTTGATTGGTGCGGTGGGGGCCTTGTTGGTGGGTGCTTATATCGAAGGATTAAATCCGGTTTTGCATGTGACGCTTTGTATTCTGGCCGGCGTAGTTTTTGGAGCGCTTTGGGCAGGAATTGCAGGTGTTTTAAAAATTTATTTTGGCTCAAGTGAATTAATTAATACGATGATGTTAAATTATATTGCCGTGCTGTTAGTCGAATATCTTATCCATGGGCCGCTAAAATCTCCGAAAAGTTATTTGTATATTTCGTCCAACATTCTGGACAGTGCAAAACTACCCAACATTTTATCGAACACACCGTTGCATCTCGGATTCATAATTTCTTTATTTGTAACTGCTGCCGTTTTCTATATGGTTTATAAAACACCAATTGGATTTCAAATGCGAACAGTTGGTGCAAATCGCAAAGCTGCCTCTTATGCAGGGATCAACATCGTATCGGCGACGATTATCGCGTTGATTACAACTGGAGGTCTGGCGGGAATGGGTGGAGCCATGGAGTTGATGGGCACCCAATTCAAGATCATTAATGGTTTCTCTGCTGGTTATGGATTTGATGGTATTGGAATCGCAGTCATGGGACGTTACAACCCCATTGGCATAATTTTGGCGGCTTTGTTGTTTGCAGTTATTCGGGTCGGTATGGGTGCTATGCAGCGTGGAGCTGGAGTCCCCTTCCCATTGTTGAATGTAATCCAGGGTTTGATCATTATTTTTGTGATTGCCAGTGGTTACCTGACCAATCGACTGTCTGAAACAGTGATTGGAGGGAGAGCATAATGGATGCTGCCACGATAACAACAATTGTGACCTGGTTGACCATGTCAATCCGCATGTCAATCCCGTTGCTTTATCCGAGCCTGGGTGGGATGATCTCTCAGAAAGCAGGTGTTTACAATTTTGGTTTGGAAGGTATGATGCTCTGTGGAGCATATTTTGGATATTACGGCTCTTACAAAACAGGCAATCCTTGGATTGGGTTGTTAATGGCAATCGCTTCTGGTGCTGTGTTGGGCTTGCTGTTGGCTTTTACCTCCATTCACTTGAGGGTCAGCCAATTGGTGACTGGTTTGGGAATAGGCGTTTTCGCTCTGGGAATTACAGGATTCCTTTTTCGTTTGATAGGAACCAGTTCAGAAACTGCCGCTGCCGCATTATTTGAGAATATAAGTTTTGGGCGATTGAGAACAATCCCAGTGATTGGAGACATCTTTCT
>JACDJB010002674.1_pt1 | contig 12412 bp, 7 predicted proteins | sample 7454121 | NCBI WGS metagenome assembly JACDJB01 (sample SAMN14253290, study PRJNA609438) | sludge metagenome | isolation source: sludge after 25d culture with pyrite | collected 2018-12-20 | reverse complement strand
TTGGCCTTCAAGCTGCCCGGCGACCTGGGCGCGAAAGTCGCTAAAGTTTTGGCGCACTGACCCGACCCCCCAACTTGGCGGCGACCCCGACGGCCTTCCGGGCGCTGCCACCCTGGCCGGCTTCGTGGATTCCCCCCTGCGGCGCCGGCCTTCGTTTTTTTCGATCACCGGCATAAAAAATCGGCCGCCCTTGTAGCCCTCCGACCTGGTACTTTTTTTGGTACCTTTCAAAAATCGAATAAAAAAAGGGCTGCGGTTTTACCCGTAACCCTTTGTTTTTATTGGTCGGGGCGAGAGGATTTGAACCTCCGACTCCCTGCTCCCAAAGCAGGTGCGCTACCAGGCTGCGCCACGCCCCGGACACCAGTGGATGAATCGGAATTTATTACCATGGCCGCCGCCGGCCCGCAAGCCTTTCGCTTGCATGCCGTCTCCGCCAAAGTCCCAACCGCGAGCGCAATCGGATTCAAGTCTTTGATTTTCCTTGCACGTTTTCGCCATCCAGCGGCCGAAAGCACTTGACAGCCCCCGGGAATTCGTCTTATTGTTGGGTCGTTTGGGCTTGAAATGGAATGATTCTGAGTATTTGGCCCGGCCCATCGGCGAGAGTGGCGGAACGGGTAGACGCACTGGACTTAGGATCCAGCTCTGGCGACAGAATGGGAGTTCGAGTCTCCCCTCTCGCACCACCATCGCATCTTAGAGAATGCCTGAAGGGGTATCGCCCCTCAGGCACTTACATTTTTTTGCGGCGGATGCACGGCGGCATCCTGGAAAGGAAAACCATGATTTTGAATGTCGAAGATCTCAGCCCGGTCAAAAAAGTATTGCACCTGGAGGTTCCCCAGGCAGAGGTGACAAGCGAGTTGAACAAGGCCTATGACGAGTTGCGGCGCACCGCCCGCATCAAGGGGTTTCGCAGTGGCAAGGCTCCCCGCAGCGTGCTGGAGCGCCTTTACCGGAAAGACGTCCACGCCGACGTGGCTACCCGCCTGACCCGGGAGACCCTCATCGCGGCCCTTCAGGAAAGCGAGTTGCCTGTCATCGGCACGCCGCGACTCGACCCGCCGGACCTGGATCCGAACGCCGCGTACCGCTTTGACGTCACCGTGGAAGTCAAGCCGGACATCGCCGACATCGACTTCAAGGGACTTTCCCTGAAAAAAACGGTTTACGAGATCAGCGACGGGGAAATCGAAGCGCAGTTGGCCATGCTTCAGCGCAACCTGGCGAAACTGAAATCCGTCGAGGAAAAGCGCCCCGTGGCCCGGGGCGATTATGTGGTCATCGATTACGCCGGTTTTTACGAAGGCAAACCCTATAGCGAAACAGCCCCCACCACCGATTTCACCATCAAGATCGGTGAGGGCACGATTCACAAGGACTTCGACGACCAGCTCGTGGGGGTCGAGTCCGGTGTCCAGACCGAAGTCAAGGTGGATTTTCCGGCGGACTACTTCAATGACAAGCTGGCCGGCAAGGCCATCACCTTTCAGGTCACCGTCAAGGAGATCCGGGTGGAGGAGCTGCCCCCCATCGACGACGCCATGGCCCAGAAGCTGGGCGAATATCAGTCTCTCGATGAGGTCAAGGCCGCCATCCGCAGCAACCTGGAGGCCGGCTACACCCGGCGCACCGAACAGGAACTGCACGAGGAGATCTTCAAGGCCCTTTCGGCGCGCTGCAGCTTCGAGGTCCCGGAAACTCTGGTGGAAGTGGAACTGGAGAACATCATCAATGACGCCGAGCGCAGCTTCAGCGCCCGTAACATGACCCTTGAGCAGGTGGGGTTGTCCAAGGAACATCTGGCCGCCCAGTATCGTCCCACGGCGGCCGAACAGGCCCGCCGGCACCTGATCCTGGACAAAATCATCCGCCAGGAGAACCTCACCTTGCCCGAAGACGCGCTGGAGGCCGGCCTGGAACAGATGGCCAAGACCTACGACCAACCGCTGCAGGTGATCAAGGATCTCTACCGCCACAATCCCGAGGGGCTGGAGTCCTTCAAGCACAGCCTACTTGAAAAAGAGGCCATCAAGCTTATAATGGACAACAGCCGCATCGAATCCGTACCACCCGCGGCCGAAGCCAACGACGCGCCGGCCCAAAAGAATGAGAGCTGATCGAGGCGGGACGAACAGTTTAGATTAGAACCATTACTGGAAAATTCCGGGGAGGCGCCCGTATCCGCGGGTCGCCATCCCGGGTGCCCCCATAGAAGCGAGGAGGTTGATCGTGCCTTTAGTTCCGATGGTCATTGAACAGAGCAGCCGCGGCGAGCGCGCTTACGATATTTATTCCCGGTTGTTGAAAGACCGGATTATTTTTCTCGGCACCGCCGTCAACGATGAAGTCGCCAATCTGCTCATCGCCCAGTTGCTTTTTCTGGAGTCCGAAGACCCGGAAAAGGACATCAACTTCTACATCAACTCCCCTGGCGGTATCGTCACGGCCGGCTTGGCCATCTACGACACCATGCAGTACATCAAGCCGGACATCACCACGGTGTGCATCGGTCAGGCGGCGAGCATGGGCGCTCTGTTGCTGGCGGCCGGAGCCAAGGGAAAACGTTACACCCTGCCCAACTCCCGCATCCTGATTCATCAGCCGCTGGGCGGCTCCCAGGGGCAGGCGGCCGACATCGCCATCCAGGCCAAGGAGATTCTGCGTATTCGTGACACCCTGAACCAGATCCTGGCCCGGCACACCGGGAAGGACCTGAGCCAGATCGAAAAGGACACGGACCGGGATTTCTTCATGTCCGGTGAAGAAGCCAAGGCGTACGGCATCGTAGACCACGTTATGGCGAGTCGGGACGACCTGTTCCGGGACATCGCCACGGAGGCCTCCCAATGAGCAAAAAAGGCGATGACCAGGACAATCTGTTTTGCTCTTTCTGCGGCAAAAGCCAGAAAGACGTCAAGAAGCTGATCGCCGGTCCGGCTGTTTACATCTGCGACGAGTGCATTCAGCTTTGCAGCGAGATCATCGACGAGGAGAACGACCAGGGGGGTGAGGGACTGGAACACACCCCGGTGCCCAAAGAGATCAAGCGGATGCTCGACGAATACGTCATCGAGCAGGAAGCGGCCAAACGGGTATTGGCCGTGGCGGTGTACAACCATTACAAACGCCTGAACTCCAACGTTTCCACCAAGGATATCGAAATCCAGAAGAGCAACATCCTGCTCATCGGCCCCACCGGCTGCGGCAAAACCCTGCTGGCCCAGACCCTGGCGCGCTTCCTGAATGTGCCGTTTACCATCGCCGACGCCACCAGCCTCACCGAAGCCGGCTACGTGGGCGAGGACGTGGAAAACATCATCCTGAGCCTGCTGCAGAACGCCGACTACGACGTGGAGCGGGCCAAGCGCGGCATTGTGTACATCGACGAGATCGACAAGATCGCCAGCAGAGGTGACAACCCCTCCATCACCCGGGACGTCTCGGGGGAAGGGGTCCAGCAGGCCCTGCTGAAAATTATCGAGGGCACCACCGCCAGCGTGCCCCCCAAAGGCGGTCGCAAGCATCCCCAGCAGGATTTCGTCAAGGTGGACACCTCCAACATCCTGTTCATCTGCGGCGGAACCTTCAACGGGCTGGAGAAGATCATCGAGCGGCGGGTCGGGGAGAAGGTGATGGGCTTTGGCGCCAACATCCGTGTCCGCAAGGAGACCAGCACCGGTGAACTGCTGCGGCAGGTGGAACCGGAAGACCTGATCAAATTCGGCCTTATTCCGGAGTTTCTGGGCCGGCTGCCCATCATCTGCACCCTGCACGAGTTGAGTGAAGAAACGCTGATCCGCATTCTCAAGGAGCCCAAGAACGCTCTGGTCAAGCAGTTTCAGAAACTGTTGGAGATGGAGCATGTCAACCTGCGCTTCACCGACAGCGCCTTGGCGGCCATTGCCCGCGAAGCGGTCAACCGCAAGTCGGGGGCCCGCGGTTTGCGCGCCATCCTGGAGTCGTGCATGCTGAAAATCATGTACGACCTGCCGTCCATCGACAACGTCAAGGAATGTGTCATCAGCGAAGACGTGGTCCTGCACAAGGAGGACCCGATCTTGCTCTACGAACCCGCGAAAAAGCAGGCCTGATTCGGGTCTCTGCGCCCAGGTAAAGATTCGCCTATGATTACCGTGCCCAAAATGTTTCGTCACCCCGACAAGGATTCGCCCCGGCTGGTGCTGCCACTGTTGCCGTTGCGTGACATCGTGGTGTTTCCGCAAATGGTGGCCCCGCTGTTCGTCGGGCGCAAGAAATCGGTCAGCGCCCTTGCCGAAGCGATGAAAAAGGACAAGCGCGTCTTTTTGGCCACCCAGAAGAAGGCTTCCGTGGACACCCCGGAGGAGTCCGATATCAGCGAGATGGGCACCATCGGCAAGGTGCTGCAACTGCTCAAGCTGCCCGACGGCACCGTCAAGGCCCTGGTGGAGGGTGAAGCCCGGGGCAGGATCGTTCAGTTCATCGGGCAGGAGGAGTTTTTTCAGGTCGAGATCGAGGCAGTGGTGGAAACCCCCCTCAGCGAGACGGCCCAGGTGGCCCTGACCCGGGCGCTGCACGAGGCCTTCGAGGATTACGCCAAGGTCAACAAGAATATCAGCAAGGATCTGGTCACCAACATCCTCTCCATCTCGGATCCGTCCAAACTCTCGGACACTATTTCGGCCCACTTCTCCTTCCGCCTGCCCGACAAGCAGCGGTTGCTGGAAAGCGTGGTGCTCGAAGACCGTCTTTCGCTGCTGCTGAGCCTGATCCGCATGGAAATCGAAGTCGTCGAGATGGACAAGCGCATCAAGGATCGGGTCAAGGATCAGATGGAAAAGACCCAGCGCAACTACTATCTCAACGAGCAGATGCGGGCCATCAAGAAGGAGATGGGCTCCGAGGACGACAGCCAGGAGGAGCTGCAGGAACTCGAGAAGGAAATCGAGGGCAAGCAGATGAGCGAAGAGGCCACCGAAAAGGTGCGCCGGGAATTTCGCAAGCTCAAGCAAATGGCGCCCATGAGCGCCGAGGCCACCGTGGTGCGAAACTACATCGAGTGGCTCATCGGTCTGCCCTGGTACGAAAAGTCGGAAATCTGCAAGGATATCGGTAAAGCGGAAAAAATCCTAGACGAAGACCACTACGGGTTGGAAAAACCCAAGGAACGGATCATCGAGTACCTGGCGGTTCAGGCGCTGATGGACAAGGTGCGCGGGCCGATCCTGTGTTTCGTCGGGCCCCCGGGTGTCGGCAAGACCTCCCTGGCCCGCTCCATCGCCCGGGCCACGGGGCGTAAATTCGTGCGTATTTCCCTGGGCGGGGTGCGTGACGAGGCGGAGATCCGCGGTCATCGGCGCACCTATATCGGCGCCCTGCCCGGCAAGATCATCCAGTCCCTCAAGAAGACGGGGGTCAACAATCCGGTGTTCTGCCTCGATGAGGTGGACAAGATGAGCATGGACTTCCGCGGCGACCCTTCTGCGGCTCTGCTGGAAGTGCTCGACCCGGAGCAGAACTACGCCTTCAACGACCATTACCTCGACGTGGACTACGACCTGTCGGACGTGATGTTCGTCACCACGGCCAACACGTTGCCCGACATCCCCCTGCCACTGCAGGACCGTATGGAGATCATCCGTTTGGCGGGCTACACCGAGTACGAAAAGTACCACATCGCCAAGGATTTCCTCGTTCCCAAGCAGATTAAGGCCAACGGCCTGGAAGGCAGGGACGTCACCTTCTCCAAGAACGCCATCTATACCATCATCCGTCAGTACACCCGGGAGTCTGGAGTGCGCAACCTGGAGCGGGAAATCGCTTCCATCTGCCGCAAAATCGCCCGCCGGGCCGTGAAGGATACGGAACAAAAGGCTTACCACGTAACGGCCCAGAACGTGGGCACCTACCTTGGTCCGCACCGATTCAAGCCCAGCCAGATCGAGGAAACCGATTCTGTGGGCATGGTCACCGGGTTGGCCTGGACCCAGGTGGGCGGCGAATTGCTCTGTATCGAAACGTTGATCATGCCCGGCCGGGGCAAACTCAACATCACCGGTCATCTCGGCGACGTGATGAAGGAATCGGCCCAGGCGGCGGTGAGCTACGTGCGCTCCCGGGCTCAGAGTCTGCGCATCGACAGCAACTTCTACCGCCACTTTGACCTGCACATCCACGTGCCCGAAGGGGCCATCCCCAAGGACGGTCCGTCGGCCGGCATTTCCATGTGCACCTCTCTGGTGTCGGCCCTGACCCGTCGACCGGTGCACCGGGACTTGGCCATGACCGGCGAAATCACCCTTCGCGGCCGGGTGCTGGCCATCGGCGGGCTGAAGGAAAAAATCCTGGCGGCCCATCGCGCAGGAATTCGCAAGGTACTGATTCCAAAGGAAAACGAAAAAGACATCAAGGATATACCCACCAGCATCCAGAAACAGATCGACATCGTGCTGGTGGAGCACATGGACGAGGTGCTCAGCCACGCCCTGGTGCTGGAAGAAGGCGATGCGCTGTTCAAGGAAAACGACATCTGCTTCGCCCTGCCCCCCCCGGGGAGCGAAAAAATGAAGGGGGACATCGGTGCGGACGAAGAATTGCCGTCCATGACGCATTGACCCGCGGCTTCATTATTTGCTTGACAGCGGGCCGGCTTCACTGATAAAAGGCCAATTCTTCGTGGGACGCTTTTTCCGGAAACCATCGAGCCGGGCGGGTAGCTCAGCTGGGAGAGCGCCGGCCTTACAAGCCGGGGGTCACAGGTTCAAACCCTGTTCCGCCCACCACGAAGAAAAAAGGCCCGGTTTTTGAAATATCTTGTCATACGGGGGCGTAGCTCAGTTTGGTTAGAGCGCCGGCCTGTCACGCCGGAGGTCGCGAGTTCGAGCCTCGTCGCTCCCGCCACAATAAAATCAAGGGGTTACGGAATTTTCCGTAGCCCCTTTTTTTATTCCTGGGAATCCATACCCGACACCATCCCCAACTGACGCCTTGGGCGAGGCGTTGGTCAATGCCTGCGCACCGACTGTCAGAGGCCCAAAGTGCCGGTCGCGGAACGGATTACGAAATTCGCATCGACAAAGAATGAAAAATAACTACAATCTATTGACGCAAACATCTAACCGAAAATCACCGCTTTGTGGTAAAGTTTATCAAGAAAAAATAAACTTTATCTCCACCACCACCCATTGCACAGAAATGGAGGTTGATTCCCATGTTCCGGCATATCCTGGTCCCCTCCGATTTTACCGAGAAAAACCTCCATGCCGCCAGGATTGCGATGCAGTTGGCCAAACTGCAGGCCGATGCCAATGTCATCCTGCTGCATGTCATTGAGACCATTGAAGGAACGGAGTACGACGAATTCGAGGCTTTCTACCAGAAGCTGCACAAGCGCGCGGTTCGGATGATGCAAAAACTCGTCGAATCCCTGGGACCCGAGGCGTCCGCCGTGCAAACCGCCATCGCCTTCGGCAAACGCGTGCCCGGGATCATCCACTTCGCCGCTGAACATCAGGTGGACCTGATCGTTCTCGGCTCTCACAAAATCGATCCGGAGCAGGTCCCCGAAGGCCTCGGTACCATCAGCTACAAGGTGGGCATTCTTTCTCCCTGCCCCGTGCTGATGGTGAAATAAGTGCCTGGACCGATGAAACGCCACACGCCTGAGCAACGCCCGGCCACCTTTATCCGGCCAGCCGCCGGATTGTTTCCCGCCGCGGATTTCATTTCTTTGAACTCGGCGGCAAGTTACTGAAGTTCAGTTTTTTCCCGTTTTTCATCGAATCCCCGCCACCCGTTCCGCCGTCAGGGTCACCGCCGCCCAGTCGCGGTCGATCTGGCCCCAAAGCAGATAGGGACGGCCGGTCTCCAGCAGGTGGCCATAGCGGTCGTAGGCCCGCGGGAAAAAGGTGGCCTCCACCGTCCCGGTTTCGTCCTCGAAGGTGAGAAACTCCATGGGCTCGCCCCGTTTGGTGCGCACCACCTTGCCGGTGATCAGCCAGCCGGCCACGCAGACCCGGCAATCTGCGTAGCGGGGAAGGTCGGCGGCGGGGATGCGGCCGGTACTTCGCAGACGGTCCTGCAGAAGCGTCATGGGATGACGATCGCAGAGAAAGCCGAGGACGGCGTACTCGCGACGCAACCTGCCGAGGGGATCGTCCGGCGGCAGATCCGGCAGCGCCTCTCCGGTGTCGTCCTCGAACAGTCGGCCTGGCACCGGCCCTCGGGCCTGCCGCCGGAGCCAGCGCGCCAGGCTCCAGGACAGGGTGGCGCGGGCAGCGCCGGGGGCCAGGGGATCCAGAGCCCCGGCGGCGATCAGTGCCCGGGCCTCGTCGGCGGAGGGCCTCGCCCGATGGAAAAAATCTTCCGGGCCGCGATACGGACGGTCCCGGCGGCCGGCCACGATCCGCTGGGCCGTTTCCGTGCTCAGGCCGGCCACCGATGCCAGCCCCACCCGCAGTTGGTCGTCGCTTCCGGTCCAGCCCACATCGCTGCGGTTCACGTCCGGCGGCTGGACGGTCAGACCGATCCGGCGCGCTTCGGAGACATAGGCGAAAGTGGTGTAGAACCCGCCCTGGTTGCTGATCACCGCCGCCATGAAGGCCGCCGGGTGATGGACCTTCAAATACGCGGCCTGGAATGAGACCCGGGCATAGGACGCGCTGTGGGGCTTGCAGAAGCTGTAGCCGGAAAAACTCGTCATCTGGTCCCAGACCGCCGCGATCACCCTCTCGTCCACTCCCCGGGTCCGGGCCCCGGCGACGAACCGCTGGTGAAAGTCCGCCAAGACATGATCCCGGTCCTTCTTGCTCATCACCTTGCGCAGCCGATCAGCCTCGGCGTCGGAAAATCCGGCCAGGGCCATGGCCACCAGGGACACGTCCTCCTGGTAGACCAGCATCCCGAAGGTATCGTCCAGAACCCCGGCCAGGGCCGGGTGCAGCGGCTGCCACGGGGCCCCGTGGAGGCGTTGAAGATATTGGCGGATGCAGTCGTTGGCCGCCGGCCGGATGATGGACGAGTGGATCACCAAATGCTCGAAATCGCCCACTGCCGCCTTCTGCTGCAACAGGCGCATGGCGGGGCTCTCGATGTAGAAGCAGCCCATGGTGCGCCCCTGGGCCAGGGCTTCGCGGGTGTCGAAATCATCCTCCGGCACCCAGCGGGTTTCGTCGAAGGCGATGCCCGCCGCCCGCACCCCGGCCACGGCGTCCCGGATCACCGCCAGGCTGCGGTTGCCGAGAAGATCGATCTTCACCAGCCCGGCCGCTTCCACCCCGTCCTTTTCCCACTGGAGAATCGGTACCCCCTTCGGGGCCCGCTGTACCGGCGCATAGTGGTCGATGGGGGACGGGGTGATCACCACCCCGCCGGAATGAACCGACAGGTGACGCGGGATACCGATGAGCCGCCGGGACAGGTCCAGGATCTCGGGCCAGGGCGCGGGAAAATCCAGATGGCGGCTTTCCGGCCGCCGCCCCAGGGCCTCGGCCAGGTCTCCTTCGGCCAGCTCCGCACCGCGGAAGGCCCACGGCAGGCGCCGGGTGACCCGGCCGATCTCGGCTTCGGTGAGGCCGAAGGCCCGGGCTGTCTCGCGTACCGCCATGCGCGGCTGAAAGGCGATGTGACTGCTCACCATGGCCGCGTGAATCCCCCATTGTTCCAGGACCCCGGCGATGACCCGGTCACGCTCATCCCAGGCGAAGTCCACGTCGATGTCCGGTGGATCGGTGCGCCCCGGATTGAGGAAACGGCCAAAGTAGAGATTGTAGCGCATGGGACAGACGTTGGTGATGCCCAGGCAATAGGCCACCAGGGAGGCGGCCCCCGAACCGCGGCCACAGGTGCGCGGACTGGCGGCGACGATATCCCGCACCACGAGGAAGTAGGGGGAAAAGCCCATGCGGTCGATGACGGCCAGTTCGTGCGCCAGCCGCTCGACCACCGCCTCGGACAAATCCTCGCCGTAGCGCCGCCGGGCGCCGGCATAGGCCGCCTCGCGCAGCCATTCCACCGCGGACCGGCCGTCTGGGCCGCGCCAGGGCGGCAGCACCACGCCAAACCGCGGGCCGGTGAAGACCAACGCCTCGGCCAGGGCCTCACCGGCGTCCACGGCCCGGGGCAAAACGGCAAAGCGCCGCCGGTATTCGGCCGGCGGCGCCAGCCAGGCATCCTCGGGCGCCAAATCATTTTCCGTCACCCGGCTCAGGGGCAGATTGGCGTCGATGGCCCGCAGCAGCCGGTGCAGGTCCCGATCCGCCGGTGTGATCATCACGCTGTCGGGAACGGCCACCAGGGCAAGTCCCAGGTGCCGGGCGGCTTGGCGCAGGGGATGAGCCGCCGGCAAGGGCCGCGGGGTCATGGCGGCGGCCGTGTGGCCGGCCTGATGCACGGCGGCCAGCAGGGCCGGATCATCGCCGAGAATCGTCAATCCCCCGCCGAGTTCGGTCAGGGCCGTCGGCAGATGAAAACCCTTTTCTAGATGACGCCGAGTGAGCAGGCGGCAAAGGTTGGTGTAGCCGCCGGCATCCTGCACCAGACAGACGGCCTGAAGTTTTTGCGCGCCGTCCGGTTGAGTCACCTCGGCGCCCACGATGGGGGTGAGCCCTTCACGAGCGCAGGCGTCCAGAAATGGCCATAGGCCGCAGAGGTTGTCGGTGTCGGTGAGGGCCAGACGCCGATAGCCCATCCGCCGCGCGGTTCGGCACAGGACCGCCGGCGAGGCCGTACCCCGGCCGAAGGAGTAATGGGAACGCACCACCAGGGGGATCATGACAGTTGTCTCGCGGTGTCAGAAGGTAAACGACCCGGCCCGTCGGCACCCCACATCGGTGTCGGCGTTGGCCCTCATTCACGAACCGCAGGGCATTGCCACCTGAAAGGTCCGACCGACCTGCACCGCCGCATCGCCGAAGCGCTGGCGAATCCGGTCGATGGCGGCCACAAGATTTTCGCGACGACGATCTTCCCCCCGCTCAGAGGCAAAAAGGCTGAGCTGGGCCGGGGGAAACACGAGCCCACCGCAGATCAGACGCAAACGCCGCACCCGCACCCGACGGGTCCAGGCCAGGGCCAGCACCCGCCGAGCCAGGGCGAAAAGCGCCAGGTCGTTGGCCGTGGCCGGATCCGCCCGCATCTGGCGAACCCGGCGCAGGCCGTCGCTATGGTCCAGGACCAGAACCAGGCGTCGGGCCGCCCGGCGGCGACGGCGCAACTCGACCCCGGCCTGCTCCACCAGCCGGTAGAGAACCGCTTCCAGCACCGGATCGGCGTGGGCGTCCGTGTCAAAGACGTGGTCCAGAACGACGGCCGGCGGCTTTTCTCCCACCGCCAGCACCTGCGTGGTATCGATGCCGTGCACCGTTTCGTGGACGAATCCGGCCCGGCGACCAAAGGGCACTTCCAGTTGACGGGGGGACAGGGCTGCCACCTGGGCCACCCGGCGCAGGTTCAATTCAAAAAGCCGGGCCAGATCATCACGTTCCAATCCGGGGAGCAGTGCCACGGGCAGCGGCGCCAGAAAGGGCGCTTCCTCCCCGGCCCCCACGATGTACTCGCCGCTGGGCTTGACCAGGCGCGAGGCCACCTTGGCCACCAGTTTGTTGGGGGCCACGGCCCAGATGGGGTTAAGCCCCAGGTCCCGGCGCACTTGCCGGTGCAGCCGCCAGGCCACGTCCACCGGTGGCCCGAGCAACCGGCCGGTACCGGTGACGTCCACGAACAGGTGCCCATCGGCATCCCCCGGCTCGATACGTGGCGAAAAGGGCAAGGCATGGCGTAAAAGGGCCGCCATAGCCCGCTGGTAGCGATCCGGATGGGGAGAGAGCACCGTGGCGTCCCGGCAGAGGCGCCGGGCCCGCCCCACGGCCATCCCCTTTTGCACCCCGGCCCGAAAGGCTTCCTCGCTCATGTCGTAGACCACCGCCCGCGCCGCACCGGCCGGCGCCACGATCACCGGCCGCTCCCGCAGCCGTGGTTCGATGCACCGTTCGACGGCCACGGCGAAATCGGCCACGTTGAGATGGATGATGCTACGGTCCATGGCCGGTGGGGGATAGGGTTCTAACTTCATACGCGAAGGGCTTTCCCGGAATCACCGGATTGCCTTCCACCATTTCGTTCCGATGAACATGGATTCCTGCTTGTGCAGGAATGACGGAATGACGGAATGAGGCCGGACGTCTCCGGGGTCCAGCCAAAGAAGCTGACGGTTTCTGGAAGGTTTCGAAAAGCACCGCCTCACCACCGGCCGTTATCCCAGCCCCCGGGCGGCGAGCAGGCCGACGAGGATTTCGGCGTTGCGGGGGGCCTGGGCCCGCACGTGGTTGTTGAAAAAGACCGCCCCGGCAGCAACGCGGCGAGCCATGGGAACGATGCGCTGGTCGGCCCATTGCGCCAGCTCCGCCGCGCTGTAGTCGTAGTCGAACTG
>JACDJB010002673.1_pt1 | contig 12413 bp, 10 predicted proteins | sample 7454121 | NCBI WGS metagenome assembly JACDJB01 (sample SAMN14253290, study PRJNA609438) | sludge metagenome | isolation source: sludge after 25d culture with pyrite | collected 2018-12-20 | reverse complement strand
GGAAAACCTCGGGCGCTTCCGCGAAACCAGCGATGCGCCGCCGGATCTGGGCTACCTTGGTTCGCTGGTGTGCAACCGCGAGGTGTCGGCCGTGACGGGCGCATGCATGCTGGTGCGCCGGAACGTGTTCGATGAGATCGGCGGCTTCGACGAGGCCATCGCCGTCGGCTACGGTGACGTGGACCTGTGTCTGCGAGCGGGGCGGTGCGGTTATCGCACCCTGTTCTGCGCGCACGCCGCGCTGCTGCATCACGAGTCGTACACCCGCGGCCGCACCCCGGAAGACCCGCATCCCGAGGACAGCGCGCGCTTCCTGGCGACATGGCAGAAAGCGTTCGCCGCCGGCGACCCGTATTTCAATCCCAACCTGTCTTCGCACAGCCCGAACTGGCAGGTGGCGGATCCGCTGGAATTCAACTTGGACGGCCACCGGCGGATCTTCGTCAGGGGGCGGCCGCTGGCGCACCTGGACTAGTGCGGACCCTTTCGCACGGCGCTCGCAGGCAAGCCGGCCGAGTGCCCGACAAGGTAGAATCGCCGCTTGATGCCCGACACCCACGCGCTCCCTCTCGTCAGCGTGCTGATGCCCGCCTACAACCACGCGCCCTACATCGGTGCGGCGGTGGAAAGCGTGCTGGGGCAAACGTACGCCCATCTCGAACTGATCGTCGTCGACGACGCCTCCACGGACGACACCTGGGCGGTGCTGCAGTCGTTCGGCGACGCGCGCATGCGCGTATCCAGACATGACCGCAACCAGGGTGCGCATGTCACGTTGAACGACGCCATGGCGCAGGCGCGTGGGCAGTACGTCGCGATTCTCAATTCGGACGACGTCTATCACCCGGAGCGCCTGCAGACCCTGCTGGCTGAGGCTGAAGCGGCGGCGACGCCCGATTTCTTCGCGTTCACCGATGTCGCCTTCATTGACCAGGCCGGCCGCTTCGTGCCGGATAATGACCGCGCGCGTGCCTACTGGCGCCTGTGCCGCGACTGCCGGGATAGTCCGGCCGAGTTGTGGTTCGTGGTGGGCAACCCGGCCCTCAGCACTTCGAATTTCTTTTTTTCCAGGTCGCTGCTCGGCAAGGTCGGAGCCTTCGTCTCCCTGCGTTATACGCATGACTGGGACTGGGCACTGCGGGCCGCAGGCGTGTGTACGCCGGCCTGGATCAGGAAACAGCGCCTGCGCTACCGGGTGCATCCCGCCAGTACGCTGAGTGAAGCGGATGCATGGCGGCATGTCCACGAGAATTCGTATATTCAGACGCGCGCGCTGCTGGAGCGGGCCGGACGGGGTACGCAGGAAGCGCTGGTCGCATTGCTCAGGAACGAAAGCGTGCACCCCGTCTCCCTGCTGTGTTTTCTTGGATTTGCTCTCGGCGGCGCCGACGACGCGACACGCCTGCGCATGGTGCAGGGCGAAGAGGGCGACTGGATCCTGCAGCGTATCGCGCAGGCCAGCCAGTGCCCAAGCGAGGCGTTCGCGTCGCTGCCGCATCTGCTGGAAAAGGATCGTGTGATCGCCGCGCAGGCGGCGCTGATCGAGGCACGCTGGCGCGCGATGCAGCACATGGACCGGGAAATCGCGGAACGCGACCGTGACATCGCGAAACGTGACCGATTCATCGAGGAACAACAGACTTGCATCGCCGCACAGAAGAAAATGGTCGAAGAACGCTGGCATGCGATGCAGAAAATGGGCGAGGAAATCGCCAGCCGCGACGCGAGGATAAGCGAACTGGAACAGGCGTTGTCGAAGCCGCTGACCCGCCTCGCCACGCGCATCGAACGGAAGCTCGGCTCGTAGCGTCCCGCTTCGCCGGGTTGGGGCGCCTTCGACTTGGATTGCAGGAACCAACTCTGGAGTGAGGATGGGCGGACGCGTGACGAAGAAACAATTCGAGGAGGCGGCATTCGATGCGCTTTTCTCGACCTGGGACCAGGATTTCGTGAACAGTCCGGAGGGCGCCGCCGCCGTCGACGAGGTGCTCTACCAACGGCAGCAGCGGGCGGAAACCTATGCGGTCAAATGGATCTCGAGGTTTCTCGACCTGAGCCGGGCGAACGTGGTCGAAATCGGCTGCGGCACCGGGGCCGCCTCGATCCCGCTGGCGCGCATCTGCAGGACACTTAAAGGCCTGGACATCGACGGCCATTCCATCGAACTGGCAAGGTTGCGTGCGGCTTATCACGAGGTACGCGACAACGTGGAATTTCTGGCGGTCGCGCCGGAGGGATTGCTGGACGCGGCGCTTGGGTGTGCCCAGGACGTCGACGTGTTCGTCCTGTACGCGGTGCTGGAGCACCTGACGCCGCTGGAGCGCCTGCAATATCTGCGGGCGATGTGGGACAGGCTCCCGGACGGCGGCGCGATCGTCGTGATCGACACGCCCAACAGGCTGACGTGGGAAGACAAGCACACCGCCTATATCGATTTCTTCCATATGCTCCCGGACGAGTACGTGTGCGATTACGCGGATCGCTCGCCGCGGCCGTTCTTCGAGAAAACCATGAGAAGCCTGGACCCGACGCGCTTTCGCGAATTGCGCTATCGCTGGGGGCTGGGTGCCTCGTTCCACGAGTTTGAGTTGGCGTTGACCGAGAGGCTGGACGAGGTCGTGGTGGCGGACGGCCTCGAACAGGAAATGGTCGACATGTTTCCAGTGGGTGAGGACGAAGTGGCGCTGAGGAAATATTTTCTCAGCCGAGGCATCGAACAGCCCATCGGTTTCTCGCGCGCCGTGCTGAACCTGATCATCCAGAAAACTGCGTCGCCATCCCAACGCCAGGCCAACACGGTTTACAACGCGCGTTCGCGTGATCAGGAACGCAACCGACACTTTCCACCGGGTGACTCGTTGGGGCGTGTGCGGCGGATGTTCGCGGCGGCGTCCGAGACCCGGCAACTGAGACTGCAACTTGAGCATGCCAGAACGCTCGCGAATGAGCGATATTCGGCGATTCAGGAGATGGACCGGATGATCCGCCAGAGGGATGCGGAAATTGAGAGGCTGAACGCGACCTTGCGCGCTTCGACGGGTACGGAGAGATGAGCCTGGAAAGACATTGCACGAGGGCAGTGCTGGGCGTGCTGCTATGGCTCGGGGTCGCTGGTGCATCCGTCGTCGCCGCACCTGCGCCGGTCCGTGACTCGCTGCTCGGGCGATCGTTCGTGATCGACAAGGCGAGCGAAGCGCGCCTGGCGGCTGCCATCGAGTACTGCAACACGCACGGCGGAACCGTCATCATCTATCGGAGGTCGGCAAGGGACCGATGCCGGTGATGCCCAACCTGAATACCCGCATTGTCGATTTGCGTTACGGCGGCGGCATGAGCCTGGTTCGTGGCAACCATCCCAGGCTTAGCGGAATGTGGCCGCAATACAGTGGGCTGGATACCGGGCTGCGCAAGAACATCGTGATATCGGACGTGATAACGCACGATGCAGGCGTCGAGAACCGGAAAAGGCGAGGCGAAGGCCGTCAACCCGGAAAACAAGAACCGGGCGCAGACCTCCGAGGAGTTCGCCAATACGCACAACCACTATCAGAACCTGCTGAGCGAGGTGTGGTCCTTTTCGCCCACGATCAACGCCGTGGCTCTGTGGGGGGACAGCGGGGCCTTCCATCCCGGCGCCCGGTCGTGGGGCGGTTTTCTGAGCGCGCGCTCCTGGCCGGTTCATTGGAACGACTATGTCCCGCCTGCACCGCAAGCTTCAAGGACGAGGATTTTGATGCCGCGCTGGTCGGGCTCGAAGTCGACGTGTTGAATGGCGGCCTGCCGCACGGTTCGGTCTCGCCGGCCGTTGGCATTCCGCTGTCGAAAGTGGGTGTGCAGATTGTCGGCTTCGGCAAGCGGAACACGGCGGCGGTGGAGTTGCGCTCCGAGGATACGGACGACCACGCCAAGCAACCCGACGAACGGCGCGGAACGTGGCATTACGGGCTGATCGAGCACAATGCGCTCGACAGCGGGTCGACCTTCCTGATCACGACGTCTTCCGCAGCGAAAAGAGGCATCGATTTTTCGATGACGCGCTACGCGGATTCTGCGATCCGGCTGAATAGCGACGGCAGCAGGACGGGAATTTCATTCAACGAGTACAAGGGTGGCGAAATCTACGCGGAAGGCGAGGCCCTGGTCATGCGGACAGGGGCCTTGGGTTTGTCGCTCCTGACCCCCAACGGGCGCGAATTGTTCTGGATCGGCCGCTTCGGCTCGGTGCGCTGGAACGGGATCAGCGTGCCATTTCTGGTGGCGCCGCTTCTGGTCATTCTGGGCTGGCTCATAGTGAGCCATCTCAGGATGGTAAGGGAATTGAAGGAACTCCGCCTGCACCTGCGCACGCCTACCTGACACCCCATACGGGTTAAAATAACCGGTTTTCATGCAAGCAAGCCGATCATGGCCACAGTCGCCTGGCTGATCCCCAGCCTTCTCGAAGGCTCCGGGGGGCACCGGACCATTCTCCAGCATGCGGACTACTTGCAGCAGCGTGGCCATCGCTGCGTGCTGTACATCGAGGACGGCGCGGCGCTTTCTGGGGCGTCCCTGAGAAAATCGATCCGGCAGATGTTCGGTTTCGATTTCGATGCGGTGCGCCTCGGCTGGTCGGAGATGGAACCTGCGGATTTGGTCTTTGCCACCATCTGGTATTCGGCCAGAGTGGTGCGCGACCTGCCGTTCCCGTGCGTGCGCTGCTATTTCGTGCAGGACTACGAGGCCCAGTTCAATCCGATGGGCGATGCTTACCTGATGGCCGAAAACTCCTATCGTTACGGCCTTCACCCGATTGCCATCGGCCGCTGGCTGCCCGCCGTGCTGCAGCGCAGCTTCGATGTGCCGGCGCTGCATTTCGATTTCTGTGCCGACCCCGACATTTATCGCCGCCTGCCCGGCGTGACGCGCGAGCGCGCGGTCTGCTTCATTCACCAGCCGGAAAAACCGCGGCGCTGCGCCGAGCTGGGAATCGAGGCGCTGGGCATCGTCAAGCACCACATGCCCGACGTGAAGATCTATCTGTATGGCTCGTGTGCCGCGGGGCGGGTCTGGTTCGAGCATGAGAATCTGGGGCTGATCAGCCTGGAGGCGTGCAACGATTTGTACAATCGCTGCCAGGCCGGACTGTGCATCAGCACGACCAATCCGTCGCGCATCCCCTTCGAAATGATGGCGGCCGGCCTGCCGGTGGTGGAGGTGCATCGGGACAACACGCTTTATGATTTCCCCGAGGAGGCGATGCTCTTGTGCGAGCCGACGCCGGAGGCTCTTGCGCAAGGCTTGATGACGCGTCTGAACGATTCGGCCGGGGCCGAGGCGGCCGGCCTGGCCGGCACGGCTTTCATGCAGGCGCGCCCGCTCGGGTACGGGCTTGAACAGTTCGGCGCTGCCGTGACGATGCTCCTTGCCGGCGCGACCCCGAAAGAGACGGCTGCCGAGCCGCTGTACCGTCAACCTGCCCTGGTTGCCGACACGAGTGGCCAATGGGCGGGCGCTGGCGCGGTGGGCCGCATGCCGGGCACAGATCGGGGACGCCTGGCTTTTCTGCCGTCACCGTTGCGACGCGCGGCACGCTCCGTCCATCGTGGTTTCAGGCGCTTGCTGACATGAGCGCAATCTACGCTCAAGCCGGTCGCAAGCTGGAGTCGCGAGTCTCCGGGCGCGCCGCGGCCGGGCAGCCGGTTCGTCCCGAACTGCTCACGGTCGATGTCTGGGACACACTGTTGCGCCGGCGCTGCCACCCGGATGGCGTGAAGCTGCACGTGTGCCGCCATCTGTTGCTGCGTTGGGGTGAGCATCTCGACCCGGTGTGCCGCGACCCCTGGATTCTGCTGCGCCTTCGTCAGGAAGCTGAAAGGCAAATCGGCGCGGCGCGGCGCGAGCAGGGTTTTGATGACGAGTACGGACATCTGGAAGTCTACCGGCGCTGGCTCGAGCTCGCCGGTTTCCAGGAGGGGCCGGCTTCGCCGCTGGAAGCGCTGCTGGGCGAACTGGAGCGCGTGGAAATCGAACAGGAAAAACATGTTTCCTACGCCGATCCGGCCATCGGCGCCACCCTGCGCGAGCTGGCGGCCAGGCGCGTTTTGTTCCTGTCGGATTTTTATCTGCCAGCGAGTGCCGTGCGGGAACTGCTCGGCCACCATGGCCTCGACGAGATCGTCAGCGAGGGTCTGGTGTCCTGCGACGTTGGCTACAACAAACGTTCCGGCCGGTTGTTCCGGCACCTGCGCAAACACGCCGCCGTACCCGAGGACGCCCACTGGCATATTGGCGACAACCCGTGGTCGGATGTCCAGGCCGCGCGCGAGGCCGGTAGCCATGCCCTGCATTTTCAGCCGGATGAGGAACACCGGCGGCGCCTGGCGCGCGAAGCCGATTTCCACAATCGCCAGCAAGCCCTGCGCCGCGCCACCGCCGCCTTGGCGGACCAGCCCGTCCCCGCCGAGGTGGCGCAGACGGATTTTTACCGACTGGGCCGCCAGGGCTCGCTGCTGCTGGTCGGTTTCGTGCTGATGGCAATGGAGTGCGCGGTGTCCAAGCGAATCGGCGTGCTTTATTTTTTCACCCGCGAGGGCGAATTCTTCCTCGACATCTACCGTCGCTTGGCCGCCGCGGACGTACTCGGTTTCGCGCCGCCGCCGGCCGAGCTGTTGAAAGTGAGCCGGCTGTCGACCTTTGCAGGGTCCTTGCGCGCCGTCTCGACTGACGAGCTGATGCGCCTGTGGAACCAGTACAGTGTGCAATCCCTGCAGGGGCTGCTGAAGTCTTTGGCGATGGAGCCGAGCGAATGGGCCGACGCGGCGGCGCGGCATGGTCTCGACCTTGCCACACCCATCCAGTATCCGTGGCAGGATACGCGCATCCGCGCCTTTCTCGGCGATCCCGAAATTCGCGAGCGCATCGAGTCTCACCTGGGTGCCAGGCGGGACGCGCTGCATGCCTATCTGGCCTCGGTCGGCCTGGGCGACGGCGGCGCACCCATCGGCATCGTGGACATCGGCTGGCGCGGAACGATCCAGGACAATCTGGCGTACGCGTTGCCGCAGCGGCGTATCCTCGGTTGCTATCTGGGACTGAACCGCTTTCTCAACGTGCAGCCGGACAACGTGCGCAAGACGGCCTACGGCCCGAATGTGAACGAGTCGGACGCCTTGTGTGCGCTGCTGGATTTCGTGGCGCCCCTCGAGATGTTGTGCAATTCGCCCCACGGCAGCGTGGAAGGCTACACGGCCGTCGACGGGGCAATGGAGGCGGTGCGCCGCGTCGACACCGACGAGAATCGGGTTCACGTGGACTACGTCCGACACTTCCAGGCCGGGATCCTGGACGCGGTGCCGTACTGGGCCGACTTCCTGCGCGCCCACGCATTTTCCAGCAAGGAGCTGCGCTCCATGGCGATGGAGACCTGGCATGAGATCGCGCACAACCCACCGCCATTTCTGGCCAAGGCGTTTTTCCGGCTCAATCACAACGAGGTGTTTGGTGTCGGCGGCTTTTCCGACAAGCAATCGAGGATCGGTCTTGGCGAAGTGCTGCAAGCCTTCGTTTCGCGGGATGGACGAATCAGGCTGCAAGCCTTTCTGTCGGAATCGGGCTGGGCACCCGGCCTGGTGAGGTGCCCGGAAGTGAATTGGTCGCTACGGGCGTCCCTGCGACTGTTTCTGCTTGTGCAGCGGATCAAGCGCAGGCTTGTCAATCGATGAAGGGCTCCGGCTTCGATACCATGTGCATGTTTGAGTGCAGGAGCAGGAAATCATGACCCAGGCACGCGTCGCGATCGTCACGCGCACGAAGAATCGCCCGCTCCTGCTCGAACGGGCATTGCGCAGCGTGCTCAACCAGACCTTCCAGGACTGGGTGCACGTGATCGTCAATGACGGCGGCGATCCGGCCGAAGTGCAAAGGGCTGTTGCGCCGTATCGGGAGCGCTATCAGGGGCGCCTTTCCGTCATCGACAATTCCGGCTCGACCGGTATCGAGGCTGCATCCAACATCGGCGTCCGTGCGAGCGACAGTGAATTCGTGGTGATTCACGACGACGACGACAGTTGGGAGCGGGATTTCCTCACGCGCTGCGTGGAGTTCATGGACGCGACGGACACGCCCCGGCTTGACTGCGGGTATGGTGGTGTCATTACGCATAGCCTGCGCGTGGATGAGGAAATCAATGGGCAGAATGTGCGGCGCCTTGGCGAAGAACCATTTAACGCCTGGTTGAACAATGTGTCGTTGTATCGCCTGGCGGCCGGCAACGTCTTTCCGCCGATATCCTTCCTGTTTCGCCGGGATGTCTGGGAGAAGGTTGGCGGTTTTCGCGAGAATCTTCCCGTACTCGGTGACTGGGATTTCCACCTGCGCGTGTGCGCGCGCTACGAGATCGGCGTGGTTCCCGAGTTGCTCGCCAACTATCACCGCCGCTCCTCGATACAGGCCGGGGAGTACGGCAACACGATCGTCGCTTTCGACCTCCAGCATCGCGCCTATGAGAATCTTTATCGCAACGAACTGCTGCGGCACGACCTCGAAGCAGGCAAGGCCGGCCTGGGTTTCATGGTCAATGTGGCGAACAGCCTCGAACACCTGAATGACGTGCTGCGACCCGTGGAGCGAGTCAAACGCAGGTTCCAGGGTAATTTCCTGTGGCGCCGGCTGTCACGCTTGTTCCCCCGGTAGCGTGCTGATGCAACGGCCGCCAACGCTGCAGGGTGATGAGGCCGGTGCGTTTCGCTCGACAGTCGATCGTCTGGTCAATACCAGGCAGGCCACCATTGCGGCAGATTTCTGGACGGATTCGGGGTATCGACAGGTTGGACCATTGCTTGCGGGCTTTGCCACGTGGTTGCTGAACGCGATCGGGCGGCACGATTTCCGCGATGTGTATTTTCTGTCCCGCGATGGCCATCTCATCAAACTGGCGCTTGAGCGCATGGTTGCCCACCGGGCACGCGTCGGGTCCACGCCGTCCACGCGCTATCTGTACGCCTCGCGGCGAGTGTTCAATCTTGCTGCGATTGAGCGTCTCGACGACGAGGCACTCGAATTTCTGACCAGCGGTGCGAACCGCATGTCGGTCAGGCAATTCCTGGCCCGTATCGAGATCGATGTCGAGGCACATCTGGACACGGTGGCGCGGATCGGGTTCGCTTCGCCGGACGAGATCGTGGAAGGCGGTCTGGGCTATGGCCGCCTGCGCGCGCTGCTGCGGGCGCTGGACGAAGTGATTCTGGCGCGCGCGCGGACCGAGTTCGACGTGCTCGCGCGCTACTTCCGGGAAGAAGGCCTGCTGGATGGCGGTGACGTTGCAATCGTCGATCTCGGCTGGCACGGCAGCCTGCAGGACGCCATGGCGCGGCTGATCGCGCGGATGGGCGGGACCACCACGCTGACCGGCCATTACCTGGGGACCTTTCCACCGGCGGGCCGCTATGCGGAGCGCGGCCAGGTGATGCATGGCTATCTCTGCGAGGAGGGGAAGCCCGAGGTGCTGCACGCCGCGATCAAGACCGCGGTCGAGCTGTTCGAGTGGGTGTTTTCGGCGCCGCACGGTAGCGTTTGCAGTTTCCGCATCGCCGAGGGCGGAATCGAACCGGTATTCGCCGATTTCGTGTTCGAAGCCGAGCAGTGGCGCGCAGCCTCGTCCATGCAGGCCGGCGCTTTGAGCTTTGTCGACGACTATCTGGGGCTCTGGCAGGGGCAGGCGCTTCCGCACGTCCCACCCGAAGAGGCGGTGAGAAACTTTCATGCCGTGCTCATGCGGCCAACGATGGAGCAAGCCCGGCACCTGGGCAGGCTACAGCACGCCGAAGGATTCGGAAAGATTGCGGTGGCGCGTCCGATCGGTATGCCGCAGGGCAGTCTGTGGAATCCGTTCAGCTATGTACGGCTCGTGCGCGGCTATCGCCGGGCGTTCTGGCAGCCCGGCTACCTGCGCAACCTGTTCACCATGAGAAAAACCTGACCGGAACTTGTTGACCTGAGACGGGCTGCATGCGATGGGCAACAGGATCTTGTGCCAGGTGTTTCATCCTGAAAAAGCAGTTGAACCACAGAGAACACAGTGCAAAAACATGTGCTTGCGTTCTTTCCAACGCTCGCCCGCTAAGTGATTCGAGATAAGCGCGGCAAATGCATGTTTTTCGGGTTCTTCTGTGTCTCTGTACCTCTGTGGTGAGAAATCTAGGTTCATCCCGGATCAGCCAATAGGCCGTAGGTCGGGCTTTAGCCCGACATGTCGGGTTGAAACCCGACCTACATCCCGCTGATTTGTCACGTACGCGGGCTCCAATGGATTTTTTGGGTTCATTCGGCAATATGAAGAGTGTCGTGTCAAGTCACGTCTTCTTCACGAATTCCGATTTCAGCCCCATCGAGCCAATACCATCGATCCTGCAGTCGATGTCGTGGTCGCCCTCGACCAGGCGGATGTTCTTCACCCTGGTTCCCACCTTCACCACCAGCGAGGAGCCCTTCACCTTCAGATCCTTGATCACGGTGACGGTGTCGCCGTCGTGCAGTTCGTTGCCGTGCGCGTCGCGCACCACGCGCAGCTGCTCCATGCTTTCGGCGGCTGCCTCCCGGGTCCACTCATGCGCACATTCCGGGCAGACGTACTGGACGCCGTCCTCATAGGTGAATTCGGAACCGCATTGCGGGCAGGGGGGCAGGGTGCTCATGTTGAATCCTCGGGTAGTTTGTCGCGTAGGCCGGATCGTCAGCCGGGCGCATGCAGCCCCAATCGTAAACCGTAATCGTGATATCCACGGTCGGGTGAAGGTCACGCAGGATGCGGGCGCCGTTTTCGCGCTGCATCTTTCGCGCCGTTACCGGACGGGCCAATTGTGCAACACCTTTCGGCACGGACCGCGCGTGAGGGGCGTGAGGGAGACGTCGGAGTAAAATAGGCAGTTATGCCAGAACCATCGCCGCCCCCGCTCGTCAGCGTACTATTGCCCGCATTCAATCACGCGGACTACGTGCATGCGGCGGTGGAAAGCGTGCTTGCGCAGACCTGCCGCGACCTGGAGCTGGTGGTCATCGACGACGCCTCCACGGACGCGACGTGGAGCGTGCTGCAGTCCTTCGCCGATTCCCGTCTGCGCCTGCAGCGCCATGACGCCAACCTCGGCTCACACGCCACCTTGAACGAGCTGCTTGGGCTTGCAAGAGGAACCTTCATCGCCATCATCAATTCGGATGATGTGTTCCATCCGGGGCGGCTCGCTGCGTGCATCGAGACGTTGCAGGCAACCGAGGCCGATCTGGTCGGGACGGACATCACGCTGATCGACGAGACGGGGCAGCCGCTGACGGAGCACTGGTGGGTCAACGCCTTTGCGGAGCTCAAGCAGTCCTGGATCGATACGCAGGACTGGGCTGCAACGCTGATGGAAGGCAATGTCTTCATGACGACCGCCAATTTCTGTTTTCGGCGATCGTGGCTGGATGCCGTGGGCGAGTTCGATAACCTGCGCTATGTGCTCGATTACGAATGGCTCCTGCGCGGGCTCGCCATGGGCAAGAAGCTGGCCTGGCTGGATACACCCCTGCTGAGCTATCGCCTGCATCCGCAGAACACGATTGCGGAAAAGCCGCTGGCCGCCAATCTGGAATGCGCGGCGCTGTTGCGCAAAACATTTCCTGCGCTGCTTGCTGCGGACGAAGTCGACAGGACGCGTCTCGAACATCTGGCTTCGCAATGGGCGCGCATCGAAAAATATCTTGGCGAGATCGAGGCGACCCGGCGGCACGAAGCGCTGGTGGCGAAGGAAGTCGAATTACTTGGACTGATTCATGACCGTGATCGCTGGATCGCGGAGCGTGATGACTGGATTGTCGAGCGGGACCGGCAGATTGCGGAGCGGGATCGCTGGATTGCGGACCGTGAGCGCTGGATCGCGGAACGGGATGGCTGGATTGTCGAGCGGGATCGGCAGATTGCCGAACGTGACGCGCGCATTGCAACGTGCGAGGGTGAAAAGGCCGCAATTCTCAACAGCCGCAGCTTCCGTATCGGCCGCCAGCTCACTGCGCCGGCGCGGTGGCTGCGCAGGATGATTGCGGAGAACGTCGGCAAGGCATGAGCAGACCCGTACGTGTTGGTGACTTCGCCGCCTTGCAGCACTGGATCGAGGCGAGGCGGCAGTCGATACGCTGTGTTTCCTTCGATATTTTCGACACGCTTCTCGCACGCTGCATTGAGCCGCCCGAGGCGGTGCATGTGCGTGTCGCGGCCCTGCTTGCCGAAAAGATCGGCCATGATTCCGTCAATGCGGTGCTGCATGCCCGCCGCGCGGTCGAGACCGAGCTGCGTCGTGCGGCGCTGTCCAATGGCGCGGATCATGAGTGCCACTTCGATCCCCTGGTGGAAGGCTGGGTCGCGCATCTTGTCGGCCATGCCGACCCGGACCTGGTGG
>JACDJB010002670.1_pt1 | contig 12422 bp, 12 predicted proteins | sample 7454121 | NCBI WGS metagenome assembly JACDJB01 (sample SAMN14253290, study PRJNA609438) | sludge metagenome | isolation source: sludge after 25d culture with pyrite | collected 2018-12-20 | reverse complement strand
TCGTCCTCGGCCACGGCGACGGCCACTTCGACCAGATCAAGCGAACTGCCTACATGGATCACCTGCCCACGTGCGAAAAATGGCTCGATTTGTGCCCAGCCGATCGGGGCGGTTTGCCCCAGAAACATGGCCCAACGGTCCATTGGCGCATCACACGGTTCGTTTTCGGGGTCCCTTGGTAAATTCATGGGTAAATTCATGGTCAAACCGTTCTCCAAGAGGTGATAATCTGCCGCCAGCATTTTTACCGGATACCGTGAGAAGTATCTTTATAACAGGGGCTCTGTCGAGCATAGCCAAGCAACTTTGATGACAAAATCCGCACGGCAAAAACGCCGGACACCGATTCAGGGCGCATATTATCTCAAACACCGGGCCGATTGCCCGCCAGTGACGCAGGCAGACGGCCTGACAGCACGGTATTTGCTGCCCCAGAACAGGGTGGAAAAAAGCATGACGACATTGGGCCTGCAGGAAGTGGAACTGCAACCGGGCAAACAAGCCGATGGGCGCACCGCAGAGGGCGAGCTGATGGTGTGGCAGATCCTGCAGGGTGCGGGGCTGATGAATCTGGGGGAAACGCAGTTTGCAGTCGTGCCCGGCGATGTCATCCTGATTCCCGCCGCACAACCCTATCGGCTCACCAACAAGTCTGAAGTTGCACTACGTCTTAATCAAATCACAACACCAATCCCCAACCCTACTTAAGATCAAAGGATTTTCAATGCGCATTCAACGTTCAACATTCGATTTTTTGATGATCAGCGCCATTCTCGGCAGCGTGGTCCTGGTGACGAGCTTTTTTGGCTATGGAGCCGGCACACTGGTGATCATGTTCTGGGTGCTCGTGATCCTGTTCCGACTGAAACGCAGCAACAAATCCACGACCGATAAGGACAGCGATGGGTACATATCAGGTATGCACTCCGACAAAACTCGTCACGAAAACGACAGAAACGACGACGGTTCGGGTGACGGTGGCGGGGACTAACAGGCTGCTGAAATAAGTATTTCAGCAGCCTGTTAAGCCAGCGCTTACAGACCGGAGAGCACGTACTGCGTCAGATCATCAAAACGTGTGTGCTTGCTCAGATAATTGAGCAGCCAGTCCTTACCGGCTTGGCACTGTTCCTTGCGCGGGTACTTGGCTTCAACCTCGTTCAGCTTTTTGTAAACTTCTTGCCATTCCGGGATGCGTTCACGCAGCGGCGCGCGCCGTACCGAACTGAAACCGACGAGAACCTTTTCGGGCGAGTAGTGCGGCGCGACGTACGCGATCACCCAATAATGATCACCGTTCTTCGCCCGATTGTTGACGTAGCCGTAAAACTCCTTCTCGGCCTTGATGGTTTCCCACATCACGTAATACGCCGTTCTCGGCATCTGCGGGTGCCGAAGAATGGAATGCGGCGCACCGATCAGTTCTTCCCGCGTATAACCGGAAACGTCGCTCAATGTCCGGTTGGCAAACGTAATCACACCGCGCAGATCCGTCCGCGACTGAATGGTCTGTGTCGGACGCATGATGTACTCATGCCCGGATAATGTTTTTTCCATCACCATGATTCGTTTCCTCCCGGATTATTCATTCGTCTCAACTGCTGGCTGGCGTGCCCGAAGCACCGCCCTCACCCGTTCCAGATCAGCCGGCGTGTCCACGCCCGCGTGTGGAATCACCTCTGCCACCGCCACGGCGATCGACTCGCCCATGGCCAAGGCGCGAAGCTGCTCCAGCTTTTCCGCGCGCTCCAGCTCGGCCATCGGCGCCGCCGCGAAGCGTTGCAGGAATCCCGCCCGATAGGCATAAACACCCAGATGCCTAAAACCCAGCACGGCGCCGTTTTCCGGTAACCCGTCACGATGAAATGGAATGGGTGATCGAGAGAAATACAAAGCCTTGCCCGCTTCACTGGCGACGACCTTGACGGCCGATGGATCATTGAACTCATGCGCATCGGTGATCGGCACCATCAGGGTCGCCATCGCCGCCTCTTTCTGCGTGACCAGCAAACCCGCCACCTGCCGCAGCAGCTCGGGATGCATCAACGGCTCGTCACCCTGAAGATTCACCACGATCTGATCCTCAGCCAGACCCAGTTGGGTGACGACCTCAGCCAATCGATCGGTTCCCGACTCGTGATCAGCACGCGTCAGCACGGCATGGGCACCAAATTGCTCGGCGGCCGCATGAAGATCGGCGTCGTCCACGGCTACGATGATGCGCCCGGCTCCGCATTCTTTGGCGCAATCATGCACCCAGGCCAGCATGGGGCGGCCATGAATATCGGCGAGCGGTTTGCCGGGCAGACGGGACGAACTCATCCGCGCCGGAATGATGACGCAGAAATCACCATCAAAAACGGCCTCGCTCACGGTGCGACCGGCTCGGCTGGATGCGCCTTGCGCAAGGTTTCGTACTCTTCGTCCCCCAGCGGACGGGCATCTGTTTCCAGCATGACCGGGATGTCGTCACGAATGGGATAGGCCAAACGGGCTGACAGGGAAATCAACTCCTGGCTGGACGACTGGTATATCAATGGCCCTTTGGTCACCGGGCACACGAGAATTTCAAGCAAACGTTTATCCACAAAAAATCCCTCAAAAAAATTAGCAGCTTCTAACTGTTGGCAGCACAGCAAAACCGTTGAAAACCCCATGTTCAAGCTGAGGACTCAGGTTGGGGCGGTAGTTTGTCCAAAATGGCACGAACCAATTCATCTGGCAACCGGATTTGCCCGATGACCGCGAACACCTGCCCGGGGCGATCATGCCATGACGGACGGTTCTGCTGCCACTTCACCGCATCTTTCTCTGTCATCACAATCGGGATGTCTACCCGGCGAAGATATTGGATCAATGCTGGTGGTACGGGTTGATGATCCTCCAACGCGTAGGTTTCCAGACTGAGACCCCGCTCACGCAGCGCAGTGAAGAACTTCTCGGGATGCCCGATACCGGCCAGTGCGACGACGGGTTGGGTGCCAAAACTGAGCATGAAATCGTCCATGCCAAGTGTGCTCTGATCGTAGAGATCACGCACCATCGTCAATTCGAAATGAACGGCCCATTGATCATCAGAGAACTGTTCGCCATTGACGATAACGAAGTCGACGTCATCCAGGGTTTTAGCCGATTCTCGGAGCGGCCCCGCCGGTAGGCACAATCGATTGCCCAATCGACGTATTCCGTCGATCACCACAATTTCGACTTCCCGAGGCAAGGTGTGGTGCTGCAGGCCGTCATCGCTCAGGATGACATCCACCTCCGGGTGCCGGGCACGCAATTGTTTGGCAGCCCGCAGCCGGTCGGGATGAACGAACACGGGCACGTTCAGGGTATGGTGGATCAGCCAGGGTTCGTCGCCAACGGCATCAGGCCCGGCGGCTTCGGACACATCTCGCGGTTCGATCCCGATTCTGGCACCGTAACCGCGGCTGATCACGCCTACCCTGCGTCCGTGTTCGGCAAGCGCGCGCGCCAGAGCAATCAGTACCGGGGTTTTGCCGGTTCCGCCCACGGTAATGTTACCGATAACGACCACCGGGCAACCATCCCGCAGACGCGCTTCGCCACGCTCGGCAACAGCCCGCCGCCGACGCGCGACCATACACGTAACGAGCGAGAGCGGCCAAAGCAGCCAACTGCGCAATCCGCGCCGCTGCCAAAAATCGGGATAGCGCATCTACGAAGACATGGCCACGGTTGCGCCCGATGCCGGATCGGATTTGAACTGCAAACGATGCAGCGCGGCATAGGCGCCGTCGGCTGCCAGCAGTTCAGAATGGCTGCCGGTTTCGATGATCCGCCCCTTGTCGAGCACAACGATCAGATCGGCGTGTTCAATCGTGGACAGCCGATGCGCGATCACCAGGGTTGTTCGCCCACGACTGAGATTATCCAGTGCCGCCTGAATATAGCGCTCCGATTCGGTATCGAGCGCCGATGTCGCTTCATCCAGAATCAGGATCGGTGCATCGCGATAAAGGGCACGGGCAATGGCCAATCGCTGCCGCTGCCCGCCGGAGAGCAACACGCCGTTTTCACCCACTTGCGTGTCGAACCCCTGCGGGAGCCGTTCGATGAAATCGAGGGCAAAGGCCGCCTCGGCCGCAGCGCGCACACGTTCGATATCCGCCTCGCCACCATCGCTATAGCCGATATTGGCGGCAACCGTCGTGTTGAACAGCACGGTATCCTGCGAGACATAGGCGAATTGCCGCCGCAGATCGGTCAGCTTCAGCGCGGATATGGGGTGTTCGTCCAGAAAAATCGTACCCCGATCGATGTCCACAAAACGCGGCAGGCTGGCGATCAGGCTGGATTTACCCGCACCGCTTCGGCCAACCAGCGCCACGGTTTGCCCGGCCTTGATTTCCAGAGAGATATCCGAGAGCACCCAAGGGGCCTGTTCGCCTGTCGCGTAGCGCAAACCGACCCCAGCAAAACGAATCCGCCCCGACACCCGCTCGATGGATGCAGGTGTCGACGTATCGTGTTCGCGTGGTTCGTCCATCAGGCCAAACAGGCTCTCACCCGCCGCAATGCCCTTTTGCAGCACGGCATTGACACCGATCAGACGCTTCATAGGCGTCAGCATCAGGCTCAAAGCCGTAATGAAGGATACGAAGGTACCGACACTGATGGTCTGCATTCGATCTCCCGTCGTCGCGAACCAGACGATACCCGCAATGCCAATCGCCAAAATGAACTGCGTCAGCGGCGATGAAGCCGCCGTGACGGCCTGCATCCGCATGAAATCCTTGAAATTCTTTTGATTGATGGCAGCGAATCGTGCCGCTTCAAACGCTTCGCCACCATACAGCTTGACGACGCGATGACCGCTTACCACCTCTTCGGCCACATGAGAAACTTGGCCCATGGAGTTTTGAATCTGCCGGGCATGACGGCGGAATGCTCTGGAGATTCCGCCAACCAGCACGACCAGAACGGGCGCGAGCACCACGAGAAACAGGGCGAGTTGCCAGCTCAGATACAGCATCCATACAAGCAACCCGAACACAGTAATCGTGTCGCGGATGAGTGTGGTCAACGCGCGGGAGGCTGCCTCGGAAACCTGTTCGCTCTGGTAGTTCAGCCGCGTGAGAATTTCACCGCCGGGGACGCGGTCAAAATAGCGCACCGGCAGGTGCAACACCTGATCGAACACGTCGCGTTTGAGGTCACGAATCACCGATCGCCCGACCCAGGCCATGCCATAGCCGGAAGCGAATTCGGCCACAACACGCACCAGAAAAACGGCGAGCAACAGTGCGGGCATGAGATGAATCGTGGTGGGGTCACGGCTCACGAAACTGCCGTCGAGCAGAGGCTTCATCAAGGCGGCGAACGCCACCTCTGTCAGGCCGGCCGCCACCATGCCGATGATTGCAAAGATCAGTACACGAGCATACTGGCGGGTATAGCGCAACAAACGTCGGTAGGTCGCCCAGCCCGAAACGTGCAACTGTGTGGAATCGTGTGTCGTCATGCCCTGCTCTGTTTGCGGCTGGTGTTGTGACTTAACAAAGGTCTGCACGAATGCAAATCCCTTCTAAATCCCCCTCACTCCCCCTTTTGCAAAGGGGGATACCCTTCGTTCCCCCTGTTGTAAAAAGAGGCACTGATATACCCTCCTTTGTAAAGGGGGGCAGGGGGGATTTACCTGCTATCGAAAGCTTCCGACTATGTGCGGGGGGCCTTTCTCGATGGATCATTTGACCGGCGTCGTCCCAAGGCCAACCTTGGTTATGCCCGCACTGCGCACCAGATCCAGCACGGAGATGACCTTCTGGTTGATCACTTCGGCGTCTGCCCAGACCACGACCGGGCGACCGTCATCGGCAATGGCCTTGAGTTGAGGTAACAAGTCATTGCTCGGCAGGATGTGTCCATCCAGTGCAATTCGACCATCCTTGGCGATTTCGATCACGTGATCCTTGACCGGGGCGCGCTGTTCGCTTCCCTGATCCGATACCGGCAATGTGACATTCAGTGTCCGGTCATGAATAAATGTGGTCGTCAGCATGAAGAAAATCAGCAGCATGAAGATCACATCAATCAATGGAATGAGATTGAGCTCCAGTTCCTCTCGCGGTTTTTGGCGGAATTTCATGGCGATTCCCTCAGCGCTTACCGGATTCGGTCGGATGAATCATGTCGACCAGTCGAATGGCCTCACGCTCCATTTCGATGATGCGCTCGTCCACCAGACCACGGAAATAGCGGTGAAAGATATAGGCAGGTACGGCAACCATGATGCCGCCCGCCGTCGTGACCAGTGCCTTGGAAATCCCCCCGGCCAGCAATTCGGGATTGATTCCGGCCGCGCCGCCACTGGTCGTAATCGCCTGAAATACGTCAATAATCCCCACAACGGTTCCCAGCAATCCGAGCAAGGGCGAGATGACCGCAATCGTCCCGAGCGTATTGAGATACCGCTCCATCTGATGCGCGACATGACGACCGGCATCTTCGATCCGGTTGCGCATGGCTTCGGCACTCCCGACATCCTGCAAGCCTGAGGCCAGCACGAGACCGAGCGGCGACATGCGCGCAAGTTCCGCAACCTTGTTCTGCGTCAATTGCTTGCTTGCGATCCAGCTTTCCACGGTTCCGACGGGGTCACCGCCCATCAGGCGGCTGTAGCGCAAGGCCCACAACCGCTCGAAGATGATCGCCAGCGCGATAATCGAGGCCAGAATGATGGGAATCATCATCCCGCCGCCCGCCAATACCAGTTCCATCATGTCGCATTACTCCCTGAATAAATATCACAATTCAATCCGTATCCTGAACCAGCTCACAGGCCGGATAAGGTTTTATCACTCGGCCAGCGCAAGCGAAAGCCGAAATTCAGCGTGATTTTCTGACCCGGCTTGATCTGGTTGGACCAGGCCCAAACGCCATCGATCCCGTCGAACTGTTTGGTCATCGGTGGCGTCGTATCGGCCAGCGATTCCACCGAGATCTCACTGTCTTCGGCGATCGGCAGATTCATGATCACCGTGACGGCCACCGGTTCCTTGTGCTGGCTTTGCACTTCGACCACCGTGCGGCGCACCATCTGGGTCGATTTACCGATCACGCCGTTTTCCTCTCGCTGATCCGGCTTCTGGTCGACGGTGACCTGGATACGCCGATCAGGGCCGAATCCCAGACTCATCTTCTCGGATGGCGCCTGGGCCTGCCGGAATGCCGATCCCAGTTGCGCCCCATTGACGAAAAATTCCCAACGCCCGGCAGGCAGCGGTAATGGATTGTGCAGAATAAATGTACCCGTCAGCACACCCAGAGGTGAAATTGTCGGGGCAATGAGCACCGTCGCATTTGCGGGCACTTGCTCGTGCTGCAATGGAATCACGGTGGTGGTCGAACCACTATCCACCGTGAGCGGCTGCACGCTTTTGTACTCGGCATTAAAACCGGTTTCATCAACGGGTTGCGCCACAGGAGCCGCCATCATGTTCATGGCAAGTTTCGATCGAACCTCCAGCGCAGGCTCTGCTTGCTGATGACTGTCAAAGCCAATCGTCCAGCGCGGTAATTTCGGCGCCGGGTAGTAGCGCCGGTTGTCGAGTAGCGACAGGGTAATCGGCACATGCGTCCAGTCCTCGCCAGTGTTCTGATGCACACTGGCGGAAAAGGACCAGTCGAGCCGTGCATTCTCGTCACCAATCGTTTTGGCTGACGCGTTCGCAGTGGCCGCCTTCAGCGCTGGTTTCTCTGGCGTGTTCCTGGCTTGAGCACCGGTCGGCGGCGTAGTAATCAAATCGGCACGATAAACCGGTTGCCAGCCCGCATCACTGACGCGGTAGCGCAGATAGACAGGAAGAAGTCCTGAATCCATCATGTCAGCCACCGATTTTTTACGTTCAAGCGGCAGGATCAACTTCATTTTTTCCGGCCGTTTGCGAAGTTCGGCCAGTTGGGCCTGCTGTTTGGCCAAAGCGACATTGACCTGATCCAGATCATTTCTTGCTTTACGCTGCGCAGAAATCAAATCCGCCAGCAGCTTGTCGAATGACTGCCGGGCGGCCGGCTGAGTAAGAAACGCACCTGCCTGATGCCCGGCCTTGCTCGTCACCGTCGCAGGTGCGCTCATCTGCGCCTGAAAAATACTCAAGCGAACCCGCGCGGCCTCGAGTGCATCGCGCGCATCCGCCTGTTGAACGCGCAAGGTATGGATTTTCGCTTCAATCGCCACATAGTCCGGCGAGGTTTCCACCGCTTGTTTGAGCCATTGCAGCGGCCCGGATTGCAACAGATCGGTGGAGGAAATCTGTACGCTTTCCTGATCGATATTTCCTGGCAGATCAAGCACGGTAACTGATTTATCGGCTTGATCATTTTTGGATCCGGCAGTGCGATCGGCGTCAACAGGCACCATGGCGGCGGGAACATTGATTCGGCGCGTAACCCAAGCCCCCTGAGGCAACACGGTCACTTCTGTAATCCGGCTCGTCAAACCGGTCGGCGCCGGTTCGCCCTGTTCGACAGATGCGGGCTTTATTGCGGAAACGGCTTCGGTCACGGGCATCAGCCATAAAGGCCCGATCACCAGACAGAGCAAGAGACAACGCAACGCCACGTGGAATTGCCGGGCGGCGAATCTATTCAAGTTGCAATAAAACGCGTCGTTTTGCTTTGCATTGCCTTCAACCATATTCTGGCTCATCCCTCTGATCCTGCCTTGGTCGAGCGAAGTTCATGGCTCACCGTATCCATGTACCAGTCAATGCGCTGGCTGTTCATGACTCGCACAAGCATCCACCAGTACACCGCCGCCGGATCGTCGAATCCGCACCGCCTCGGCCAGACGGTGGATAACGCCCACGCTGTCTTCCCAGGCGATACAGGCATCCGTGATGCTCTGCCCGTAGACGAGTGGCCGACCCGGAAGCACATCCTGCCGTCCACCGACGAGATGGCTTTCAATCATTGCCCCGATGATGCCGGCATTGCCTGCGGCGATCTGCGTGGCGACCTCTTCGGCCACCTGAATCTGTCTTGCGTGCTGCTTCTGGCTGTTGGCGTGCGAAAAGTCGATCATCAACCGCTCGGGCAGTTCGGCACCTCGCAGCTTTTCAAGCGCTTCATTGACACTGTTGGCATCAAAGTTCGGTTTTTTGCCACCGCGCAAAATCAGGTGGCAGTCTTCGTTGCCCGCAGTCGAAAAAATCGCCGAGTGCCCGGCCTTGGTGACCGACAGGAAGTGATGGGGACGTGCCGCTGCCCGAATCGCATCGATGGCCACCTGCAAACCGCCATCGGTACCGTTCTTGAAGCCCACCGGGCAGGAAAGGCCTGAGGCCAGTTCACGATGCACCTGGGATTCGGTCGTCCGCGCGCCGATTGCGCCCCAGGCTACCGCATCCGAAACATACTGCGGGCTGATCAAATCCAGGTATTCGGTGGCCGCAGACACGCCCATATCCGCCAGGTCAACCAGCAAATGACGCGCCACACCCAGCCCCTTGTTGATTTCGAAACTGCCGTCGAGGTTCGGATCGTTGATCAAACCCTTCCAGCCGACGGTCGTCCGTGGCTTTTCGAAATACACCCGCATCACCAGCAGGATGTCGTTTTTTACTTCATCGGCAAGTGTTTTCAGGCGCGAGGCATACTCGCGTGCGGCTTTAACATCGTGGATCGAGCACGGCCCCATGACGACCAGCAGCCGGTCATCCTCGCGGTTCAGGATCGCCTTGATGGCCTGACGCGTCGCGTACACCGTCTCGCTACCGCGCTCGGTCAGCGGAAACTGCGCACGAATCTGATCTGGCGACAATAAATTATGGATATCGAGAATACGTAAGTCATCGGTACGATGCGTCATGGTCTGCGGCCTGCTACAAAATCGGTAATGGGTGTCTCATTGCAACCCTGAACCGGTAATAGTACTTGGCTTGGCGATGTACGTCATCTTCATACATGCAGCAAATTCACAAAACCAACCGCCGCAGATCAAGTACCGGAAATTGCTGGCGGATGTGCGCCTGGGCCTCGGCGTCGATTTCCGCCATGACGAAGCAGTCGGCCAGGGTTTTGGCATTGGCAAGCACGGTTCCCCAAGGATCGACGACCATGCTGTGACCGAAGGTTTTGCGCCCGCTGGCATGCACACCGACCTGTGCGGCAGCAACCATATATACCTGATTTTCGATGGCACGGGCACGCAGCAAGGGTTCCCAGTGCGCCCGCCCCGTGGTTTCCGTAAAGGCCGAAGGCAGACAAATCCACTCGGCGCCCTGCTCGGTCAAACGGCGAAACAACTCGGAAAAACGCAAATCAAAGCAGATGGCCATACCCAAGCGTCCAGCCGGTGTATCGACCAGCACCAACTCGGTGCCGTGCAGGAACTGATCCGACTCCCGATAGGATTCAGCGGTCGCCGATTGCGCGGACCGACGCGGTGGCACATCGACATCGAACAAGTGAATCTTGTCGTACTTCGCCCGGATTTCACCCTGTGCATCGATCACATAACTGCGCGACCACAATTTACCTTCATCCGTACCCCTACCGTCATTTCGAATGGGCAATGTACCGGCCACCAACCAGACCCCCTCGGAGCGAGCCTGCGACTGCAACCAGTCCAATGGGGCATTTTCACCCTCTGCGCCAAGTCCCAGAGCGAATAGTTCACGAGGGTCGGCCGGCATGGCATACAGGTTTTCCGGCAGCACGATCACTTCAGCACCGGCATCCGCTGCATCACGCACCAGACGGGCGATCACCAGTTGATTTTCGGCCCAGGTTGCTTTGCCATTGAGCTGTATTGCGGCAATTTTTGATTTTTTCATGCGAATGCCTTCAGAAAGGGTGGTCATGGGGTAGAGCGGTCTGCAACGGCGTCGGTGGTTTTAACGACGGGATCTGCGATGGTTCCGGTGACCCGGTAAACCAGCGTCGGCACCGGATTTTTATCAATGGTCTTGAGTGCCTGCTGAATCGCCAAAACGGCGCCACCGACAATCGGGCCGCCGGCCACAGTCCCGATAATGGGCAGGAGCATACCGATATCGGCATAGACTTTAACGGTGTAGTCGAGGCTGTTGTCGCTTAGCTGGGTTTGTCCCGACGCCGTCAATCGCAATGAGGCATTTTTAAGTGTCAGAGGATCAATCGCCAGCAATCCCTGATTAATGGTCCAGTCGGCGCTGAGCGAATCGAACGGCAGACCCTGATCGACCACATCGCTGAAATCAAGTCGCAATCGACGGGTAATCGCCCCCAAACTGAGTAATCCGGCCAGTCGCCCTGCACCGGGATTGACTTCGTTAAGTTGACCGTTCTGCATCAGAATCGCACCGGAACCACTCAGCCGCTCAAGGGCAAATGCCACCGGTGAACCGGGCCAGGATAGCGAGAATGAAGACGGTTTGAGATCCCCATTACTGATCGGCGAATTATCGCCGGCCACCTGCGTGAACACAGCACCAATATCTGTCCCCTGGGCCGACAAGTTCAATTTCGTCTGCTGTTTGTCACCCGCTTTGGCTACCGTACCCTGACCGATCAGGCGAAAACTCGCTGTCGGTTGCCAGTCGATGGTCGGAATCTCCAGCGTGTCGCGCCCCGGCGTGGCGGCCTCGCTATTGAGCACAAGTTTGCCCAATCGGTGTTTACCGAAGCGCAGGTCATCGATGATCACCTGTACACCGGGAATCTGTTTCAGATCCCACGAACTTACCGGTGTCACCTGACCGGAAGATGCCGAGTTGGTTGAAGACTCATCTTCAATGTGGAGCCGTTTGAACTGCATGGCTATCTGGCCGGACGGATGTGCAGCATTGGGCTGTTGATACGTCAGGTTACCATCCAAGGCATCACCGCTGGCCTTGATGAGATACCGTTCATCCGCAAAGCGGACATTCAACCGGGTCGGGCCAAACTGCAAACCGGCCACCTTGAGACGATCGGTCTGAATATTCAGGTCGAAGGGCGCGACAGTCGTGCTGGAAGATACTTTTCCCGGTCGGGAGAACGCGGCACTGCTCAGGATCGGTTGCCATGCATCCCAATCCAGCACTGGAGTATTGAGATTGATGGCCAGATTCGCCGGAGGATTGATCGCAGAGTCAGTGACGGAACGGTCGGCACTTTCAGCGCGATTACTGACATCTCCGCCACTCAAAGCGCCACGATCATTAAACCCCAGAGTGGCTTGCCACGGTACGCTGCCTTGCGCTTTAAGATCCAATTGCCGCAAAACGCCGCCGGTGAATCTGAGGTCGGCTCCGAGTGGCCAGACCGCATCGGCAACTTTGCCGAACGGCGGCGGCAGCTGGCTCGATACGCCGACAAGATCACTGTTTGCCTGGACCGTAAATTGATCGCCGTGATGAGGAATGTTCAGCTCAATCGTGGTATCCGCCTTGCCACGCACCCGATCAAGCAGGGGCTCAAATGCCGAGACGGGC
>JACDJB010002669.1_pt1 | contig 12426 bp, 12 predicted proteins | sample 7454121 | NCBI WGS metagenome assembly JACDJB01 (sample SAMN14253290, study PRJNA609438) | sludge metagenome | isolation source: sludge after 25d culture with pyrite | collected 2018-12-20 | reverse complement strand
GGATGGAGACCCCTGACGTCGAGGTCGCTATCGTGCAGCCGATCAAGCAGCGCCCAAGCCTCTTCGCGGCTGCCCTTCAGTTCTGCGGCTAGCTCCGCAACGCTCAGCGGCTGGCGTTTTTCGACCTGGCGCTGGTTCCAGGTGTCCAGGCTGAAGCCCGCAGGCAGTTCGCCGCCACCCAGGAAACGATCGACGGTGCGGAGTAGGCCGCGCTCAGCGCCCGCCAGGTGCGATAGAATGTCGCGCACCCGCCATTGGGGATTCTCTGTGCTGGCAATGGCCGTCTCGTCGTCTATCGCCGCAACAGCTTCCAGCAGGAGCTGTCGCGCCTCTTCCATCTGCCGGCGAATCTGTGCTTTTCGTTCTGACATGTTCTTCCTCATCTGCTTCCAGTCTGTCTCATGGATTTTGGTGGTAGGCCCGGAACCGATTGCCTCAGGGCATGATCTCGTAGCCGTGGTCGATAATAATAGTCTGCCCTACGATGCCGCTTGCAGCCTCAGTACAGAGAAAGCCGGCCACGCTGGCAACCTGATCGGGAGTGACGAAATTGCCGGTTGGGGTGCGCTGGCGGGCAGATTCCACCATCCACTCCCAGTCGGGAAAGTGCTGCACTGCGTCAGTAAGAACGATACCCGGTGAAATGGCATTGCAGCGGATGCCAAACGGGGCCAATTCCACGGCAAAATAGCGGATCAAGGTCTCGATGGCGGCTTTGCTGACGCCAATGACGCCATAATACGGCAGGGTGCGTCGCGAACCCATCGAGGTAACGCCAACGACCCGACCCCAACCGCGCTCCTTCATATGCGGCGCTGCTGCCTTGACGCCATAGAACAAAGAGCGGGCGTTGATATCCATCGTCCAGTCCCACTCACGCTCGCCTTGCTCCAGCAGGGGGCGGGGGACGCCGGAAGCAGCATTGGCAATGAAGATATCCACACCCCCAAAGGCCTCTGTGGCTTGTGCCACCAGCCGCTCCACTTGCTCCCGCCGGCCTACGTGCGCCTTGACGACGATGGCCTTGCCGCCGACCGACTCTACTTCGGCGGCGGTTGCCTCGGCCGGGCCGCGATTGCGGAAGAAGTTGATAGCAACATTCGCACCTAACCGCGCCAGTTCAAGCGCTATGGCGCTGCCAATACCCCGTCCCGAACCGGTGATGACTGCAGTTTTACCTGACAACGGCAGAGACACTTGCGACATGGTGTGTTACTCGCTCAATCTCCGGCCAGCGCCCGCAGGAAAAAGACCAGATTCGCAGGTCGTTCGGCCAGCCGGCGCATGAAGTATGGATACCAGGATTGGCCGTAAGGCACATAGATACGCATACGATGACCAGCCTCCATCAGGCGCTTCTGTTCATCGCGGCGGATACCATAGAGAAATTGGATTTCCCACGTCTGAGGATCGATGCCTTGCTCGGCTGCCCATCCGGCCAGGGCGTCGTACACGACATCATCGTGCGAACCCATGGCCATCCGCGCTCCCCGCTCGCGTGCATCGGGCGTCAAGAGCATCTTTCCCAACTCGATCATCTGCTGCTGAATGGAGGGACGATCACGCCAGGCAATGCTGGCTGGCTCGTCATAGGCTCCCTTCACCAGCCGCAGGTCGGCAATGCCTTCGTCAATCAGCGCTTGAACGTCGGCCTTGGTGCGAAAAAGATAAGCCTGAACAACCGTGCCGACATTGTCGTAGTCCTTGCGCAGGCGGCGGTACAGACCCAGAGTTGTGTCCACCAGGGCAGATTCCTCCATATCGATGCGAACAAAACGCCCCACCACACCCGCTTCAGCCACGATCTGCCGCACGTTGTCATAACAGAACGCTTCATCGATATGCAGCCCCATTGCCGAAAGCTTGAGCGAGACGCCGCTTTGGAGATCGTTGGCGGCCATCGCCTGCAAGACGGACAAATACTCTCTGAGATTCGCCTGGGCGGCCTCGCGTTCGGTCACATGTTCGCCCAGGTAGTCGGTCGTGGCCAGGAGTCCTTCCCGGTTGAGTTGGCGCAAAGCGCCGATGGCGTCGGCCTGGGTTTCACCGGCCACGAATCGACGGACAACCCGGCGTGCCACCGGGAAGCCAGTGACAAAGCGCTTGGCGCTGCCACTGTGTGAGAGGGAAATGAGCGGTCGTCGCAGCATGTTGGGCTTTCTGTTGCCTCCTTGCGTGTCATTCGTAAGCGATCGGGATAGCCTCAGGGCGAGGGAGTGTCGCCCGATGGTACTGGCTCAGCCAGTGTGCGGCGTCTTGTCTGGCGCGGCGCCGGCCTGAGTCTCTCGCTCAGCCCGCTTGCCAGGACAAACCCGGCGCCTGCCAGGAAGAATATAGGCAGCGGGGCTAATTCCCAGCGCTGGTGCGCGGCAATGGCGATCAGGGTCAGGACAGCGACAAGGCAAGCAAGGGCTTCGGGTAAAAGCTCTCGCCAGGGACCGCGTTCGGCCACGGCGACAGGCCGCGCCGCAGCGCCCTGTTTGGGTGTGCGCTCGAATACGCCCCCACGCTGGCTGAAGCCGGCGACCACTGCCGTTGCCAGGGTAGGGGTGAAACCCAACGATATCACCGCCAGCGCAGGCAGGGCCCACAGCCGGTGTAGGCCACGCCATCCGGCCAGGCGTTGCTGCGAAAGAGCGTATAACAGGATCGGCAGCACCGAAATCGCCAATGACAACGACCCAGGAATCGGCAAGGGCCAGGGATGATCGGGCAGCAAAGCCAGCGGCAGACTCAATAACAGCAAACTGAAGATCAGCAAATGCGTCGTATAGCCAGCCATATGCAGGCTGGCGTAGAGCCGTCGGATCAACGGCGCTTTGCTGTGCCATAATTCGGGCGACAGCTTGCGCAACGTCTGGCAGGCGCCTTTGGCCCAACGTCGCTGCTGGCGCTTGTAACCGCCCAAGAAAGGAGGCAACTCGCCGGGCGCGTCGATAGCGTTGATGTAGCCCCCGCGCCAACCTCTGAGTTGAGCGCGATAGGAGAGATCGAAATCCTCGGTGACGGTATCCGCGGTCCAACCGCCGGCTTGCTCGATGGCGAGGCGACGCCACAGCCCCCCGCTACCGTTGAAATTCTGCCATAAGCCTGCCGACGAGCGCGCTTGCTGCTCGACCACGAAGTGCCCATCCAAAGCCAAAGCCTGGGCAGCGGTGACCACGTTCTGCGAGCGATTCAGATAGCTCCAGCGCGTCTGTACGAAACCGAGCTGGGGATGGGCCAACAGAGCAGGAACCGTGTGGCGCAGCCAATCGGGCGAGGGAACGTAATCGGCGTCGAAGACAGCGATAAACTCGCCTCTGGCTTGCTCCATGCCAGCCGCCAGCGCCCCAGCCTTATAGCCTTGGCGATGATGGCGATGGATGTAGCTGATTTCTAGCCCGGTCTGCCGGCGCAGATGAGCCACCCAACCCGGTAGAAGTGATGCTGTTCGGTCACTGGAATCGTCGAGCACCTGAATCTGCAGAAGGTCGCGCGGATAGTCCAGCGCCGCCGCTGCTGCGACGACACGCCGCGCGACCATCGGTTCGTTGTAGATGGGAAGTTGCACGGTCACCGCCGGCCACACAGTGGGCAGCGGTGCATCTGCTGGCCAATCGTGACGCCGGCGCCCAATCAGGTAGAGAATCGGCGCGCTAAAGAGAAAACAAGCGTAGACGGTGAGAAGCAGGCCAAAAAGTTGATAGGCCAGGGCCAGGACGGTAACGAGGAGACTCATGCTAGGGTCGTCGCCAGAGATAGTCCAGCAGATCGATAGTCAGGGAGGCATAAGCGTCAGCGGCCTGATGCACATCGCTCAGCCTGATGGACTCGTTGGCAGTATGGGCCGATCTGGCATCGCCGGGACCGAAACCCAGGGTGGGGATGCCGGCTTCACCCATCGTGAACACGCCATCGGTGGAAAAGGCCCAGATGCCCACCGTAGGACGGCGCCCCAGACAACGTTCGAGCGTGGCAAAGCTTTGCTGCAACAAGGGGTGGTCGGCGGGCAACAACCAGGCCGGGTAGACCTCTGACCCGCTGCTCTCATAACCGGTGTAACTGACGCTGCGATAGGCGCCGACTGCAACCGTACCACGCACACGTTCACGCTGCATGACTGACTCGATTTCCGCCACGGCGCGTGTGGGGGTCTCACCCAAAGTAAGGCGGCGGTCGATGATCAGTTCACAGCGATCGGGAATGGCGTTGCGGCTGGCGGTTAGCGTGTTGATCCCGGTTACCGCCAGGGTTGCCTTGCCCAGAACAGGGTCGCTCATCAAACTCGCGTTCTGCAGTTCAAGGCCAAAGATCAGACGGGCGGCGTTGGTCAGCGCATTGTCGCCGGTCTCGGGCGCAGACGCATGGGCCGAGCGGCCAAAGACAGTCACATGCAGTTCTACGCGACCGCGGTGGCCGCGCGCAAGCTGCAAATTAGTTGGTTCGCCCAGGATGACCCAATCGGGCCGAATGCCTTCGTGCTGCAGAAGGGAGCGCATCGCCATGCCCTCGGTCGGTTCCTCTTGCACGACCGCCGCCAGGACCACCTCACCGGGCAGGTCTGCCTGTTGTTGGCAAAGCAGGCCGATGCCATAGACCATCGCCGCCAGGGCGCCCTTCATATCTGCGCTTCCGCGACCAAAAAGCAGACCATTCTCGATTTCAGCGCCGAAAGGATCATGTTGCCACGAAGCCGGATCGGCCACATCAACTGTGTCCATATGAGCGTTCAGAAGCAAGATCGGGCCTCCCGGCCTGCCATAGCGACCAATGACATTGCCGATGCGGTCGACCTGGACGTTGCGAAAGCCGCAAGCCCGCATCTCATCTGCCACCTGCCGGGCCACGGCCGCTTCCTGACCCGAAAGGCTGGGGGTGCGCACCAGCCGGCTAAGGAAAGCGGTGCAGGCTGTTTGCTGGCCAGCATCCAACGCTGGGGGAGGTGAAGAGGAACTGAGGGAAAAAGAGGAGTTGGCCACTGGGCCTCCGGTAAGGAAAATTGGCGGGTTGGGCGGTGTGCTCAGTATGCGCCGTCGCCCATGAGCGCCTTGGGGATCGTGCGCAGCATAATGCTGACGTCAAGCAGCGGCGACCAGTTCTCGACGTAGTAGATGTCCAGCAGCATCATCTCTTCAAAACCCAGGTTGGAGCGGCCTGAGATCTGCCACAGCCCGGTGATGCCGGGCATCACTTCCAGACGCTTTCGTTGCCACGGCTCATAAGCGGCCACCTCTGCGGGCAGCGCTGGCCGTGGTCCTACCAGACTCATTTCCCCGCGCAGAACGTTGAAGAATTGCGGCAACTCGTCAAGACTGAAGCGCCGAAGGTAGCGGCCAACGCGTGTGGCGCGCGGATCATCGCGGATTATGAAAAGCGGGCCATCCGCCTCGTTCAGCGCTGCCAGTTGATGCCGCAGGGTTTCAGCTTCGACAACCATAGATCGGAATTTGAACGTGCGAAACAAGGCGCCGTTCTTGCCCACGCGTTCTTGAACAAAAAAGACCGGGCCGGCAGAATCGAGCTTGATCAGTACAGCCAGAAGAGCCATGAGCGGCGACAGCAGGAGCGTGAAGATCGTTGCCAGGACGAGATCGACGGCGCGCTTGATGGCGAATCGCGAGCCGGCGATGGCGACATACTTGACGCCCAAGAGGGGGATGCCATCCAGAACTTCGACATCCACACGATCAAGGCTCATTTGCAGAACATCGGGCACGACCCTGGCGCGTACATTCTGGCGTTCACATTGGCTCAGAACACTGATGATGCGACGGTGATACTGCCACGGCAGCGTGATGATGACCTCATCGACGTGGTTTTCGGCGAGGGCCTGGGGTAAGTTCTCGATCGGGCCAAGACCGGTGAATGGCCCCAGATTGCGCTGACCCCGCTCTGGATCATCGTCAAGGAAGCCCACGACATCATAGCCCAGGCTGCGATTGGCCAGCAGCACGCGCATGATGCGGCGGCTGCTTTCACCGGCGCCGACCAGAAGGGCGCGTTTGGCGCCGATACCCTTCTTCCGTAACTGCCCCATCACATATCGGTCCAGGACGCGGCTGATGGTGATGAAGATCAGGATCAGCACACCGCCAATGCCGTAGACCAGTCGCGAATGATACGCCGGCTGGAACATATAGTTTCCAACCATGAGGATAATGGTGACGGTTGTCGTACCATTGAATACCCGATAGAATTCGTCCAGGAACCCTGTCCCTGCCGGCAGGTTGTACGACCCCTCGATATTGAAAGCCACAAAGATAAGCAGCGCCGCCAGAACTGATATCCGCAGATAGAAATCAAAGCTGGTGTAGGATGCCGGATCGACGCTCCGATACCACTGCAGCTCATAGCGAACGTACCAGGCCAGGTAAAAAGAAAGGATTACCAGGATGGCATCGCTGACGATTAAGAACTGTTTGTGAAAGCGCACGAACAGCTTAGCCATGGTCAATCCCGTAGACCGACGCGTATAAGGCAGCCGTTCTGGCTGCGGTAAAACGCCAGCGAAAACGCTCTGCCTGCTGAAGCCCTGCTTCCCTCATCATCATCTGGCGCTCGATATCGCCTGCGACCTTGTGCATCATCTCCGCCAGGGTTTCGACATCATCTGGGTCCACTGTCAGGGCCGCCTGACCGGCTACTTCCGGCAAACTGCTGGCTGTCGAGGTGATGGAGGGGACACCGCATGCCATCGCTTCGACCACTGGCAGGCCAAAGCCCTCGTAGCGCGAAGGATAGACGAAAACGGTGGCCGCGTTGTAAAGCCAGGGCAACATTGAAGCAGGTACAAAACCGAGAAAACGAATGTGTTGCTCCAGGCCGAGCGCTGAAACACGGCTGAAGATGGCGTCATACTGCCAGCCACGACCGCCCGCGATCAGGAGCGGAAGCGGCGAAGAAGCCAGGCGACGGTAAAGAGCAAAGGCTTCGATAAGCGTTGGATAGTTCTTGCGCGGCTCCAATGTGCCAACGCTGAGCAAGAAGCGATCAGGCCAGCCTGTCTGGCGGCGATAGTCTTCGATTTCCATCGCAGGGCGAAGGTAATAGGCCTCATCTACGCCGTTGTAGATGACTTCGATACGGCTGGACGGAATCCCGATCAGGCGCTGAATATCACTGGCGGTGGCCTGTGAGACTGCAATCACTTTGCTCGCGCGCCGGCAGCTAATGGCGCTGATGCGGGAGAGATAGAGACGATTGCCAGGTGCAAAAGCCTGGGGGAAGAGCAAGAAACTGAGATCGTGGACGGTGACGACGCTGGGGAGGCCGGCTGCCAGAGGCAAAGCGTAGGCCAGACCATGAAGGAGATCGACCTGCCGGCGGGCTAAGAAGGGCAGAACAGCCTGCTCCCACAAGATTCGTCGCGATGGGCGTTGGCTGGCGGCAGGCGCCCGATGCAGAGTGACGCCAGGGGGCGGTTGATAGGCCGGATCGTTGACAAAAGCGACATAGTCGTGAGCCGGGCGCTGGTTGGGAAGGTTCAGTAGAAGCTGGTCACTATAGGTGTGAATGCCAGCGCCACGGTAACTCGTTGAGGTGGACAGCAGGGTGGCAATGAGGCCAACACGCGGTAGACCCGATGTAGAAGCCATGGCAGACACTGGAAGAAGACCGCCTCAATTATATGTCAGAGCCAACAGACAAAAAAGACGGCCTCCGCGCGCGCGGAGGCCGGCACGTTCACAGCAGCCAGTCGCCTGGCCGCGCGAACTATCAGGTAGGGATGATAGTGACTTTGCGGTTATCACCCTCGCCGATGCTCTTGGTGGTGACGTCGTTGCGATCACGCAGGGTCAGGTGGATGATGCGGCGATCGCGGGCAGACATCGCTTCCAGCACCATCGTGCGATGTTCGCTGGCAGCCTGGGCAGCCATCTGTTCGGCCATTCGTCGCAGGCCGCGCTCGCGGCGCTTCTTGTAGTGCTCGACGTCGATTTCGATGTGCGGCCAACTGTGGGTGCGTTGGTTGACAACCAGCCGCACAAGGTACTGGATGGCGTCCAGAGTCTCTCCACGACGACCGATGAGCAGACTAAGATCGTCGCCGGCGATGTTGAAATAATACGTCTCCTCGTCCTCGTCATCCGCTGGCGGTTCTTTTGCAGCCTCGATGCTGGCAGGCAGGTCCATGCGATTAAGCAACTCCTGCAAGAAGTCCTGCGCTACGGTGAGGAGCGGGTCAGCAGCCGGCGTCCCCGCCTCTTCGTCGGCAGCAGGCTGCAATTCTGTCTGTTCGTCAGCTGGTCCTTCCAGCAGCGCTGCATCCTGTTCAATGCTTGCAGCCAGCGTACTGGCAATCGGAGCGCCCTGGCCGCGTGGAACCAGGCGCACGCGGGCGAGTTTGGTGCCTAAGCCAAAGACCCCGCCCCTGCCCTCTTCCAGGACTTCGACGTCAATATCATCCGGCGTCAGACCCAAGTCCTGCAGGCCCATTTCGATGGCCTCTGTGACGGTGCGACCGCTGTATTCTGTCATGACATCTCCAAAACGTTCGATCGAAATCTTCCTGCTGATCGCGAAGGGTTGGCGCGCGCTAATTCGGAGCCTATCGACGGCGGCGGCGTTTGCGGCGTGGGGTGGCGGTGCTCTCGCTCAAATCGGCGGCGGCAGCGCTATCAGAGGCATATTTGCCTTTGCCATTGGACGAAACAATTTTCGTTTCTTCTTCGGGTTCAGGTTCGCTGGTCTCAGCAATTGCTGCAGGAGTAGGTGCGATCTCTTGCGCCCAGTGCACCTTTTGCCGGTTGACATACAACTGCTGCGCCATTGCCAGCAGATTGCCCACCGCCCAATACAGGCTAACGCCTGATGGCACCTGCAAGGAGAAGAATACGAACATCCCGGTCATCAGGATGGCCATCTGTCCCATCATGCCAGAAGCCGGGTTGCTGGGATCGGGAGCAGGTTGGCTGGACTGGCTCATCTTGGTCATCACATACTGGGTGACAGCCAGGACGATGGGTAGAACCAGATAGGGCCAGACATCAGGCGAGAGCAGCTTCTGCAGGCTGAAATCCTGTGTCAGCCAACTCAAGCCGGCATTGTACGAAGGATAGGCCAGGTTAGGGATGAAATAGAACGGAGCATTTTGGAATTCGTCCGTCACCACCAACCCCAGCAGGGCGTAATAGAAGGCGATAAGGATCGGCATCTGCAGAAGCGTGGGCAGACAGCCTGCCATCTGCGCCTGCATAATCCCGTGCTTCTGGTAAAGCTTCATCTGCTCTTCTTGCAGCTTTTGCTTATCCTTGGCGTACTTCTTCTTCATGGCGTCCAATTCGGGCTGCAATACCTGCATCTTGACCTGGGCCACACGCATCGACCGCATCTGGCGAAGACCCAGGGGCAGTAGAAGGAGGCGAATGAGCGCAGCCACCAGGATGATAGCCCAGCCCCAGGCATACAGGACGCCGATCGGCTCCAACCAGTCATGGAAGAAGACCATGACCGCGCGCATTGGCCCGGCAATGATCTCCAGGACTCCCGGATTGTAGGTCTGCTCTCCGGTTGTTGGGTCAGTGACGACACCACCGCAACCACTGAGCAGGATCGCCGCCAACGCCAGTAGGACGATGAGCGGCAAGTAGCGGGAAAGACGTTTCACTTAGGAACTCCAAAGCCGGGAAATGCCCCGGCTGGTAGGGTCAGGGAACAGGGTCGTAGCCGCCGGCATGAAACGGGTGGCAGCGGGCGATCCGTTTGACGCCGAGCCAGCCGCCGCGTACAATCCCGTACTTGTCGATGGCTTCATAGGTATACTGCGAACAGCTCGGCTGGTAGATGCAGTTAGCCCCCAGCGCAGGTGACAGGAAACGCTGATAGCCGCGGATCAGGGTGAGAAAAATGCTTTTCATGACGGCGACCCCATCGACGTTTCTTCGGGCGGTTGCAGCAGACCCGCCCGGCGCAGAGCTTTCCGGCAATCGGTGTCGACTTGTTGAAATGTGGCAGTGGCGGTGGCGACGCGGGCGATGAAGATCATATCCCAGCCGGGCGCAATGGTTGCAAGCTGCAGTCGCACTGATTCGCGCAGGAGGCGTCGCGCCCGGTTGCGCCGGACGGCCTTGCCCACGCGCCGGCTGGCAGCAAAGCCAAAACGGCTGTAAGACAGGTCGTTGGGCAGGTAGATGAGAACAACAAAGCGCTCTTCGCGGCTCTGTCCCTGGCGGCGCACCTGCATGAATCGTTCATTTGCACGCAGCCGATGGCGTCGATGCACCGTTGCCCCGGGTCAGACAGTCAGATGTCTGCGGCCGCGCAGTTGGCGACGCTTGAGCACATTGCGGCCAGAGCGAGTTGTCATACGCTCGCGAAAACCATGCGTGCGAAAGCGGCGGCGGACTTTGGGTTGCCAGGTTCGTTTCATTCTGAACGTTTCCTTCGGAGAGCAAATTAGGATACAGGCGTCACGAAGAACGCCCGTGGAGTGGACAAAAAAAGATGATGGGAGGCAGTTGGGCCTCCCACCAACGCGGCCCAAAATTATATCCCGGCAAAGTGCGGGCGTCAAAATCGCGTGCACGTACAAGCAGCGGCTTTGACACGTCCGCGAGCCTGTGCTAGACTGCCTTCCCGTAGCATCAAACCCATATCTCAACTGGATTCTCATCCAGAGGGGGCGAGGGACCGGCCCGAAGAACCCCCGGCAACCGACCAGCGGTTCAACCCGTTCGGAGCGGTGCCAACTCCGTCAGGTGGTTGACACCTGGAAGATGAGGGCGAATGGCGTCGCCATTCGCAAGCGAAGGCTCCAGCCTTAGCATGCGCGCCCTCACAGGCGCGCTTTTCTTTTCTCTGCATCAAGTCCAACCCACTTCTTTCATTTCCTACACTCCAATGAGCGACCGCACCGTGTGGTGGGAAGCAGGCAAGGTTCGCATGATCGACCAACGTCTGCTCCCACTGGACTATGTCATTGCCGATTTCGACGCTGTTCCCGACGTTGCACGCGCCATCACTGAGATGGTCGTGCGCGGCGCCCCTGCCATCGGCGCCACTGCCGGCTTTGGCATGGCCCTGGCCGCGCAACAAAGTCGAGCGGAAACGACCCGGGGTCTGCTGGCCGACCTGCGTCAGGCCAAAGAAACGCTCGACGCTGCCCGGCCAACCGCCGTCAATTTGGCCTGGGCCACCGCCCGCTTGTTGCTGCTGGCCGAGGCTTTGGCCGGCGACGGCGCCAGCATAGAGCGAATCCAAGCGGCGCTGCTGGTCGAAGCGCAGCGGCTGGCCGATCAGGATGTGGAGATCAACCAGCGGATGGGGCGCCACGGCGCTGCCGTCATCCCCCAGAATGCTAACATCCTCCATCACTGCAATACGGGTTCACTGGCAGCGGTTGATATCGGCACGGCGTTGGGCGTGGTGCGAGCCGCGCACGAGGCCAACAAGAACATCCATGTCTGGGTAGATGAGACGCGTCCGCGCTTGCAGGGTGCCCGTCTGACGGCATGGGAACTGATGCGCGATGGTATCCCGATGCACCTGATTGCTGATAATGCGGCCGGGCTGCTGATGCGTCAGGGTAAGGTCGACGTGGTGTTGTATGGCGCCGACCGGGTTGCGGCGAATGGTGATGTGGCTAACAAGATAGGAAGCTACAAGCTGGCGGTCGTTGCTAAAGAGAACGGCATCCCCTGCTATTCGGTCGTGCCGACCTCCACCATCGATCTCGACTTGCCAGACGGCGACCACATTCCCATCGAGGAACGCGGATGGGAAGAAGTCGTCATGGTTGGCGATACCCAAATCGCCCCCGACGATGTGCCCGTCTATAACCCGGCTTTTGATGTGACACCACACCGCTATCTCACCGGCATCATTACCGAGGAAGGCGTCTGCTATCCACCTTTCACCGAAAGCCTGGCCGCGGCAAAGGCCCGCGCCGAAGCTCGCATTCGCGCTGCACAAGGACGCCCACTGTAGCGCAAGGGCCGGCAAGCACCCATGGCTATCGAGTTTGTCATCCTCGACGTTGACGGCGTCGTCAAAGAAGCGCACGATCCATACACCTTGCTGCATCGACATTTTGGCACCGAAGCAGCAGGCGAGCGCTATCTTGAGGCTTTTCTTGCCGGGCGAATCAGCTACGACCAGTTCGCGCAGTTGGACGCCGGAGAATGGCGCGGCCGTACGGTGGCGGAAACCAAGCGGTTGCTTCGCGCCAATCCGTACGTTGCCGGCGCCCACGCGATGGCTTCCGGCCTCAGGGAGCGCCACATCCCCTTTGTTTTGCTCAGCTCTGGCTTCGATTTGCATGTCGAAGATGTAGCAGCCGATCTGGGGGCGGATGGGTTTCTGTGCAACGATCTCGATCATGATGGCGAGCGACTTCTGGGCAGCATGACTGTACGCGTGCCCTGGGGCGGCAAAGGACCTATTGTCCACGACTTGATCGACCAATGGGGTGTTGACCCTGCTGCCTGTCTCAGCGTCGGCGACAGC
>JACDJB010002667.1_pt1 | contig 12442 bp, 9 predicted proteins | sample 7454121 | NCBI WGS metagenome assembly JACDJB01 (sample SAMN14253290, study PRJNA609438) | sludge metagenome | isolation source: sludge after 25d culture with pyrite | collected 2018-12-20 | reverse complement strand
GCTGCGTGGGCGCGTTCGAGGTCGGCGGTGGAGACGGGCTTCGCCCCGGCCGGCGCAGTCGCGTGGTGCGGGTGTTCTGCCGAGCCACAGACCGGGCAGTCGTCGCCATCGATGAGCGCGGCCGCCAAACGAGGCGCCGCATCGGCGGTGCAGGCGGCCATGAGGTCGGAGTAGACGGCGGCATGACGCTGCACCGCAGAGGCGGCGTCGGCCAGCTCGGAACGGGTCTGGTCTCGGCGCTTCGCCAGCCGAAGTGCCGTCGCAGCTCGTTCGGCCTCGCCGCGATGATCTGCGACGCATGCGGCTACCTGACGGGCGGCATCCCGCTGGGCGGTGAGACGGTCGGCTTCGACCGTGAGCGCCTGCGTCTGCTGTGCCACGGCAGCGAGCTCAACGTCGATGTCGGCCAAGGCGAGACGCTCGCCGTCGAGGGCAATCCGAGCGTCGCGCAGCCCGGTCGCGTGGGTCAGCGCAGCCTGGGCCCGGTCTGCGCCGCCGGCCAGCGCAGCGAGTTCTTGGCGCTCGGCGTCCAGCGAGCGCTGTTGGATCGCCAGCTCGTCCAGCTTCGCGCTCAGGTGCGACACCTGCTTCGCCGCAGCGTCGGCCTGGTCTTGGCGGGCCGAGGCCTGCCGGGCCAACTCACGGGCCTTGGCGATCTCGCCGGCGCGACCCCGGAGCTCGCCGGCGCCCCGGTCGGCGAGTTGGGCCAGGGCTTCGAGCCCATCGGCGAGCCGAGCCCGATCGGATGTGGGGACACGGGTCAGGTCGAGGTGGCCCGCATCGATGAGCCAGCCGGGTAGGGCGGTCGCCGACCCTGCGGAAGCCTCGGCCAGCACCGAGGCGGCGGGCGGCGCTCCGCACTCGTTCGGCCAGAGCTCGATCAGTTCGGTGAGCTCAGAGGCCGTCTGCCGCAGGGCGGTCTCGGCGGATGTCTGTGCATCGGCCAACTGGAGCGAAGCCCGTTGAGCGACCTGGTGGGCGTCGGCGACCCCGGCGGCGCGCAGCGCCGAATCGAGTCGCAGCCTGCTCGCCTCCATCCCGTCCAGTCGCTCCATCCGCCGTTCGAGCTGCGCACGCTCGGTGCGGAAGCCGGCCTGACGCTCGGCGAGCTGGTGTGCTGCGTTGAGCGCTCTTTCGGCGTCATTGCGTGCCGCCCGGTGCTCGTCGCGGCGCCGGTCGAGCAGCGCCACTCCATGGAGTTCCAGCCGCTCTGCCCGGTCGCCGAGCGAGAACGTCGTCGGCACCCCCGCGTTGGCCGTGGGCTGAGGAGCGGACGAAGTCGGCCCGCCTGTTGGGTCGCCGGTCGTCGCCGCGTCGAGAGCGGAGGAAACCTCGCCCTCGGTCTCGTCGCTGTCCTCGGCCGCAGTGCCGCCGAAACCGTCGTCGGGAACCAGGCTGAGCTGGCCGGGCCCGGCGGCCCCTCGCCGCTTTCGCTTGCGTCCGGCATCCGGTTCGGTGGTCTGGGCGGCGACTGGCTCCGGCTGCTCGGCCGCCTCGACCATCGATGTGAACGTGGCCTCCGTCGGGGAGGACCTCGTCAACGGCGGCAGCTCGATACCTTGCGCCTCGACGAGTGCCTGCAACGCATCCAGCTCGGCGTCGGCGGAGTCTTCCGAGCGGGACAACTCGGCGATCATCGAGTTGCGTCGCGTCTCGGCGGTTTTGGCTCGTCGGTCCAGCAGGTCTTGGGCTCGCTCGAAGCCTGCGGTGTCGAAGAGCGTGCGCAGCAGCTTGGTTCGTTCGTCCGACGTGGCGTGCAGCACCTCCTGAAAGCGACCCTGTGGCAACAGCACCACCTGTTGAAACTGGGCGGGGGTCAGGCCGACCAGGTCGGCGCAGATGCGGTTGGTCTCGGCCCACCGGTGCGCCATCGGCTCCCAAGCGCCGGCCGCCCGCCGGTGCAACTCGACCGACTGCTTCTCGGTGGTGCTGCCGGTGCCCCGCAACTTTGGTCGATCCTGCTCTGGCTGACGCATCACCCGATAGACGGTGTCGTCGACCGTGAAGGTGAGCGATACCGAGGTGAGGTGTCCAGGGTCGGCGGCGTCGGAACGGACCTTGCCCTCCCGCAGCCGGTTGCCGGGCAACTCGCCGTACAGCGCCCAACACATCGCGTCGAAGATGGACGTCTTGCCGGCGCCGGTCGGACCGGACACGACGAACAGCCGGGTGTCGGCCAGCGCATCGAAGTCGACCTCGGCCCGAGTGGCGTAGGGACCGAACGCCTCGATGACGAGTTGGTTGGGCTTCATGGCTGAGCCCCAGTCCCAGCCATCGACGGGGTTGTTGGGACGCCAGCGGCGTGATCGCCGGGCGATGCGTCATCAACGTCGGCGGAGAACGCCTCGGCCAGAATCTCGCCCAGCAACTGTTCGTCGGATGAGGTGAGCGGCTCGGTGCTGAGCTCGTCCCAGAACGATCTGGCTGCCTCGATCGGGTCGAGGGCTCGCACCTCGGAGCTGGTGGCCTGCGACGGGGCCCTGCCCGTGCGGTCGGGAAGGTGCCCGATCTCGACCAGGTGGGGAAAGTGTCCGCCCAAGATCCGTCGGGCATCAGCTGGAAGCACGGGGTCGGTCAACTCAACCCGCACGTACGCGGAGCGCTCGTCCAACTCCGGCGCTTTGGCTACGAGGTCGTCCAAGCGCCCCCGGCGAAGGATGACCGGCCGCCCGGCCTCCACCGGGATCGCCTCGATGCTGACGGCGCCGCTGCGGTCCATGTCGACGACCAGCACTTCCTTTTTCGTGCGGTCGTCCGTGGAGAACGAGTACGCCAGCGGGCTGCCGCTGTACCGCAGTTGGTCGCGTCCATCCACCCTTTGACTGACGTGGAGGTGGCCGAGCGCACCGTAGGAGAAGCCGTCGAAGCGCCGGGCCGCCACCTGGCCGGCGTCGCCGACGGCCAATTGGCGCTCGGACCCACCTGCGAGCCCGCCCGACACGAAGGCATGGGAGATCACCAGGGAACGGGGTGCCCCCTCGGCCGCCGTCCGGGCCAGGTCGAGGTGGTGGGCGAGGACGCGGTCGTGCGTGCGCCATGGACCGTGACGGCCGGCTTCGAGATGAGCGGCCTCCACCTCGTCGGCCCGGTCGGCCGGCAAGGCGGCGGGGGCGAGGAAGCCCACTGCTGCGACGGCGAGGGGCCCATCGGAGAACTCCCAGCGGTGCAGTTGGCCGGCGCTGGCGAAGCCACCCCGCACCAGCACGCCCGAGCGTTCGGTGAGGCCGTCGTAGGCCGACAAGCGCTCGGCTGAATCGTGGTTGCCGGCGATGGCGGCCACTTTGATGCCGGACGACACCAGCCGCTTGACCGTGGACCGGAACAGCGCGACCGCCTCGGTGGGGGGAACGTCGCGGTCGTACACATCGCCGGCGATGACGACCAGCTCCGCACCCTCGGCGACGGCCAGGTCGACCAGCCAGTCGCAGAACACCCGCTGGTCGTCGATCAGCGCGTGTTCCCCAAGGCGTCGCCCGAGATGCCAGTCGCTGGTGTGGATGAACTTCATGTGGTTCGACCCTACGGATCAGGTGTGACAACGAAGCCGGGGCCTCGGGTCCGGGGTGTAATTCGGGAGTGCGATGCGATCGCTGCTGGTGCCCAAACCACACGCGTGTCATTCACTCTACGCCGTTGGGCCCGATGGCTGGCTCCAAGGCCACAGCTGACCAGGGGCTGTCGTAGGCTGGACGTGTGACCATCGGGGCTCGAGAGGCGTTGGATCGGCTACGTGCCGCCCTCGACGCGGGTGAACTCGACCCGGACCTTGAGGCGCTACATGTCGACTTGATGAGCGCGTTTGGCAGCGTCGCGCGTCGACACAGCGATGCGAACTCGGAACCAGCCGACCTCGATATCGGGGTCCGCTTCGATGGGCCCGTCAGGTTGTTGGAGGTGGTCAACCTGCTGGTGGACACCACCGGCTACGACAACATCGACGTCGCCGTGGTCACGGGGGAGCATCCGGTGCTCGATGCCGAGGCGATGGGCGGGATTCCGCTGTACGAACGTGTTTCGGGCGCTTTTGCTGAAGCACAGATGGCAGCTATCGGCCATTTATGGGACACCGCTAAGTTCCGCGAACTCGACCGCAAGTTGCTGGCGAGATGACACCGGTCGAACCCAACCCGGATGTGGTTATCCGCCGGCTCCGGATGATGCGCGACGCGCTGGACACCCTTGACGGGTTTCGAGGGGTGGACGTCGCCCAGTTGAACGATGACCCTGTCGCCCGAGCGGCGGTCGAGCGGCTGCTCCAGGTGATTGTGGGCCTGGCCTTCGACATCAATGCCCACCTCGTTGCCAAGACCCTGGGTCGTTCACCCGAGACCGGCCGCGCCTCGTTTCACGACCTCGTCGAGGCCGGTGTGCTCGACGAGGCGCTCGCCGCCACGCTCGCCCCGTCCGCAGGGCTCAGAAACGTTTTGGTGCATCACTACGTCGACCTGCGGATGGACCTGATCGCCGATGCGGTACGCACCGTGGGAGATGGATTTCCCGCTTACATCACCGCCGTGGCTCGCTACCTCGATCCATCCTGACCCGGCCGCCCTGACCCACCCGATTGCTGGTCAATCCCAGGACATCGACGCGTTCGTCATCGTCGTCGATCGGGCCGGGTTGGAGCCCGGCGGAGGAGCGTCGTCGCTAAGGTGAACTCGTGGAACAAGCGCCGACGGGTGAGGCCGACCTTTCCACGGTCTTGACCGAACTCGGTGTCGAGGCGTCGAGCGTGGGACGAGGGCCCCTCCGGTCCGGGGTCGTGCAGCGCCCGATACTGACCGACCGACTGGTGAAGGCGATCGAGTCGCCCCTGGTCGTCCTTGCTGCACCGGCGGGGTGCGGGAAGACGATCGCTGTGAAGCTGTGGGCGGAGGCGGATCCACGGCCGTTTGCCTGGGCTCAGCTCGGCCCGCCCGACGGCGACCCGGTGTATCTCCTCCGACACATCGCCGCAGCGATTCACACCTGCTCGCCGCTGAACGATGAGGTGGTTCGGGTTCTGGTGGGGTCGGGGCGTCCGTTGGACACGGCGCTGCTCCCGACGCTCGGCCGGGCCGTGGCCGCACGGTCGCCGATGGCGATCGTGCTCGATGATGCACACCTGGCAACCTCCGATGGCGCGCTCGAGGTGATCCAAGAACTCCTGCGATACCTTCCAGCCGGATCCCAGTTGGTGCTCATCTCCCGGCAGCCTCCGCAACTGCAGCTGGCCCGACGACGCCTCGAGGGTGGACTGGTCGAGATCGACGCCGACGACCTTGCGATGGATGCTGACGAGATGCGCAGGGTGATCTCGGCGGCCGGGCTTCGCCTGAGCGAGTCCGAGACCGACGGCCTCATCAACCACACCGAGGGATGGCCGGCGGGGCTCGGCCTGTCCGTGCTTGCGTTGCGGGAGTCCGGACGTATCCGGACCGGATCCCCCGACACCGGCCGCTCGATCGCCGGGTATCTCATGGACGAGGTTTTGAGCGGCGCCGAGAAGGACACGGTCGACTTTCTGTTGCGTTCGTCGGTTCTGGAGCGGATGAACGGGCCGCTGCTCGATGAGGTGCTCGGCGGTACCTCGGCGGCCGACCTGCTCGACCGGATCGACCGGTCGGGAAACCTCTTCCTCGTTGCGCTCGACGACCGTCACGAGTGGTTTCGGTTCCACCATTTGGTGGGGGATGCGCTGCGCACCCGTCTTCAGTCCGAGCGCCCGCTCGAAGCCCGCACGCTGCGTTCGCGAGCCAGCCGCGCGCTCGAGGAACGCGGCGATATCGATGGTGCCATCCGTCAGGCCGTCGCTGCAGGAGAATCGGGCCGGGCCGCCGAACTCATCCTCGGCCACTCGCTCAAGCTGATCAACGATGGCCGGGTCGCACTGCTCGGCCAGTGGATCGAACTGGTCGGTCCAGACCTGGCCGAGCGGAACCCATCGTTGGCTCTCGCCCGGGCGTGGTACGGCGCCGGGACCGCCGACCCGACGATGATCGCGCGCTCGATCAAGGCCGCCGAGTCGCTGGTACACGACGGTCCGCTGGCCGACGGTAGCCCGTCGCTGGACGTGGCGATCGCGGCGATCCGGTCGCTCATCGCCGCCGAGGGTACGGTGGGCGTCCTGCGGGACACGGCGACCATTCGCGCCGGCGGAGGGCCAAGGACCAACCCGTGGTGGGGATACGCAACGTGCCTGGCCGGCACGGTTGCATCGCTCGACGGCGATAACACGGTGGCTCGGGACTTGATGTACGCAGGGGTGGGCGAAGTGGCTCATTCTCCCTCCTTTGAAGCTGCGTTTCTCGGGGTTTTGGCGTTGATCGAGGCGGACGATCAGGACTTTGACCAGGCGCGCCGTCGTGCCCGCCGAGCAATGAAGCTGTGTGGGGACCACAACCTTGAGGGCGTGTCGTGGGTGATCCCCGCCTACGCGGCCGAGGCACTGATGGCCGCACTTGATGGCCGTGCCGAGGAATCGCGGACTGCAGCGCTGCGTTGCCGTCGGCTGATGGCCGAGCTGGGTGACCTGTCCGCCCGGTCGGCGCTCCGGGGGTATCTTGCCCTGGCGCAGGCGGCGCTCGCCCTCGGCGATCGACAGGGCGCTCGTGCGATGGCACACGAGGCGGCGCTCGCACGTCGTCTCGACCCGACGTGTTCGTACCTCAACGTCAAACTGGACTCGCTGATGACGGTGCTCGGCGGAGCGGACGTCTCTCAGCGTGATCCGGTGTCGATCACCACCGCCGAGTTGAGGGTGCTGGCCTACCTGCCAACCCACCTGTCCCTCGGGGACATCGCCGACCGCGTGTTCGTCAGCCGCAATACCGTCAAGAGCCACGTGGCGGCGATCTACCGGAAGCTGGGTGTCGTGTCGCGCTCCGAGGCGGTGGCGGCCGCCGAGCGGCTCGGCCTGCTCGGGGTGGCAGGCCCCGTGCCCCAAACCCTCGCCGACGCCCAGCAGAAGATGGCCGACAACGCCACCTGACGAATCGTCGGCTCGGCTACAGGAGCTGTGAGATCGAGCTGATCGCTGTGTAGGCGGCAAGGGCGATCAGCAACACCACGAACCCTGTGGTCAGCTTCGAGGCCGGCACGCGATCGGCGATACGTTTGCCCAGCACGGTGCCGACGATGGCCAGCACCAGGAACGGCAGCGCGTCGCCCCAGTGGATGTCGAGCGACCCGGCCCGCAGGCCGAGCGCCATGGCCGAGTTGATGGCGATGACCACCAGCGACGTGCCCACTGCGTCGGGCATCGAGAACCCCATGGTGAGCACCAGTGCGGGGACGATGACGAAACCGCCGCCGACGCCAAAGAAGCCGGTCATCAGGCCGACGACGGTGCCGGCGAGCAGCACCTTGGGCAGGGCAGCCCAGCTGAGGCTCTCGGGGTCGTCGGCTCTGGGGGCCGCAGGAGGGTCGCCAGTCTGCCCGGCATGGTCTGCGGCCGGCGAAGCCAACGCAGCATCACGGACCGGGGCCGCCGGCGAACGCGTGGAGGTCACCGACGCACCGGAACCCGCCGGGGCCGCGACAACCTCGGGGGTCTCCACGGCGGGGTCGGTCGCCGCAGGGGAGACGCTCTTGTTGCGGCGCCACATCGCGACAGCCGCCGCCACCATCACGCCGCTGAAGGCCAGCAACAGCACATCGGGGTCGACCGCCTGGTTGGCGGCGGTACCGATGTAGCTGCCGCCCAGGCCGGTGATGCCGAACAACAGCCCATGGCCCCACTTCACCCGGCCGGCCCGCCAGTGCGACCCGACGCCCATGAACGACGCGGCGCCGACGACGAGCAGGCTGGTGCTGGTGGCGACCTGGGCGGTCTCGCCTGCCCCGTACACCAGCGCGGGGACGGCCAGGATCGAACCGCCCCCTCCGAGGGCACCCAAGCTGAGCCCGATCAACAGACCGAGGGGACTGGCGAGCAGGCCGCGCATCGGCTCAGGCCCGCCCGGTGAGCTCGTCGACCATCTTGTCGATGTCGCACGAGTTGCTCTGGTTGTACGGCAGGCGCCCGAGGAGGTTGCCCATCATGCAGGTGTTGGATGCCGCTGCGAACGCGAGCCCGCCGCCGACCGCTCCGGCGAGAAACCGCGCCTTGGGGAACTTGACGCTGGCCAGCACGCTGCCGGCAATCATCGAGCCGGCGACCATGCGAACCTGGCGTTCGATGTCCCAGCGAGCCTCGCCGCGCGTGAGCGGGCGGCTGCCGTCATCCCACCCCATCAGCCCCCCTTCAAGGATGTGGGTGTTGGACATCCCGGAACCGGCGAGCGTGCGGTTGGCCTGGGCTGCCCGGCCGCCCGACCGGCAGATGATCACCACCGGCACGTCGAGGTGGGCGCGGATTTCGTCGGCGTGCTCGCCCAACATGTTGAGCGGCACGTTGTAGCTGCCGGGGATGTGGGCGGTCTCGAACTCGGCCGGGCTACGGACGTCGAGCAGCCTCACGTCGTCGCCACGCTCGAGCCATCCGGCCATGGTTGCGCAATCGAGCCGATCGCCGGTGAACTCGGCGGCAGTCGGGGTGGTCGTGAGGGTAGGGGAGGGCATAGGAGGTTCCTTTGTTCGGGGAGAGTTGGGGAGGAGCGGCGATGGGGCCGCTCGGGGTTAGGCCGGGGCGTGCAGCGCAACCCAGGCGTCGTAGCCGCCGAGCAGGTCGGAGACGTCGGTTGCGCCCTGTGAGCGCAGCCAGCTGGCGCCCAGCGAGGAGCGGTAGCCGCCGGCGCAGTGCACGACGATCGGGCGGTCGAGGTCGATCTCGTCGAGACGGTCCTGCATCTGGGCCAGGGGAATTTCAAGCGCCCCGGGGATGGAGCCGAGGGCGATTTCGCCCGGGTTGCGCACATCGATGACCTGCACGTCGTCGCTGGCAATGCGTGCCTCGTCGAACGCTGCTGCGGTCAGGCGGGAGCACCGCGCGGTGACTTCAGGTTGGGTGACGAACGCAGCCTCGGGGCCTTCGAGAACGCCGATGACGTTGTCGAAGCCGATGCGTCCCAGGCGCAGCTGCGCTTCGGCGCCTTGGCCCGGGTCGGTGATCAAGACGATGTCGGCATCGTGGGGCACGGCGATGCCGGCAAACTCGGCATAACGGCCTTCGAGGCCCACGTTGAGCGATCCGGCCAGGTGCCCCTGGGCGAAGTCGAGGGCGTCACGTACGTCGAGGACGGCCGCCCCATTGCGCTGAGCTTCGAGCACCTGCTCCAGGTTGAGCTGTGCGGGCGGATCGGTGTCGAGCAGCTCGCGGTCGGAACGGTTGGCTACGGCGTCGAAGAAGAAGTACTTGGGCGCCGCTGGCTGTCCCTCGGTCACCAGCTCGACGAAACGTTCCTTGCTCATCGGTGCGAGGGCGTAGTTGCTTTGGCGCTGTTCGCCCAGGGTGGAGCTGGTCTCGGTGGACAGGTTTTTACCGCAGGCCGAACCGGCGCCGTGTGCCGGGAACACCCGGGTCTCGTCGGGCAACGGCATGATCTTGTTGCGCAGCGAGTCGTAGAGCTGCCCGCCCAACTCCTCGGCGGTCACGCCGATCGAGCTCAGCAGGTCGGGACGCCCGACATCACCGATGAACAGCGTGTCGCCCGTCAGCACGCCGTATGGCGTCTCGTCATCGGGATGTTCGTAGACGACCACCGAGATCGACTCGGGGGTGTGGCCAGGGGTCGCTCGAAACTCCAGCGTGACCTCGCCCAACGAAATCCGCTCGCCGTCGGTCACCTTGCGGATGGCGAACTCGGTGTCGGCTGCTTCGCCGTAGATGATCTCGGCGCCGGTCGCGGCCGCCATCTCGAGGTGGCCGGAGAGGAAGTCGGCGTGGACGTGGGTTTCGATGACGTATTTGATCTCGACTCCGGCCTCTTTGGCGTCGGCCAGGTATTCCTCAATGTCGCGTCGGGGGTCGACCACGGCGGCCACCCCTGCGTCCGTATCAGCGACCATGTAGCTCGCGTGGGACAGGCAGTCCAGGTAGTACTGGGTGAACAACATCGGTGTCTCCTCGATGGTGGTACCGCTCAGGCGAGTCGGTTAAACGAATGTCCGTACATTAGCACCAACCGTCCGACCGTACGTCTATTCCCAAGCCGTGCTGAGCAGCGTCGGCGACTTGCCCTGTCAGTGTGAGGTGGCAGACGTCGCTTGACAACCCCGCGGCAACTCCGGGATCGCCCGGTTTGGCTCACCTGCCGAAGTGACGAGACCGGCGGACAACTTGGGCGATGTGGTCGGTGATCCGTATGTTCGTACCTATGGTGAACCCGGTCGATCGATCCAGTCCGCTGCCCCTGTGGTGCCAGGTCTCGGACGACCTTCGGCGTCGGTTGGACGCCGGCGACTTTGCCGAGCACTTCCCCGGCGACGGTGAGCTGATGGAGGCCTACGGCGTCAGCCGTCACACCGCACGGGAGGCGGTGCGGCGCTTGGCCGATGCAGGCCTGGTCGTTCGGGAACGGGGTCGGGGAACCCGCGTGACCTCCCCAGGCATCGAACAACCGCTGGGCACCCTGTACTCCCTGTACCGATCGATCGAGGCCCAGGGCTACGAACAGCACAGCGTCGTTCGGGCACTCGATGAGCGCACCAATGCCGAGGCGGCCGGCGTGCTGGGCCTCGACGAAGACGAGGCGCTGGTGTACCTCGAGCGATTGCGGCAGGCCGACGGTCGCGCGCTGGCGCTCGACCGCTCATGGCTGCCCGCGTCGCTTGCCCGCCCCATCCTCGACTGCGATTTCAGTCGCACCGCCCTGTATGGCGAGTTGGCCGAGCGCACCGGTGTTCAGCCGTGTTCGGGCTGGGAGCGCATCCACCCCGAACTGCCCACCGCGGAGCAGCGCAGCCTGCTGGGCATCGGGGCGAAACAGCCGGTGTTTGCCATCGAGCGGGTCACCTACGGCCCCGACCGGCAACACCCGATCGAATGGCGCCACAGCATCGTGCGGGGTGACACGTTCGCCTTCGTGGCCCGCTGGGACTCCCGCGACCAGGGTGCCCAGGCGGTGATGGAGGCTGAAGTGCTGGCGTAACGCTCGCGCTGCGGAACACGCTCGCCGATTACTCAGCGAGTCAGCGCCTCCAGCGCCTCGCCCATCAGGCGATGCACCAGGTTGATGGCCTTAAGGGGGCGCAGCATCACCCGAAACTCCACGATCCGTCCGTCGTCGTCGATGCGGATGATGTCGACGCCGTTGACGTAGGTGCCTTCGAGCGACGTCTCAAACTCCAGTACGGCGGTGTCACCGTCGAGCACCTGCTTGACGTACCGGAAGGCCGTCTCGGTGCCGCCCGAGCCGTCACCGGTCGGCTTCGATCCTGGCAACGTCTGCTTGGCCGCTTCCAAGTACAGGGCGGTCACCGCCTTGCCCGCCTGAGGCGTATAGATGATCGGCGAGTAGAACACGACGTCGTCGGCCAGCAGCGACTCGAGCCCGTCCGGCTCGTCGCCCTGCAGGTAGGCATGCCAGCGGTCGATGGTCTGGTGAATGGTTGATGCTTCCATCGCCCTGACGATAGGCCCGGGTTGGTGGACGGGCTGACAGGATGTGTCGATGAAGCTTGCGATGGCCCTCAACTACTCCGGCGACCCACGCGACACGGCGGCCGAGGCCGCCGACCTGGAACGGGCCGGTATCGACGTGGGATGGGTGGCCGAGCTGTACAGCTTCGACGCCGTGTCCATCCTGGGATATCTGGCGGCCAAGACCGAGACGATGGAGTTGGGCTCGGCGATCCTGCCCATCTACAGCCGTACCCCGACGCTGACCGCCATGACGGCCGCCGGGCTGGATGCGGTGTCGGAGGGCCGCTTCATTTTGGGCATCGGCGCGTCCGGGCCCCAGGTGATCGAGGGCTGGCACGGCGTGCCCTACGACAAGCCGATCGGGCGCCAGCGTGAGCTGATCGAGATCTGCCGCAAGGTGTGGCGCCGCGAAGTGGTCACCCACGACGGCCCCAGCTATCACCTGCCCCTGCCCGAGGGCGAGGGCACCGGGCTGGGCAAACCGCTGAAGCTGATCAACCACCCCAAGCGGGCCAACATCCCCGTGTACATCGCTTCGTTGGGGCCCAAGAACGTCGAGGTGACCGCCGAGATCGCCGAGGGGTGGCTCCCGGTGTTCTTCCACCCGGAGAAGGCCGACTCGGTGTGGGGCGACTCGCTCGCAGCGGGCGCCGCCAAACGCGACCCGTCGCTGCCCCCGCTCGAGGTGGTCGCCGGCGGCACCGTGTCGATCTGCGGCGAGGCGGAGGCGGCCGAGATCCGCAACGGCGCCCGCTTTATGACGGCGCTGTACGTCGGCGGCATGGGCGCCAAGGGCAAGAACTTCTACAACAACATCTTTTGCAAGTACGGCTACGAGGAGGCCGCAGAGCAGATTCAGGATCTGTACCTGGCCGGCAAGAAGGAGGAGGCGATGGCGGCGGTGCCTCAGGAGTTCCTCGACGCCACCTCGATGGTGGG
>JACDJB010002666.1_pt1 | contig 12446 bp, 8 predicted proteins | sample 7454121 | NCBI WGS metagenome assembly JACDJB01 (sample SAMN14253290, study PRJNA609438) | sludge metagenome | isolation source: sludge after 25d culture with pyrite | collected 2018-12-20 | reverse complement strand
TCGATCGAGGAGATGCGCGACGCCGAGAAGCTGATGGAGCGCATCCTCCTGCTCGACGGCATGCCAAACCTGCAGCGCCTGGGCAGCGTCCGGGTGGGGGAGACCCCCGCCGAGCAGTTCGAGCTCGACAAGGCGCTCGAGGAGAACGCGGTCGCCATGTACCGCCGCGGTTCCGCCCTTGCGGCGACGGAGGGTGACCCCGGCACACGGGAGCTGCTCGATCAGCTGGTGCTCGGCGAGGAGGAGCACCTCGACTGGATCGAGACCCAGCTGCACGCCATCGGTGACATCGGCATCGAGCGCTACCTGCAGTCCCAGCTCGACGCCTGACCGGCCCGGGTCACGCGGCCCCTACCGTTGGCGGACCGTCATCTCGACGACCGCGGACGACCGTCACCTCATACGGACAGGATCAGGTGGGCGTAGCCGAAGTAGATCAGCAGGCCGGAGGCGTCGACCAGCGTGGTGATCAGCGGGGCCGACACGACAGCGGGATCGATGTTCATCCGCCTGGCGAAGAAGGGCAGGGCAGCGCCGGCCATCGTGGCCCACACGCAGATCGTCACCAGGGTGAGGGCGACGACCAGCGCCAGGTCCGCCTCCCAGATCAGCGCAACGGGCACGAACACTGCCGAGCCCAGCATCAGCCCGAGCATGAACCCGACGCGTGCCTCGCGCCACACGACCCGGCGGAGGTCCTCGGGACGAACCTCGTCGACCGCGAGCGCCCGCACCATCGACGTCGAGGCCTGGGAACCACAGTTGCCGCCGGTGTCGATCAGCAGCGGGATGAATAGGGCGAGCGCAACCACGCGGGCGAGCGAGTCCTCGAAGATCTGCAACACGTTGACGGTCAGCGCCGCCGCCACGATGAGCACGAGCAGCCAGAGCGCCCGGGTGCGGGCGAGACCGAACACCGACATGGCCAGGTACGGCTCGCGGGCCGGGCTGCGCCCGCCCTGGAGCGCCATGTCCTCGCTCTCCTCCTCCTCGAGCACGGCCATGGCGTCGTCGACGGTCAGCACGCCCACCAGGCGCTCTTCGGCGTCGACCACCGGCAGTGCGATCAGGCCCTCGTTGCTGACCAGGCGGGCGGCCACCTCCTGGTCGGTGTGGGTGGAGACGAAGCGCACGTCGGTGTTCATCAGGTCGCCCACCAGCGACTCGCGGTCGGCGATGACCAGGGCGCGCAGGCCGGTGACGCCGATCAGGTGACGTTCGTCGTCGAGCACGGGCAGGGCGTAGATCGTCTCAGCGTCGAGGCCGTCGCGGCGGATCTTGGCCAGCGCCTCGCCGACGGTCATCGATTCGCGCAGCGAGATGAACTCGGGGCTCATCAGCCGTCCGGCTGAGTCCTCGGGGTAGCCGAGCAGGGTGGAGGTGAGGGCGAGCTCGCCCGGGCTCAGGGAGGCGAGCAGCCGGTTGGCCACCTTGGCCGGCACCTCGTCGAGCAGGCGCACCCGGTCGTCGGGGTCGAGCTCCTCGATCAGGTGGACCACCCGGTCGGCGCGCAGACCGCGGAGCAGCCGCTGCTGGTAGGTCGGTTCGAGGATCTCGAAAACCTGGGCGGCACGGTCGCGGTCGAGCAGACGGAAGACGACGCCCATGGCCTCATCGTCGAGTCGTCCCAGCTCCGCAACGATGTCGCGGGCACCCATCGATGCCAGCGAATCGCTCAGCGCCTGGGTGTCCGACGAACGGACGAGGGTTGCGATCGGTTCGGGTCCCATCGCTGTACCCTCCCCGACGTCGACGGGGCCGGTCGAATCATGCGGCCGGGCCCTTCGGTTCGTCGTGGTGGGTTTCTGGGGTCGACCAAGTGACAGCCGGCCCGTCTCGCCGACGCCCTGGGGGTCGGATCAGGGTGCCCCGTTGTCGCCGTCCGGGCTGAGCAGGCAGGCGGAGTCGAGCAGCTGGAACTCCCAGCCGTAGCGTCTCAGGTCGTCGGCGGTCGCGGTCAGCAGTCGGCCGGCGATCGGGCGAGCCCGGGTGACGGCCGACAGGTCCACACGCACCGTGCCCGGCTCGGCAAGCTCTGAGTGGTCGAGCAGGTGGTGCACTAGTTGCGCGGTCGACACGAAGTCGAGCTCGCCACGCACGGCGACCGTGTGCACTCCGTCGTCGTCGCTGGTCGACACGATCGGGGAGAGGGGCGAGCGGGGATGACCGAGCAGGTGCATGTCGAAGTAGTCCGACAGCTCGGCGAGCGCCTCGACGCCGCGCACGCTGTTGCCCCGGGCATCGAGGGGTGCGCTGTGGACGCCGATGCCGAACTGGCCCGGCAGGATGGCGACGATGCCGCCGCCGACCCCGCTCTTGGCGGGCAGGCCCACCCGGATCATCCATTCGCCCGAATAGTCGTACATGCCGCAGCTGGCCATCATCGACAGCGTGTGGCGGGCGGCGAGTTCGCTGACCACCCGATCGCCGGTGACCGGGTTGGTGCCGCCGTGGGCCAGGGTGGCCCCCATCACGGCGAGGTCCTCGACGCTCACCTTCAGCGAGCACTGCTGGAAGTAGACCTCCATCGCGTCGGCGACCGACCCGTCGAGTCGGCCGGCCGCCAGCGCCAGGTAACCGAGCGCCCGGTTGCGATCGCCGGTGGCAGCCTCCGACGACAACACCGCCTCGTCGAGCTCGAGCTCCCGCCCGGCGAAGGCCGACATCGCCGCACGCATTCGCCGCACCTGACGGTCGGTGTTGATGCCTGGGACCATCGAGCTGATCACGATCGCCCCGGCGTTGATCATCGCGTTGTCCGGTCGACCGGTGTCGGGCTCGAGGCTGATGGCGTTGAACGGCTCGCCGCTGGGCTCGAATCCGACGTTGCGGGCGACCTCCTCCAGTCCCAGCTCGTCGATCACCATCGCATAGACGAACGGCTTGGAGATCGATTGGATCGTGAACGTGTTCTCGTCGCCCGCCCGGTAGCTGCGGCCGAGCACGCTGGTCATGGCGATGCCGAAGCGGTCGGGGTCGACGTGGGCGAGCTCGGGGATGTAGTCGGCCAGCCGACCGCCGTGTTGGCGGCTGGCCCGGATCAGCAGGTCGGCCAGACCGGCGCTGATGTGGTCGGTGCGGCCGGTCGCGTGTGGGCCGGTTGGGTTGGGTGTGGCCCGGACGGTCGGCGGAGGGTTGGGCGTCGAAGGCGGAGGCACGGCGGCGACCCTACCGGTGCCCGGCGGGCGATCCGGTTGCACCAGCAACGTCGAGCGACCACACGACCGGCCGGGCCAGGAGCTCCCCGTCGACGGCACGCGTCGAGGGTCCGGCCGGGTTCGTGATGCCTGACCTCAGCCCGGCTGCGGCACGTTGTTCCAGACAAGTTCCTGGGCCAGTTCGGTGGCCGGGAAAACGCTCTGGGCCTCTTCGAGCAACCCGTCGGTTGAGTCGTAGCGCATCGAAAAGTGGGTGAGCAGCAGCGCCGTGGCGCCGGCGTCGCTGGCGACCCCGGCGGCCTCGGACGCGGTGGCGTGGCCGTGACGATCGGCCAGGTCGGCGTCGGCCTGGGCAAACGTGGCCTCGTGGACCAACAGCCCGACGCCGGTGGCCAACGCTCGTGCTCCGTCGCAGGGTCGTGTGTCGTAGGCGAAGGCCGCCGACGCCCCCGCTGTGGCCGGCCCGGTCACCTCCGAGGGCTCGACGGTCCGCCCGCTGGGCGTGATGACCGCTTCGCCGCGTTGAAGCGCTCCGAGGAGCGGACCGCGGGGCACGCCCAGTTCTGCCAGGCGATCGAGGTCGAGGTTGCCCGGAGCGTCGGAGGCGTCGAAGCGAAACCCGATCGTCGGCACGCGGTGATCGAGGGGGGCGATCGCAACGCCGAGATGATCGATCGGGGCGAGGCGCGTCACGTCTGTGTCGGGGAGCCGGGCCGGGTCGAACTCCTCGATGTCGAGCGGGATGGCGATCCGCAGGGCCGGTGTCGCCGCCAGCGCGTCGAGCAGATCGCTGAGGCCGGTCGGGCCGATCAGGCGAAGCGGACGCTGGCGGTCGTCCATGCCCATCGTTGCCAACAGGCCCGGCAGGCCGAGCACGTGGTCGCCGTGCAGGTGCGTGCAGCAGATGGCGTCGAGCGACGTCGGGGACACCCCGACGGACAGCAACCGGTTCTGAGCGGCCTCGCCGCAGTCGATGAGCACCCGAACGGCCGACTCGGTCGGCGCCGGCACGTCGAGCAGCGTCGAGGAGGTGAAGCGGTCCCGGGTGGGCCGACCCGCTGCGGTGCCGAGGGGAAGGAGACGCACGGGTCCAATCTAGGGCGACCCCGGCTGGAAGCGGTCCAGCGTGCGCGGGGTGCCGGCAGCATCGGGCGTGGGTGCGGCCACCGTGCGGGTGGGGCCCGCCGCGTAGCCTGGCCGCTTCCAATCCCGACCGAGGAGCCCCATGGCCGCCGACCCCCACGCGAACCTCAACGACGACAGCGAGACCGTCGACCCGGCACCGGCCGACCGGCCGACCGCCGAGGGTGGGATCGCCGGCGGTGGGGCCCTGTGGCACGGCAGGTTCGGGTCCGGGCCTGCCGAGTCGCTGATGGCCTACACCGAGAGCATCAGCTTCGACCGACGCCTGCTCTTCGACGACGTGACCGCCTCCCAGGCCCACGTGCGCGGGCTGGCCCGGGGCGGACTGCTCGACGCCGACGAGGAGCGGGCGGTGCTCGAGGCGCTCGAGGCGGTCGCCGCCGAGGAGCGGGCCGGCCGACTGGTGGCCCACGCCGACGACGAGGACATCCATACGCTGATCGAGCGTCGCGTGACCGAGCTGGCGGGCCCGGCGGGCGCCAAGTTGCACACCGGCCGCAGCCGCAACGACCAGGTGGCCACCGCCTTTCGCCTTTGGAGCCGCCGGGCGATGGCCGAGCTGGCTGCGGGCCTGGTCGGGCTGGCCCGCGTGCTGACCGACCGGGCCACCGCGGCCGGTACCGGTGCCGATGCGCCGTCGATCCCCGGGTACACCCATCTGCAGCGGGCCCAGCCGGTGTTGCTGGCCCATCACCTCGCCGCTCACGCCTGGGCGTTGCTGCGCGACGCCGATCGCATCGCCGACTGGATGGACCGCACCGACTGGAGCCCGCTCGGGGCGGGCGCACTGGCCGGATCGTCGCTGCCGCTTGACCCGGCCGGCACGGCGGCCGACCTGGGCCTGGCCCGACCCTTCGAGAACTCCCTCGATGCCACGTCCGACCGTGATTGGGTGGCGGAGGCGACCTTCATCGTGGCGATGGCGGGCGTCCACCTGTCCCGCATGGGGGAGGAGGTGGTGTTGTGGTCCTCCGACGAGTTCGGCTTTGCCACCCTTGACGACGCCTATGCCACCGGCTCGTCGATGCTGCCCCAGAAGAAGAACCCCGACATCGCCGAGCTGGCCCGTGGCAAGGCTGGCCGCCTGATCGGCAACCATGCCGGGTTGCTCGCCACGTTGAAGGGCCTGCCGATGGCCTACAACCGGGATCTGCAGGAGGACAAGGAGCCGCTGTTCGACGGGGTCGACCAGCTCGGCCGGGCGCTGTCGGCCATGGCCGGGCTGTACGCCACGCTGCGCTTCGACACCGAGGCGATGGCGGCTGCGGCCGACAGCCCGGGGGCGGTGGCGACCGACCTGGCCGAGCTGCTCGTCGAATCGGGCATGCCCTTCCGCGAGGCCCACGCCGTGGTGGGGGCGCTGGTGCGGCGCTCGCTGACCGAGGGGGCGAGCCTCGCCGACCTGGTGCGTGCCGAACCGCGCCTGGGGCCGGACGCGGTCGCCTTGTTCGAGCCCGGTGCGTCGGTGGCCAACCGCACCACCCCCGGTGGGGCGGGCCATGCGCCGGTGGCGGCCCAGCTGAGGTCGCTGACCGCTGCGGTCGACGCCGCCGCCGAGCGTTGGGCCAACTAGCCCCGGGGGGCCAGCTCCCACTCGTCGTTCGGGTGGCGCAGGCGCTGATCGGCTGGCGATTAGCGAGCACCGTGGGGATCGACGACGGCGATCCGCTGATCGGTCGCATCGTCGAGACCGAGGCCTACGGCGGCGGCGATGACCCCGCCTCCCACGCCCACCGGGGGCCGACGCCCCGCAACCGGGTCATGTTCGGTCCCGCCGGGCGGCTCTACGTCTACCGGTCCTACGGCATCCACTGGTGCGCCAACGTCGCCGTCGGTCCGGAGGGCACCGGCTCGGCGGTACTCGTGCGAGCGGTCGAGCTCACAGGTCTCGACCCGGATGCGTTGGCGCGCTCGTTGATCGAGTCCCGTCGTCCCAAGGCCCGCCGACAGGTCGACTGGAGCAATGGCCCCGGCAAGCTGGCCGCCGCTCTGGGGATCACCGGCGAACACGACGGCCTCGACGTGTTCGATCCGAGGTCGCCCATCCGCCTGCTGGCTCCAACGCAGCAGGGGCGCCCGGCACGGTTGCTGGCGACACCTCGCATCGGCATCACCCGGGCGGTGGAGCGCCGCTGGCGTTTCGTCGACGCCGACTCCCGGTGGCGGGGGCCGATCCCTCAGGCGTCCTCATGAGGTGGCTCCCGTCATCCCCGGCGTCGCAACCGGGCGGCCTCAGCTCCGCTCAGATGTCGCCGGGGGTGCCGCACTCCTCCATGTTGTTCACCCTGGCGAAGCGGTCGATGTAGCGGCTGACCTGCTTCTTGTCCCGCAACGACTCGGTGAACTGGGAGTCCCTACGACCACTCTCGAGCACGTCGACGAAGCGCTGCCGGTCCTCGATATGACGGTCCCAGTCGCCGAGCCAGGCAGTGACCAACGATGCCTCGGTCGGGTCGGGGGGCGGCTCGAGCGCCGCGAGTTCGTCGGTCATGTCGGTCAGGATGTCGATCGAATCCTCGACCGAAGCGGCGCGGTCCTGGGGTGTCTTGGCATCGGAAGCTGCCGGCAACGTGTCGAATTCGTCCCGCCACTTGGTGCAGACGGCGTTGGCCTGTTTGGTCCACTGCGTGTCGCTGAGCTGGTCGACCGAGTCGGTCGATCCCCACCCGTTGAAGGCCGCAACCCACATCAACACGATGGCGAGCACCCCGAGGGTGGCGAGCGCCATGCCGATGCGCCTCCTGACGAGTGCTCCTCCGGCCAGCGGGGCGTCCGGTGATTCGTCGGCGGGGTCGTTCGGGTCGGTTTCGGGCGGGGTCACGGCGCCAGCCTGCCACTAGCGGCGCGGTGGGGACAGTTCGCCTGGCACGACGCTCAGCCCCCGGCGGGGGCGAGGCCGGCCGAGTCGTTGCCGGTCGGGGGCTGTTCGGTTGACGCGGCGGGCTCGACCCTGATCTCGACGGTCCGGTCCTCCGGCGGCGCAGCGCCGGGGCCGGGCGTCTGGCTCCAGACCGTTCCGGGGCCGACCGCTGCTCCGGTGGCGTCCACCGTGCCCGCCGGGGCGGCGGTGGCGGCTTCGGCCACCTCGAACCCGGCCTGCTTGAGCAACTGCTTGGCATCGGTGGCGCTCAGGCCGAGCAGCGAGGGGACCGCCTGGGTGCCGGGCGCCGCCTCGATCGACACCTCGGCGCCCCGGGTCAGTGTCCGCCCGGGGAGCGGGCTCTGGTTGACGACCGCACCGGGTTGGTTTTGAGGATTCGGCAGCAGCTCACGGAAGGTGACGACCAGGCCGAGTTCCTCCAAGCGGGCCAGCGCATCGCGTTGGCCCCGGCCCCGCACATCGGGCATCTGGACGACGTCGGGCGGCTCCAGCGGTTCGAACTGGCGAACCTCGGGGATGGTCGGTTGCGGCTGCTGGGGGATCGGCTGGGTGAAGGGCGTCGGTGGGGTGAGCGCCAGTGCCTGCTTCATGAAGTCGGCCCAGATCTGTGCCGGTACCTTGCCGCCCTGCACCGACCCGAGGTCCTTGGGGCTGACCGGGCGGCCGTCCGGGCCCTTGATCGACTGGGAGTAGCCAACCCACACCGCCGTGGCCAGGTCGGGGGTGTAGCCGACGAACCAGGCGTCGGAGTTGGCCCCGCTCTTTAGCTCCACCGTGCCGGTCTTGCCCGCCTCGGGTCGTCCGATGTCGGCGTTGGTCTTGCCGGTGCCCTTGGTGATCACGCCGGTGAGGATGCGACTCTCCTCGAAGGCGACTTCCGGTTCGAGCACCTTCCTCTGGCGGTGCTGGTTCTGGTACATCACCGAACCGTCCGCCTTGGTGATGCGGGTGACGAGCACCGGATCGACTCGGATGCCCCGGTTGGCGAACGTCGAATAGGCCGAGGCCATCTCCATGACGGTCGAGTTGTAGGTGCCGAGGGTGATCGTGGCGTTGACGCTGCCGTCGCGCTCCTTGAGCTGGTTCTGCCCGATACCCAGGTCGTAGGCGGTCTCGCGGATCTTCTGGGGGCCAAGCACCCGGGAGGCCAGGTGGGCGAAGCAGGTGTTGGATGAGAAGGCTGCGCAGTCCTCGAGCGTCGCCGACCCGCCCAGCCCGCCGCCGCCCGACGGACACCAGTTGCCGAAACAGGTCTGGCTGGGGGAGGGGAACCGATCGCCGGCCTTGATGCCCTGCTTGAGAGCGGTGGCCAGCGTGATGCCTTTGAAGCTCGACCCGGTGGGACGACCACCGCCGACCGCCAGGTTGACCTTGGCGTAGTCGGTGTCACCGAAGTAGTCCTTGCCACCCACCATCGCCTTGACGTACCCGGAGCGGGGCTCGATCGTGACCAGCGCGGCATCGGGGTCGTGGGAGCCATCGTTTGGATCACCCTCGAAACCCGGGTTGGGCAGCCGGCCGGCGATCGCCGCTTCGGCCTGGGCCTGCGTGTTGAGGTCGAGGGTGGTGTAGATGCGCAGTCCGCCGCCGTAGAGCAGTTCGGCGCGTTCGGCCCGGGTGGTCCCAAACTCCGGGTTGTCGAGAAACCACTCCCTCACTTCGGAGACGAAGTGCCCGGCGGGGAAGGCGGCCTGGCCCGGCGAGGTGCCCTTGGGGATCACGCCGAGGGGGGAGGACTTGGCGGTCTTTGCCGTCTCGGGGTTGATGTAGCCCTCGGAGAGCAGCTCACCGAGCACCACGTTGCGTCGCTTGGTTGCATCTTCGGGGCGCTTGTAGGGGTCGTGCATCGTCGGGGACTGAACGATGCCGGCGAGCATCGCCGATTGGGCCAGGTCGAGGCCGTTGGCCGACTTCCCGAAGTAGGTGTTGGCCGCCGCTTCGATGCCGCTGGCGCCGTTGCCGAAGTACACCGTGTTCAGGTACAGCTCCAGGATCCGCTCCTTGGAGTAGGTGCGCTCGATCTCGATCGCCAGCGATGCCTCCTCCAGCTTGCGGCTGAGGGTCTCCTCGTCACCGAGCAGTGCGTTCTTTACGTACTGCTGGGTGATCGTCGAGCCGCCCTGGGACACCCCGCCGGCCTCGTTGTTCTCCTTGACCGCACGAGCGATCGCCCGGGGGTCGACCCCGTTGTGCTCCCAAAAGCGCCGGTCTTCGATCGACACGATGGCGTTCTGCATGTTGGTCGACACCTGATCGAGCGGAACGCTGATGCGGTTCTGGTCGGCTTGGAGGGTGGTGATGCGCGTGCCGTTGGCGTCGAAGACCGCCGAGGTCTCGGCGGTGTCGGGCAGTGGGATGGGGAGGGCGCGCTTCTCGGTCGTGCACGAAGCGAGCGATCCGGCAACGACGACAAGGACTGCAAGGATGGTCAAGGGGCGGCGCATTGCTCCCTATTCTGACGGGGGCGGCACCCGATGGGTGTGCACCCCGGCTACAGGCGCACTGTTCACAGGTGCCATCGGTCAATTGGGCCAGGTCCCAACGGCGGGTTCACCCAGGTCGCTCCGCCTCGTTCACCCGGGTCGCTACGCTCGGCTGCATGACTGTGGACGCCCCCGGCACCGACCCGATGTCCCAACCGGTGGGCGATGCGCCGGCGTCCGGTGGGAGTTTTCGGTCGCCGTTGCTCACCGACCTGCACGCCCGGGGGCTGATCGCCGACAGCACCGACCTCGACTCACTGGATCGCCGGCTGAGCGAAGGCCCCATCACCCTGTACTGCGGGTTCGATCCGACAGCGGACTCGCTGCATGCGGGACACCTGCAGCAGCTGATGACGCTCGCCCGCTTCGCACGTGCCGGCCATCGCGCGCTCGTGCTCGTCGGCGGGGCGACCGGGCGCATCGGTGATCCTTCTGGACGGGACACGGAGCGGCCCCTGCTCGACGACGACACCCTCGACGCCAACGTGGCGGCCATTCGGGCGCAGGCCAGCAAGTTTGTCGACGTCACCGAACCGGGAACGATGGTCAACAACCTCGACTGGAGCGCAGGGCTGGACCTGCTCGGCTTCCTTCGCGATGTGGGCAAGCACGTCACGGTTTCCTCGATGCTGGCCCGCGACTCGGTCAGGTCTCGGATGGACCGCAGCGAGGGCATCTCCTTCACCGAGTTCTCCTACCAACTGCTCCAGGCCAACGACTTCCTCACCTTGTATAGGTCCGAGGACTGTGAGCTCCAGGTGGCCGGCACCGATCAGTGGGGCAACATCACCGCCGGTATCGACCTCGTCCGCAGGGTGGAGGGTGCCTCACTGCACGGCCTGACAACCCCACTGATCGTGCGATCCGACGGCAAGAAGTTCGGGAAGTCGGTTGGGGGTGCGATCTGGCTGTCGGCCGAGCAGACCAGCCCCTATGCGTTCTACCAATACTGGATGCAGATTCCCGACGACGACGTCGAGGCGCTGCTGCTCCGGCTGACATGGCTCGACATCGAGGTCATCGACGCCATCGTCTCCGAGCACTTCGCGCAACCGCACCGTCGGGAGGGCCAACGCCGGCTGGCCCACCAGCTGACCTCGCTGGTCCACGACGAGCAGGCGGCCCGATCCGCTGCCATCGCCAGCGAGGTGCTCTTCGGTGGTGATCCGGCTGGGCTGGATCGCGACACCCTGGGGATGCTGGCGGTCGAACTGGAGACCACCAACGTGACGGTCGACGAGTTGGCCGACGGCCTCGACGCGGCCGACACCTTCGTCCGTGCAGGTCTGGCCCGTTCCAAAGGGGAGGTTCGCAAGAACGCCTCCGGGTTTCGGGTCAACGGACAGCCGTGTGACCTGGCCGAACCCCTTGACCGCCACGCCCTACTCGATGGGGCGGCCATCCTGCTGAGCCACGGAAAGCGACAACATCGCCTGGTGGTCCTCCGGGACGGGATCACTGTTGGCTAGCGGGTGTGGCCCATCCGGGTCGAGACACCAGGGTCGCTGTGACGGACGGCTCGTCAACTCGATTGGCGGAGGAGGCGAGGGCTGTCTAGGTTCTCCCCTCGTTGCCCCGGCAACACGGACTAGCCCTCCAAGGCAGGCACTCGGAGAAACTTCCGAAAAACCTGCGAAACGACTTGACAGGGCGAGAGACAGTCCGTAAGTTAAGCAGTCGCTTGAAGCACAGCTTCGAACGGCAAACGGATCAACGGTCCCCATCAGGTCTCCCTCCAAGGATTCCGGGATGCGCATCCGAGCAGCAACCAAGGGTTGCAGCGCTCTTTGACAACGGAATAGAGGACGCAGCGAGTGCGGGCCAAGTGCATCGACTTTGTCGATCTGCTTGGACCAATCAATTGAAGTTAGTAATACCAGCAATATGGACCGATCCCGTCTCACGGGATCGTGACGTACTGTTCCAGTTGGCAAAGGGACAACTCCCAATGCCGGCTCTTCTGATCGTCAGCTCGGTCCCCCTTTGGGGGTGTTGGGCTGTCAATCTTCGACGGAGAGTTTGATCCTGGCTCAGGACGAACGCTGGCGGCATGCCTAATACATGCAAGTCGAACGCGACCAGCCGGTGCTTGCACTGGCGAAGTCGAGTGGCGAACGGGTGAGTAACACGTGAGAAACCTACCCTGGAGTGGGGAATAACTCGAAGAAATTCGAGCTAATACCGCATACCTTCTTACCGTCGAATGGTGGTTTGAAGAAAGATTTATCGCTCTGGGAGGGTCTCGCGGCCTATCAGCTAGTTGGTGAGGTAACGGCTCACCAAGGCATCGACGGGTAGCTGGTCTGAGAGGACGATCAGCCACACTGGAACTGAGACACGGTCCAGACTCCTACGGGAGGCAGCAGTAGGGAATCTTGCGCAATGGGCGAAAGCCTGACGCAGCAATGCCGCGTGCGGGACGAAGGCCCTAGGGTCGTAAACCGCTTTCAGTAGGGACGAAAATGACGGTACCTGCAGAAGAAGCTCCGGCCAACTACGTGCCAGCAGCCGCGGTGATACGTAGGGAGCAAGCGTTGTCCGGAATTACTGGGCGTAAAGGGCTCGTAGGTGGTTGAGTAAGTCAGATGTGAAATCTCAGGGCCCAACCCTGAGCGTGCATTTGATACTGCTCTGACTAGAGTCCGGTAGGGGAGTGCGGAATTCCTGGTGTAGCGGTGAAATGCGCAGATATCAGGAGGAACACCCGTAGCGAAGGCGGCACTCTGGGCCGATACTGACGCTGAGGAGCGAAAGCGTGGGGAGCGAACAGGATTAGATACC
>JACDJB010002665.1_pt1 | contig 12456 bp, 9 predicted proteins | sample 7454121 | NCBI WGS metagenome assembly JACDJB01 (sample SAMN14253290, study PRJNA609438) | sludge metagenome | isolation source: sludge after 25d culture with pyrite | collected 2018-12-20 | reverse complement strand
TTTCGTTGGGTATGCTTGCTATTATGTTACTGTATATCAGAAACAACATCGGACTTAACTTATTTACCCTGCACACCACAACTTTAATTGAGGTATCAGGAATTGTCATCATATTGGGTATCGTTTTAACAGCCTTATCTTCGTATTCGGCAGTTGGCAGGTATTTGCGTATGCAGACAAATGATATGTATTTTGTTTAGTGGTTAGTGAGGCTACATCAAGGGGTTGCTTCGCTGCGCTCGAAATGACGGTGCTTAGTTTAAGAGTTTAATAATTTAATAGTTTAAAACATACTAATGTCCGAAGTCTGGAGTCTGAAGACTGGAGACCGGAGACTTATAAAAACAACATGGAAAATAAAGAAAAATTTACGCTTGGGAAAACCAATCTGGTTCTCATCGCCATCGGATTTATCATTATTGTGGTCGGTTTTTTACTGATGACAGGTTCGCCAACCGAACTGGAGTTTAATCCTGATATCTTCAGTCACAGACGGATAACAGTCGGACCGATGATTTCATTCTTCGGGTTTATATTCATCATTTTTGCCATTCTGTTCAAATCCAAATCGAAATGAGTTTATTCGAAACGATTGTCATAGCCATTGTCGAAGGCCTGACAGAATTCTTGCCTGTATCATCTACCGGACACATGATTATTACCCAAAATCTATTGGGAATGGAAAGTTCTGATTTTGTAAAGGCATTTACAGTTAATATCCAGTTTGGAGCCATTCTGTCGGTCATTGTTTTGTACTGGAAAAGATTCTTTCAGTCCATGGACTTTTACTGGAAATTACTGATTGCTTTTTTACCTGCGGCAGTAATCGGTTTTCTGGCAGGGGATTTTATCGACTCATTACTTGAAAATATCTGGGTAGTAGCTATTATGCTCATATTGGGCGGTGTATTCATGCTCTTTGTGGATAAATGGTTTAACAAAACCGATGAAAATCAGGAAATGAACTGGAAAAGGGCGCTTAAGATTGGGTTCTTTCAGTGTATTGCTATGATTCCGGGCGTTTCCCGTTCGATGGCTACCATTGTAGGGGGTATGAGCACCAAACTAAGCAGAAAAAACGCAGCTGAGTTCTCATTTTTTTTGGCTGTTCCGACAATGGCAGCAGCAGCAGGATACAAATTACTGCAATTAATTCAGGACCCGGCATCAACAAATATGTTGACTGAAAATCTCACCACTTTATTAATCGGAAATGTGGTTGCATTTATTGTGGCTATGGCCGCTATAAAATTTTTCATCAGTTTTCTTACAAAATATGGTTTTAAGGCATTCGGATATTACCGGATTTTAGTGGGTGGAATCATCCTCTTATTGTTATTAACAGGTCAAAATCTAAGCATGGTTTAAATCGAACAAAAACTCAATATTTTTGTTATTTAAATAATTATATTTATCTTTGCCTGAGTTATTTAAGGGACATTTTTGGAATGGTTACAAAACAATGCAGTGATTAACGACCTTTGAATGCAAAATTAATATATGAAATACTTATCGGCACCTAAATTATTTTCTTGTTTTCGTCATTTATCAGTAGTATTTACACTACTCTGCTTTTTAATTCCTACTGCTGTCACAGGACAGGTCACAACACTTAGCGGATGGTCTGATTTATATAACGGAACTTCCAGCCCGGGTAACCTGACATATACGGTTTCCACAGGAAGTGACTCCCACCGTTTACTCGTAGTTGGGGTTGCAACTTCCAGGACTACCAGTGGTAGCCGGAGTGTTGCCGTTACCTACGGGGGGCAAACCCTTATTCCTGTCGAAGGGGATATGTCAAGTTCAATCCGCCAACATACTCAATTATATTATTTGGATGAAATAGGTCTGGATGCGGCAACAAGCAATACATTGGCAGTTTCGATAAGTGGAGGAACCACCAGGAGGAATGGCGTTTTTGCTATGGTTCTTGACAATGTGGATCAGGCAAATCCGGTTACTGACTCCAGAAATTATAACAGTGGCAATTCAACCACTTCAACCTTTTCTTTCTCAGGAGGCTTAACGATAAATCAAGGGGATCTTCCGGTAAAGATATTATGTTCCGACAGAACCAGCGGTGGAGCAAGGACAATCTATGATTTTGGGACAAACTGGACTGCGGATATTGAACTTGTGAATAATCCGGTACGTAATGCTGCCGGGACCCGGGTTATCCCCAACTCAGATATTTCAGACGCTTCAACAACTTCCATGTCCGGTAGCTCTTACATTTCCATGACCGGTATGAGTATAAGTGCTAAAAAGTATTTCCGTAGTGTACAAAGCGGAAACTGGAACAGCACCTCAACCTGGCAACAATCGCTGGATAATGTAACATGGACTACTGCCAATTCAGTACCCACCTGGGGTCATGGTCCGACTATCATACAGAGCGGACATACGGTTACACTTACTGCCCATGCTACAGTCAGTAGCCTCACTATTGATGGTACATTGAACACAGGCACCTATACTTTGTCAGGAATATCTGCATTAACAGCTTCTTCTACTGGGGTAATCAATGTCAGCGGGACAAGTAACTTCCCCTATGGTTTTTCATCTGTCACGTTAAATGACGGGAGTACTGTCAATTACAATTTAAATGGCAATCAGAACATTTTTGCGACGACTTATTCGAATCTTACTTTATCGGTTGGTGGAACCAAATCGCTCACCGAAGCAACAACGGTAAACGGAACGCTGACGATCAGTCGTCCGCTTACAACCAATAGTTATCAACTTACACTGGGAGGAGATTTTATCCAAAACAGCACCTTTACACAAGGTATAGGTACTGTGTTGATAAATGGGAATACAACTCAAACTATTTCAGGGAATACTGCTACTACATTTTATAACCTGACAGTAAACAAAACCGGAGGCTCTCTCTCTCTGTCAAAAGCAGTCGCTGTATCGAACACCTTGTCTTTACAAAGTGGCATTATCAATACGACAACAACAAACTTATTGTCTGTAACAAATACTGCTGCTTCAGCAATATCGGGAGGTTCTGCAACAGCATATGTAAACGGTCCGCTACTCCGTGATCTGCCTGCTGTTTTCTCATCTTCGGCATCCTATAACTTTCCGGTTGGAAAAAGTGGAAACTATTACCCGTTCGTATTGGAAAATCCTGTTACCGGAACAGGCACCATCACTGCGCGTGTTGAGGCTTACACCTCAAATCCGGGAGGAAGCCTCGATGCATCCTTATCGGCCAAAAGCACAACAGAATACTGGTCTCTGACAACTGCCGGAAATTTCACCAATGCCGGCGTTTCAATCGCGAAACCAACTGATATCAGCCCGTTTAATTCTATTTCAGGAAGTGCAACGCAGACCGGAACATATACTTCATTGTTTGGAACTGCCGGACAAAAAAGCATCACAAATTCAAATTCAATCGGGTCAAACCGGTTCTTTGGTTTTGCAACTGCAAATCCGGTTATCAGTACTTCCGCAGCATCTGTTTCAGGTTTTACCTATCCCGAAGGACATGGACCATCCAACATATTGTCGTTTAATGTAAGCGGAACCTATTTGATTTCCAACGTAACCCTGCAACCAACGACAAATTACGAGATTTCGACAATGGGAGGCGGATCATTTACCCCCATGACATTGATAACACTGCCTGTTATCAGTAACAGTTTAAGTTCTACACCTGTTTATGTGAGGCTAAAAGCCGGCTTAGCGATCGGTTCGTACACGACAGATACCATTAAAATAATGTCCACGAACGCGATAACGAAAACGGTTATTATGAATGGGACTGTTACCACACCACCTACTCTGAATGTTTCTACAAGCTCTTTAACAGGATTTTACTACGGCTATGGACAAGGGCCATCAACACCTTTGTCGTTCACGATAAGCGGCAGTGGTTTGGTAGCGAATGTGGCACTGACTGCTCCTTCCGGCTTCGAAATCAGCACCGTATCGGGCTCAGGCTACACTTCAGGCATTTCACTTACACCAAATAGTGGAGGCATATTAAACAATACGACGATATACGTAAGGATGAAACCTGGTTTTGGCGTAGGAACACATGTTTATGATGTACAGGCAACTTCTCTTTATGCTGCAACAAAAACTGTAACCTGCACAGGTACTGTTGGCCCTGCCCCAACCATATACAATTCCCGTTCCCTGATGTCCGGATTCATTTACACTTCAGGAACAGGACCGTCAGGAAGTCAGACTTTTGAAGTTAGCGGAACAAACCTTACAGCTAATATTGTTGCTAAAGCGCCGACAAACTTCCAGATATCTCTTAACGGAAGCACCTGGTCACCATCCGTAACTTTGGCCCAATCGGGTGGCACCGTAAATCCTACCACTGTTTACGTCAGGATGTCTGCCGGTTTAGGCATCAACACTTATGGCCCATCGCCATTAACGTTAGAGTCTACAGGTGCAACAACAAAAAGCGTTGCATGTAGTGGGCTTGTAGTTGGTTCAAGCACCCGGACCATTACATCTTCCACAACCTCCATGAATGGTTTTGGGTATCAGGAAGCAGCAGGAGGTCCTTCAACCGAACAATTTATTGTTGTGAGCGGAGCTTCGTTAACCAACAACATTACAGTTACACCTCCTGCAAGTTATGAAATATCCACTGCACCTGCCGGACCTTATCTGCCAACACCCATTACTTTGACTCAATCGGGTGGGAAGGTAGATCCCAAGCTAATTTACATCAGGCTTAAAAGTGGATTAAGCGCAGGTAATTACAATCAAAACATCGTGTTGGCATCAAGTGGGGCAACTTCAGTTAATGTATCCCTGATTGGAAAAGTCTACGTATCTCCTCTTATCAATGCAGGAGGAGGTGGTGATTACTGTCTGGGGTCAAATATACAACTTACCAGCACAGGTGAAGATATTTTAAACCGCTACTGGGAAGGTCCTAACGGTTTTTATTCTCTGTTGCCGAATCCGGTATTGACAAATGCCACGGAGGCTATGTCGGGTACATATTCGGTGACCGGAAACGTGGTCATAGGAGGTAATTTAATTTACAACGGTGACTTCGAGGCTGGGAATGTTGGTTTCGGAAGCGGTTATGCTTATGCTGGAACCGGATCGAATGCGTTATGGAATGAAGCAACTTATTCTGTTGTTGCAAACCCGAACTCTGTACATAATAACTTCTCTAACTGTCCGGATCATTCAAATCCGGGGACATTGCAAATGGTAATCAATGGTTCACCGGTAGCAGGCGTGGTCGTTTGGTCGCAAAGCGTTGCTGTAATACCATGGGCGGATTATGAGTTCACATATTGGCTCCAAAGCGTAGTAGCTGAGAATCCTTCACAGGTACAACTTTATGTGAATGGAGTGGCGGCAGGACCTGTTTATACAGCTAACTTAGCAACCTGCGCCATCAAACAGTTCGTTTATAACACAAATGCTGGAGCAAACACGATTTTGAACCTCGAGCTAATCAATCAGAATACAGTTGCATCCGGTAACGACTTTGCTCTCGATGACATTGAATTTAAACAAGTCTTATTTGCTACAGATAATAGTGTACAAATAAACGTAACTCCCACTGTTAATGTTGACGTAACAATCAATGCATCAGCAAATCCCATTCTGGAGAATACTCCTGTAACCTTTACTGCCACTCCGGCAAACCCAGGAAGCAGTCCGCATTATGAATGGTTTGTGAACGGAAATCCGGTAGGTACAAACAGTCCTACTTTCACCAGTTCAACCTTGAGTAACAATGATATAGTTACCTGCAAGTTAACATCCAGCATTTCGTGTGCTGTCAACAACCCGGCAACAAGCAACAACATTGTTATGTCTGTCCTTCCAACCACCAATTTCTGGATTGGAACCAGCAGTACCGACTGGGGAACTGCTTCAAACTGGACAGGTGGATATATTCCCGCTGCAGGTGATAATATAGAATTCGCCACAATTGCCAATTATGGATCCGTAGCCGTCAATGACCTTCACCTGGATATCGATCGTACCATAGGTAGTTTGATCAATCAGACTGATAAAAAACTGGTTATACCTGTTGAAAAATCATTAATTGTGAATGGTAGCGTAAACACGAGCAATAAGAACCGCATTTTAATCAAAGCTGCCGAAGGTTTTGCAAACGGCTCATTCATATTCATCAACGAATCGAATCCTGTATACGGAACCGTTGAGATGTGGTCGAAAGCTTATATTGACGAGGAATGTGATTGCGGAAACGACAAATACAAATGGCAATTCTTTGGTCCCCCGGTACAAACCTACCTACTTGATCCATATAACTCTACAATCTATGGTTCTGCAGTACGGATTTATGATGAAGCAAAACAAACTACCGAAGAAGGTAAACAGTGGAATAACTTGAATAACTTCGATATATTAGAAAAATTCAAAGGATATGAAATTACCCAACCGGATCCGAAGAAAATTATTTTCGAAGGACAATTGGTAAACAGTAACCTCAATACGGGTGAATTACCTGTTACTGCCGGATCATACTACAGAGGATGGCATTTACTCTCAAATCCATATACAGCGGCTATCAGCGTGAAAGATATGGTTTTCGGAAGTGGAATGGAAGCAACTGTTTATCTCTTTACAACGGGAAGTTTCAATGACTGGCGGAATAATTCAAGTTATGGTACGGTTTCGGTATGGAACGATGATGATGCTGTGGCTCCCGGGCAATACCTGGCTATTCCTAAAAACCTCTCCGGATTTACCCCTGCTACGGCAGTTATTCCTTCCATGCAGGGATTCATGGTTGGTGTTATCGATAGAGAAACGCCTCCTGCCAGTGGCAAGACTGTAAGTTTCAATTATGCTAACTTAGTCAAAAACACTCAACAACAACGTGTTCGAAGAGCTGTACCGGAAAATCAGGAGTATGTATATTCTGTCGTTACTTTAAATGGCGGAGGACAATTTGATCGCTTATGGCTATTTACGGATGAAGCATGCACTCCTGCCTATGATAATGGCTGGGACGGTAGAAAGTTCATCGCAGCAGATAAACTGCAGCTTTATGCAAATCAGGACGAGGGTGACTTCCAGATTCATGCCACCAATAATGTAGACGGCACATATCTGGCTATCCGGGCACTCGATAATGATGAGTTTTACACCCTGCATTTCAGGCATAACAACATGGAAAGTAAATATGCACAACTGTTACTTTACGATACACAAACAAAAAATGTTACTGATATCACAGCCGATGGTTCAACCTATAGTTTCAGGGCGGGCAACGGAGATCTTTCCAAACGTTTCCGGCTGATAACAACACCGGTTGAACCTGATAACGATGAGAATACCGATATATCATTACACGTAGAAGCCCAACGAATTTTTGTGACTAATAATTCTCAGGAAGATGGTATGGCTCGTTTATACAATTTATCAGGTAATCTTTTGTACTCTTTCAAACTGGGAGCTTCAAATGTTATTGCATTCCCGGAGGTACAAAAAGGTCTTTATCTGATAGAATTCGTAAATGAAAGCAAAAAAGTAAATAAAAAAGCAATGGTTAGGTAATTTACCACAATTTAATTTCTGAAAGTTAAAAATGAATCATAAAACACTCATATCATTTCTCATATTCATGATTGTGCTGGTGATTGCCTATTTTGCAATAATCACAGTCGATCAATCATCGACACAGGAAAGCTATGGCGTAACTGTTTTGACACCTTCTGCTTCTTATAAGAATTTCAAGCCTTTCCGTTCAAAAAGCACAAACAAAAGTTCTGAATATCCGCAGGTACGAAGCAACATACAACCTTCACTTACACAGGGAAGTATGCTCTCATCCTCTTCCGGAAGCATCAAAAAAGGTAGTATTGCAACTGTCGAAGGAAAACGATACACTTACGGACAGTCGCGTTACAATCAACATGCAACGCCGGGCACCTCGTTATCAGGGACCAGCAATGCCGGCGGCACTCTCTCCTCTGGTGGAACTGTAAACAGGACTTCGTTAAGAACACCGGCAAGAGGTTCATCTTCAGGCCTCATGTCATCCAATAGTTCAAGACCTCCTTATGCAGCACCCTCAGAAGAACCTTTTTCCGGGAGTATTTCTCCGGGTCTTCCCGACCCCGGAGGTAATATTGATGATTCCTGCGAAGATGATATTGTTTTTCTCCCGGTACCGGACGGTTTATGGTATATGATTTTCCTTTCATTTATATATGCATTGATAAAAGTATTCAGGGGAAAATTAAAGGAAAAAAAAGTTTTGAAACAAATTATGAGCATTTAAATGGATTTTAGTGAGGGAGAGGTATTGTATGTGAACAAACCTTTGCATTGGACATCATTTAACGTGGTGAACCGCATCAGGTGGAAAATAAGGAAGACACTCAAGATAAAAAAAATTAAAGTCGGACATGCCGGAACACTGGACCCTTTAGCAACCGGGGTCATGATTATATGTACCGGTAAAGCGACCAAATTAATTGAAAGTTACCAGTATCAGACCAAAGAATATATAGCAACATTAGAGCTTGGCGCTACGACTCCCTGCTTTGATAAAGAGTTACCTGTTGATGCAACTTATCCGGTAGATCATATCACACCGGAACTTATTCAGAAAATAATTCCTACCTTTACAGGCGAAATCTGGCAGGTACCCCCTGTATACTCCGCGGTTAAAGTCGACGGAAAAAGGGCTTATGATTACGCACGGGAAGGTCAGGAAGTTGATTTGAAGTCAAAGTTACTGGTAATTGACGAAATTGAGGTACTGGATTTCACACCTCCTTTTCTGAAAATCAGGGTTGTTTGCAGTAAGGGTACTTACATCAGGGCATTGGCAAGAGATATCGGGATAGCATTGCAAAGTGGCGCTCATTTAGCTGCACTCGAACGCACCCGCATCGGAGAGATACGACTCAGTGATTGTATGGAAATCGATGAACTGATTGAACACATTGAAAATGAATTATTAAAGGACAAAGATATAGCTACAGAATCAGCTGTATCCGATAAAATGTAAAAAAGATGAAGTTATCAAAATTCAAATTTAAATTACCGGAAGAATTGATCGCTCAATACCCTTCCAGACACCGAGATGAATCCCGGCTGATGGTTATCGACAAAAAAACGGGCAATATCGAGCACCACATATTCAAAGATGTTATCAATTTCTTCAATGAAAATGATTTGTTTATTTTTAACGACACGAAAGTTTTTCCTGCCAGGATGTATGGCAACAAAGAAAAAACCGGCGCTCAGATTGAGGTGTTTTTGTTGCGGGAACTGAATCGTGAGATGCGTTTGTGGGATGTGCTGGTGGAACCGGCAAGAAAAATCCGCATTGGGAACAAACTTTATTTCGGCGAAGATGATTCGATGGTTGCCGAAGTAATTGACAACACCACATCACGCGGAAGAACACTGCGTTTCCTGTTTGACGGAACACATGAAGAATTCAAAAAGAATCTGCACCGCTTAGGAGAGACTCCCCTTCCACGCAATATTAACCGTCAGGTTGAACCGGAAGATGAAGAGCGCTTTCAGACAATCTTTGCTAAAAATGAAGGTGCCGTTTCTGTTCCGGCAGCAGGCATTCACTTTAGTCGTGAGTTGCTAAAACGTATGGAAATAAAGGGAATTCAATCAACATTTCTGACATCTCACATGAGTTTGGGCAATTTTCGCGAAATTGATGTGGAAGATCTCACCAAACACAAAATGGACTCGGAACAAATGCTCATCACGCCAGAAACAGCTGAAACAGTTAATAAGGCTCATGATGAAGGTAGAAATATCTGCGCGGTGGGTGTTACGGTAATGCGTGCACTGGAGACTGTTGTGGGAACTGAAGGAAAAATCAAGCCTTTTGATGGATGGACCAATAAATTTATTTTCCCTCCATACGATTTTACTACGGCAAATTCAATGATTTCCAACTTCCACATGCCCTACTCCACCTTGCTGATGCTTGTCGCAGCATTCGGTGGTTATGATGAAATCATGCATGCTTACGAAGTTGCAATCAAAGAAAAATACAGGTTTGGCGTGTATGGAGATGCGATGCTGATTAAATAGTGGTTAGTGGATAGTGGTTAGTGGATAGTTATTTACACATTCATTAACCACTAACCACTAACAATTAACCACTAATTTCTATACGGTCATAATCTCCTTTTCTTTCGCTGCCAGCATTTCATCGACTTTGCGAACATACTTGTCGTGTACTTTCTGGGCTTCGTTTTCGGCATCTTTTTCAACATCCTCGGGAAGTCCGTCTTTAATCATTTTCTTCAATTTCTCAATGGCATCCCGACGAGCATTCCGGATAGAAATTTTGGCTTCCTCACCTTCATGTTTTGCCTGCTTTGCCAATTGCTTACGCCTTTCTTCTGTGAGAGGTGGAATTGATAAGCGAATGACTTCTCCATTATTCATCGGCGTAATACCGACATCAGAATTCAATATAGCCTTTTCGATTACTGGCATCATGGCCTTTTCCCAAGGTTGAACCGTAATGGTCTTGGCATCGGGAGTTGTCACGGTAGCCACATTCGAAAGAGGCACTTGTGAGCCGTAATAATCGACCCTGATACCGTCCAAAATACGTGGATTAGCTTTCCCGGCACGAATGTGAGCCAATGATTCATCCAGAAACATCAGAGCTGCTTCCATGTTTTCTTCAGCCTGATTCAGAATTGGTTTTACGTCTTGCATATGTTTCTTTTTTTTAATTTTATCGTCTAATGTCTAAAGTCTGATGTCTAATGAATAATAACTTAACTGACCACTAACCACTATTAGTTTATTACGCTTTTACGAGGGTTCCTATTTTCTCTCCCAGCATCACTTTTTTCAGATTACCAGGTGTATCCATATCAAACACATAAATAGGCATATTATTTTCTTTACACATGGTCGTTGCAGTAAGGTCCATCACCTTCAGATTCCGGTTGTAAATTTCATCGTAGGAGATTTCGTCAAACTTAACCGCATTCGGATCTTTTTCAGGATCGGCTGTGTATACACCATCTACACGGGTTCCTTTCAACATCACATCAGCTTCAATTTCGATTGCACGCAACGAAGAACCGGTATCAGTCGTAAAAAATGGATTCCCGGTTCCGGCTGACAAAATGACTACCTCCCCGTTTTCGAGCGCCGCAATGGCCTTTTGTTTGCTGTAAAACTCTCCCACCGGCTCCATGCGAATGGCAGTCAACACCTTAGATTTAACACCCGCCGACTGCAAAGCAGAATTCAGCGCCAAGCCATTTATCACCGTTGCTAACATACCCATCTGATCTCCCAACACACGGTCAACTCCTTTCGAAGTTCCGCTGAGTCCACGGAAAATATTACCACCCCCGATTACAATGCCGACCTGCACTCCCATAGCTGTAATTTCTGCAATCTGAGATGCATACTCAGTCAGGCGATTTTCATCAATACCATATTGTTTTTCTCCCATCAGTGATTCCCCACTGAGTTTCAATAATATTCTTTTGTAGATCATGGGTGGTTATTTTTTTAGCAAAAATAGACAATTTGTGTTAAACGAGCAAATCGTTTTTTTATCAAAAAAAATTTGGAAAACACAAAATTTTGGGTTACTTTTGCACAAACCAAAAAAAAATGTGCAGCATTTTATTCATTATCATTACTTAAAAACCAATTTTACATGAATCCCATCGTCATCAGAAGCCACGCAGATTTTGAACAGTTTGTAGGTAAAGAAATCGGAGTATCAGATTATATCAGAATAACCCAGGATCAGATTAACATGTTAGCTGACGCAACATTAGATCACCAATGGATTCATGTAGACGAAGAGCGCTGTAAAAATGAAAGTCCTTTCAAAGCAACCATAGCACACGGTTATTTAAATCTTTCTGTGCTCCCTCATTTGTGGGAACAGATAGTCGATGTTCAGAACTCAAAACTCACTGTTAATTACGGTATCGAGAAACTCAGATTTGGTCAGGCTGTTACTGTTAACAGCGAAGTAAGAGTACGTTGCAAATTGCTTTCACTGGTAAACCTCAGAGGAATTTCGAAAGCCGAGATTCAGGCGGTTCTCGAAATTAAAGACAGCAAAAAACCGGCATTCGACGGTACCATCGTGTTTTTATATCATTTTATATAATATAAATTATTCGACAAATAGGAACAGACAGGAATTCACTTTCCTGTCTTTTTTTTGCATTTTCGTGTCATATTATCTGCAATATTGTCAGTTGAATTTCATTTTTACCCGGTGGCATACGCTTTGTAAAACCACCTACGTCGACATCAGACGAATAAATTAAAAAACTAACATATTATACATTCAGACAATGGGAAAAATTATTGGAATTGACTTGGGAACCACAAACTCTTGTGTTTCCGTAATGGAAGGTAACGAACCAATCGTTATCACAAACAGCGAAGGAAAACGCACAACTCCTTCCGTGATCGGCTTTGTCGATGGCGGAGAGCGCAAGG
>JACDJB010002664.1_pt1 | contig 12457 bp, 14 predicted proteins | sample 7454121 | NCBI WGS metagenome assembly JACDJB01 (sample SAMN14253290, study PRJNA609438) | sludge metagenome | isolation source: sludge after 25d culture with pyrite | collected 2018-12-20 | reverse complement strand
AGAGTTGAGCTTGAACCCGTACCGCCTGATGTTTTTGTTGAACAGAAGCTGGATACACGAGCTTATCAGGCGGCTCTGGTTGATCTCAACCTGAGCCAGACGCCTGATCCCGATCCTTATCCTTTCTGGGATCTCGGGCAGGCTGAAAGCGGACAAAACTACTCGCAGTGGAATAGCCGGTTGGCAAGCGATACCATCGAGCAGGCGCGAGTAACCACTGATATGTTGGAACGGACCCGCCTGTATCACAATTTTCAAGCGATTTTTGCTGAAGAGCTGCCAGCCCTTCCGCTTTATTACCCGGTTTACAACTACGGAGTCTCGACCCAGATTCAGGGTGTGGCAATGGGCCCTCTTTTCGACACGAGCGACCGCCTGGCAACCATCACAGAATGGTATCTGACGACCACCCGCATTCAGCAAACAGCTGAGCCAGAAGCAACATTATCTGACGATTAATATGACATACAAATGGATCGAAGAAGACAGGAGTCTGGTTACTAGGTCTGCCGAAGAGTTGGATCAGTACTTGTCTTCTCAAGTCCTCCTGTGGAGAATCGCGGGGCTTGAAACACCTCTTACCCCTGGAAATTTGCTGTTGTCAATGCGGCGATTGATGGCGGTGGAGGATACAAAGTCGATTTCTCCCCAAGATCGCATTATAAGTCTGGTCGACACCCGACGTGCTGCCTGGGTGAAAAAAGCTGGTCTCGAATTATCGATGAGGGTGAATCAATGGGATGAACTCGTCGAAGAAATTAACCGCTACGGCAGCCTTGATGCATCCTTTCAGTACAGTGCAAGGGCGCGGGTGATTATCGATCTTCTTAGCGCAGAAACACGGACAATCGAAAACGATTTGCAGCTGCGGGTTGAAAATGCCGATAGAAGACTGCTATTAATGACAATCCCCGGAAAATTTATATGGGACGCTGAGTTGCGCGAGGCTTTTCCACCAGAAACCTATCCATATCTATACTTACAGGCAGGTAAACAGGATGAGTAAATTTTACACGCGCAAGGGAGATGATGGCACAACCGGGATTTTAGGTGAAGGCCGCGTTGAGAAATTCGATCTGAGGATGGAAGCGCTCGGGACGCTGGATGAACTCTCTGCAGCACTGGGGCTGGCTCGCAGTCTGCAGGATGATACGGAAGTTTCGCAGCGTATCGTTTTACTACAGAGGAAGCTTTATGAACTCATGGCTGAAGTTGCTGCCTCACAAGAGAACGCGGGTAAATTCGCCAAGATCGATGCCGAGACGCTGGCTGATCTGGAAGAGCAGGTCGACCGGATTTCGATGCGTATAGATGTACCTGGTGGATTTATCGTCCCCGGGGAGTCACCGGCCAGTGCTGCGATTGCCGTTGCGCGCACTATCACACGTCGTGCGGAACGACGTGTGGCAGAAATGATCAATCGCGGCGAACTGAAAAATCAATTTGTGCTGCGCTACTTAAATAGACTTTCTTCTTTATTGTTTGTCATGGAACTGGACTTGATCAAGACTCAGGCATTAAAACAACCGTTGATGGCCAAGGAAAAGAGTGAATGATCGGGACGCTTGTTAATGTAGCTTGTATAATCGCAGGCGGTTTTCTGGGTGTTTTGCTTGGTACGAAGCTGAAAGACAATCTGAAACAAACTGTCGTGAGCGGATTGGGTTTATTCACCCTGGTGTATTCCGTCTCATTATTCCTTGCGACGGAAAACGCGCTCATCGTGTTGGGCAGCCTCGTGATCGGCATCCTGCTTGGAGAATGGTGGCGGATTGAGGAAGGCCTCAATTGGCTGGGAATGCGCCTGGAGTCAAAGATTAACAAAGGGAATGGGGGAGCGGTCGGTTCGGCACGGTTCATCAAGGGATTCCTTACATCCACATTGCTTTTTGTAATTGGACCAATGGCGATTCTTGGTTCCATTCAGGATGGACTAACCGGGGATTTCAATACATTACTAATAAAATCCGTTTTGGATGGTTTTACTGCAATGGCGTTCGCGTCAACCCTTGGTGTGGGGGTTATATTCTCAGCAATACCGGTGTTCATCTACCAGGGATCGATCACACTGCTGGCGCTGCAGGTTCAAAAGATTGCAACACCTGAAATGATGAACGAATTGAGCGCTACAGGGGGCGTGATCCTTGCAGGGCTGGCTATCAGCAGCATACTGGAGATCAAAAAGATTCGCACCGGCAATTTTCTACCAGCATTATTAATTGCCCCTTTGCTTGTCTTCATAATTAGTTTAATTAAATAAACCCCGAATTAATTCGGGGTTTATTCTTGGAAATTCTTATTTAATCAGCCAGGCTTGCTTCAATCGCAGGGATCAATTCGTTAGCGTTCACAATCACACCATCAATAAGGAAAGAAGGCGTGTAAGAAGCGCCCTGGCTCGTTGCGAAAGTGTTAGCATCCTCAACCGCCTGGGTGTATTTACCTGAATTGAAGCAGGATTTAAAAGCGTCCATATCGAGACCCAGTGTGTCTGCGAAGGCGATCAATCGCTCTTTTGAGTAGGCGCCTCCATTTTCTCCATTGTGATTGACATAAATCATATCGCGATATTCCCAAAACATTTGCTGGTCATTAGCGCAATATGCTGCTTCAGCAGATTTTTTTGATTCGTCCCATTCCTGTCCCCGGCCGAGGAAGGAAAAAGGTGCGTAAATGTACTGAACTTTCCCGGTCTCCACATAATCCTCAATAATTACCGGTTCAAGAGAAAGCCAATAATTTTTACAGGCCGGGCATTGAAAATCCGCGAATTCCACAACTTTTACCGGGGCATCTGAACTGCCAAGCGTGAGACCGACTTTTTCGACTTCGTATACCCGGTCAGAGGTAGCGATCGCGCCTACCGGTTTGTATTGGGTAGCGATCACAATTCCCACAACCACCACGATCAACGCTCCAACAATCAATATTGACGTAAGATTTTTCTTTGACTGTTCCTGTTTTCTTCTCTGTTTGACCAAATCCCTGTTACCCATAAATGAGCCTCCATTCTTAATTGGTGCAATTTTCCCATATTAGACTAATATTGTCCAGTATAATCGGGACTTTATTTGGAGGTTACTCCATAATTTTCAGCCAGTAGATCGGGAAAGATTCATTGGTGGGTTGAAACCCCAGCTTTTTATACAGTCCTATTGAGGCAGCGTTATCATCCTGTGTGTTCACGGTGATTTGTTTTATTCCCCGACTCTTGAAAAACATTAGCATTTCTCTGGTCAATGAATACCCAATGTTGGCTTTTTTATAAAATGGTGATACAGCAAGGCGTGTGAGGTGGGCGGAGAAGTAACTTGATGTGGAGAGTTCATATCCGATTATTGTGCCATTTAATTCGGCGATAGCGCTGTGAGCAGCTGAAAGGTAAACGTGTTCCATTGAAGCGCGTGATATGGTCCATGCCGGGTCGAAAGCCCTCTGGTCCAGTTCTGTTACCTGGTCGAGATCAGCTGGTTCCATTGGACGAATGAGGACGTCATCCATCAGTGGCAATGTGGCTGGCATGATTTTGTCCCATTGCAGGACGATGATATTTTGTTTGATGGTAAAACCGGTTTCGCCAAGTAAACGGCTGTACCATTCGTTTAACGAAACAGAGTACAGGTTGCTGTGCAGGCTCTTCAAATTTTCAACCGCAAGTTCGAGAAGTGAACGCCAGATTTTATCAATATCGGAAGACCAGTGATCCATCGCAAAAGCATGCAGCCATGCAACCCCTTCAGGATCAGGTGCGCAGGACAAGAGTGAGGTCAGTTTCTGGTCTTCGAAGCGCAGCAGGAAAGGCTCACGCGGCACCCACTCTACCAACGGCTGCCAATCCAGGTTGCGATGAACCAGAATTGCCCGGTCCAAAAATCTGGTGATCGTTGAAATGTCCTGATGAGATGCCTGGCGGATGGTTACTGTCGGCAGTGATGGGAACATCTAACCCGTCAATTTGCTTCGGATAAAGGAAAGGATTCTCTTGAATAACGAATCAGTAACCGGTGGTTTGTCTTTCTGATCATAAGCAGCTTCCATCGAAGCGATTGCCTGGTAGCCTCTGCGGGTCTTTAGCTGCAGGTCTGCTACACGGCGCAATATGCTCGCACGCATTTCTTTTTCGCCCAACTCCGCGAAAATATCAAGCACCTGCTCGTAAAGAGAAAGAGCTTCTTCCCGGCGGTTAAGGGCTTCGAGAGCCGCAGCAGTATTCGCAATTGCCATTCCCTGTCGTTTACGGTCTCCATGCCGGGCAAACGCCTCATCAGTGCCGGATACCTCTTCATAAGCCAGTTGGGCTAATTTCATACCCAGGTGAGTGACTGACAGATTATTGCGGGCTTCGGCTATGCCTAATTCATCATTCAAACTTTCAAAATGTGTTAAGCATGCTTTAAAGCCATCAATGGCTTCCTCGTAATGTTTCCGGTTGTAGTCCTTTAAAGCCTGCTGTTTGATTGTTTCGATATCTTCGCCCATGGGTTAGTAAGTGATCTCCAGAAGATTTTCCGCGATTTCACGTAATTTGGCAGCATCTATTTCGCTGAATGTTTTTGCCAGCTCCAGGTAAGGCAGGTTTGACGGGTTGGCGATGAAGTCTTTAATTTCAGCAGGCAGCTCGGAGGTTTGGGACGCTTCGTTTGCTGTAATTGGCTTGGGTGTAAGAGGGGAAAGCAATGACATTATCTCAATGTTCAGTAATTCACACAAGGTGTTCAGAACCGGTTGCGGGATTGGCAACGTGCCGGTTTCATACTCTTCAAGAGTACTTACCGGGATATTACATTGTTTTGCCAGTTCTTCCTGATCCATGTCTTTTTCAAGTCGGGTTTGTTTGAGGGTGGCGCCAATGATCCGTGTTCGTAATAGGATAAAAGCGGGTCTTTTATCCTCATGAATACGTAACTGTGCTTCGCCTTCTTCTGTGTTGATCAACTTCACAAGTGGAACGCGGTATAAATTCGCAAGAAGTTCTAATTCCGGTAAGCTTGGGGCGGACTCTCCCTTTTCCATGCTTTCTATCATCTCTGTTGGTACGCCCAGTTGAGCCGCCGCCCTGCCGACAGGGATTTCGCTCATCTCCCGTTCTTCGCGCAACCTGTTACCCAGCCTTACAGCCTGTTCTGTTAGAGTTCGTGTTTCCATGTTGACGGCTCCTGTAAATTGATCTTATTGATATTATAGCATCCAGTTATTCTTGATTTGCTTCCATCGCGGGCATCTGGTACCCCATTCCGGTGCGGGTTACGATATGAACCGGTTCATGCGGGTTATCTTCAAGTTTTTGCCGTAATCTGGCAATGCTTACCCAAAGGATCTCTTTTTCGTCCTTATAACCTGGTCCCCATGTGGTTTGCAGAAGTTCTTCAGCGCTCAGTACTTTGCCCACATTGTGAGCAAAGTGGATGAGCAATTTGTATTCAGTCGCTGAAAGATAGATCTGGTGTTCCCCTTTCCACACTTCAGCTTTTGCAATATCAATCTGTAGATCTCCATGAATGAATACCTTTGACCGCGAACCCTCCGCCTGATCCAGGCTGCGACGCAGCACAGCCCTTACCCTGGCAACCAATTCAGTTGCCGAGAAAGGCTTAACCACATAATCATCCGCACCGATGTTCAGCCCTTTGACACGATCCTGTTCTTCGCCTAATGCGGTTAGAAGGATGATCGGCACATTAGAAAATTGTCTTATGCGCTGCATCACAGTTATTCCGTCTAGCTTTGGCATTACCACATCCAGGATGATCAGATCGGGCATATTTTGGGAAACGACCTCAAGAGCTTCGATCCCATCCGAAGCAGTGATGATCTGGTAGCCTTCCAGCTCGAGGTTTACTTTCAATAGGCGGAGATACAGCGGTTCATCATCTACCACCAAAATCCTGGTATTCATGTGCACTCTCCCTTCATCCCACCTTTGGTTGGGTGGATTCCATTGGCAGTTGAATTTTGAATGTTAACCCTTTTCCAGGTTGAGAAAAGGCTTCCATTATTCCCTTGTGGCTTTCGATGATCTGTTTACAAATCGATAACCCCAAGCCTGAACCACGAACGTGGTGCGAGGTATCAGGAACACGGAAAAACCTGGAGAAAACCAGCGGCATAAATTTTTCGTCAATTCCCGGACCTTCGTCATGATATTCAAGCACAACCATGGTTTTTTGCGGATATGTTTTTATTGTGATAATTTTCCCGGGAGCGTATTTTTGTGAATTGTCGATCAGGTTGTCGATCACTTGGGCAATGCGTCGGGCATCACCGCGGATAAGGGGTAACGAGTCGGTTATTTCCACTCGCACAATCTGACCGGGGTTATTGACGACTGCCCGACTAACTTCATCTCGAATGATTGAGTCAAGGCGAAGAGGTTGAAAATTGAAGTGCATGTTTCCGCTTTGCAGGCGGGATGAATCTAATAAATCATCTATCAGATCCGTCAGGTTGTTCGTTTCCCGATCTATGATCTCCAAAAAATCGTGTTGTGTTTTGCTGTCCCAGTTTGTATCCTCGCGCAGCAGGGTGGTTGTGTAGCCGCGGATAAAACCCAGCGGGTTGCGTATCTCGTGCGAAATCGTGTTGATGAAATCACCTTGTAGTGCGGTGTAGTTGCGTTGTTTTTGAAGTTCAACTTCGAGATCGTCAAGAGATTTTCGCCGGATCAGGCATGTGAGCTGATGAGAAAGAAATTCAGCAAAATCAAGACTTCCTTTTTCGAAAGCCGGGCCGCCAAACCGGACAAAAACCAGCGCGCCGGTAAGAGAAGTGGACACAAAAAGAGGTATCCCAAGGATGTAAGGCGCGAGCAATCGATCCGCTGGATTTTTGTCTGCTGGTTCCTCACAGATCACTTTTTTGTCACAAACAACCCGGTTGGCTATGGTTTCTCCCCACGATACATCCGCTTCCTTCGACCTTCCGCGACCGGTGGCGCGAGCGAATATTACGTCCATTCTATCATTCGTTGGCTGTCCGAAGTAAACCGCAACGTTATCGAAAATAAAAAACTCACGTGAATAGTTCAGGATTTGGTCGATCGCAGACTTCCAATTCGTTGAATTGGAGGTTAATTTGTAGATCTCCGTGATCTTTGCTATATCCAACGCCTGAAATACGTAGCCTGTGCTCATTAATGTTGATTATACAACAATCCGTTTATCTGGAAACCGGGAGCGAAAAACTGAAGCGGCTGCCTCTTGAGGGAGTTGATTCCACGAGAATTTCAGAATTGTGTGCTTCGATGATCATTTTTACCAGGGTTAGCCCAATGCCGGTTCCGCCGTGCTCGCGGTTCGATTTTCCGTCCAATTGATGAAAAGGCAGAAAGGCTTCCTCGATCTGTGACTGGTCTAATCCCGGACCGTTGTCCTCGAGTTGGAAATTGGTTTTGTCTTCAAGAGACTCAATTCGGATGGAGATCTCGCCGGGTGCTCTAATGTATTTGATCGAGTTGTCAAGCAATTGACTGATCACCCAGGCTATCTTTTTTTTGTCTGCATAAACAAAGATGGCGTCGTGAGAATAGAACTGGTTTATTTTAATCTGTTTACCCGCAGCAATTCGCGAAAATCTTGAAATTGTGAGCATCGCAGTTTCAACGATATTGAAGGATTCAATTGTCAGTGCCAATTGACCAGCTTCAGCTAAAGAGAAAGTAATTAGTTCGTTGATCAGGTTTTCGAGGCGTTCGGTTGAGCGCAATACGGTTTCAAGGTTTTCGAGTACTTCTGAATTGTCGCGAACACAATCTTCAGATATTACAAGGTCAAGGTAACCTTTGATGTGGGTGAGGGGTGTGCGTAATTCGTGCGAGATATTTGACACAAAATTCGTTTTTAGAATGTCTAGTTCTGACAACTTACGGTAAGCTAATTCAAGTTCTGCGGTGCGTTCTGCCACCCTGCTTTCCAGGTTCCTGTTCGCTTCCAGAAGCGCCTGTTGAAACTTTAGAATTTGCTGCGTGATCGCCTGGTTCAAGTCGTTACGGTCGATATAACCAAGATCGATGAGTATCTCACCTATCCGCGACCATTTTCCGGTTTTTGCCAACCGGGTTTGGGCCTCGAGCGCCTGTTTCAACTGCTCTTCTGTGATCAAATCCGCGTTGATCAGTACTTCACCCAGTCGGGGGACAAGGATTTCAGGAGAGAGTGTCATCTACACTTCATCCTCGTTCTCATAATGTTTGCAGAACCCAGTGACCGTCCACCATCACCATCACGGGTGTCAGCGAAAATAGTTCATGGGGTTGTACCTGAAATGGATCCCGATCCAGCACGATAAGGTCAGCAAGTTGACCCGTTTTCAATTCTCCGGATCGACCTTTAAGACCAGCTTGTCTCGCGGGTTCAGATGTGTAAGCATTTATCGCCAGTCGCAGGTTGATGCGTTCCTCCGGGTACCATGCAGAATTTGCATTCTGTGCACAGCGGGTAACAGCAGCGTGAATGCCCCAGAATGGATTGGGGGTCTCAACCGGGGCATCAGACCCGAATATCAGCGCCGTTTGAGTGGCTTCTAAAGAAGCCAGTGCGTAAGCATAGCGGGAGCGGCTGCCCCAGTGGTTGTCCGCTGTGTCCATATCCATGTACAGATGCACCGGCTGCATTGAAGCGCAAATTTGCAGCTTTGACGCCAGAGACAGGTTTTCGGGACTGAGCAGCTGAAGATGTTCGATCCTGTGACGCAGTGCCGGCAATTTATTTTCGCGCTCGAATTTTCGCAGTCTGGCATAGCCGAGGAGTACTTCCTGGGTGGCTCGATCACCAATGGCATGCACCGCAAGGCTTAACCCGCTTGTCGCAGCAAGCCGGCCGGTTTCAAATACTTCTTCCTCGCTTAGAAGGAGCTTGCCGTAATTACTATGATCGCCCTCATAAGGCGCCAGCATGGCAGCCGTTTGGGGTCCAAGGGCTCCATCAGCGAATAACTTAATCGGACCAACCCGCAGGTGAGAACTGCCAAAACCTGTGCGCAGACCAGCAGCAATGATCTCAGGGAGTTGTTCAACGGGCAAGCCTTTGTACACCCGTAAAATGAGTTCATGCGCCTGATCCAGTTCCTGCAGCGTCTTGAAACAGGGGATTCGATCAAAGTCATGGACAGAGGTGATGCCATAACGGATTAATTTTTCCTGGGCTTTGAGCAGATTTTGTTTTCGCTCATCTGCGCGGGTGGACGGGATTTTTTCCTCAACCATATTCACCGCTTCTTCAAACAGGATTCCGGTGGGATTGCCCCGCACATCCCGCTGAATGATGCCTCCCGAGGGATCGGGTGTCGCGGAGTTAATTGCAGCCAATTCAAGCGCTTTTGAGTTCACCCAGGCGCTGTGAAGCGATGCATCTGTGAGGAAAACTGGCTGGAGGGGGGCGATCGCGTCCAACTCAGCGGCTGTGCCAAATGCACCATTCCACATGTTTTGATTCCACCCATGCCCCAGGATCCAACGACCCGGAGAAGTATCCATAGACCTTGCCTTTACACGCGCCAGGCATTCCTCACGTGTGGAAGTCGAGCAATTGACCATGCTGAGCGATTTGCCGTACAGCTCGAGGTGAAGGTGAGAGTCTGTCATCCCCGGCATCACGTATCTTCCACCCAGGTTGAAGGTTTCTGTCCCAGGGACGGCTAAATGCAAAATCTCGGAATCTGAACCTACCGCGATGATCTTACCGTGATCGATCGCGAGGGCGGTCTGATTGGGTGGGCAGGAATCCAGCCTGCCATTGAACAGGAGAAACATTGGTTAACCCAGCAGGTTGTTGATCAGATTATTTAGTTCCTCTTCAGAATAATAATGGATCGTGATCGTTCCGCCTTTTTCACCGGGGCGCAAGTTTACCTTCGTCCCGAGACGGGCGCGCAACCGTTCTTCGATCTCCTCGATCAGAGGATCAATCGGTTTAGCCGGAAGAGCGGGTGGTTTGATGCCGGATAATTTCCGCACGAGTTCTTCAGTTTGACGCACATTTAACTCTTGTGAGAGGATCGTTGAAAGCGCTGATAACTGGGCTTGTTCAGTCGGCAGGCTGAGCAATGTTCGCGCGTGCCCTTCACTGATCTTCTGCGCGGCAAGCGCTTCCTGCACGGTTGGTGGAAGATTGAGCAACCGCATCGTGTTGGTGACCGTTGTGCGGCTTTTACCCACCTGGGCTGCCAGTTCTTCGTGCGTCAGGTTGAATTCATCCACCAGACGCCTGAACCCGCGCGCGGTTTCCAGCGGCGATAGGTCTGCGCGTTGTATGTTTTCAATCAGCGCTTCGGTAAGACGTTGCTGTTCATTCACAGTTCGGACGATAACAGGAACCTTCTCAAGTCCAACAAGCTGCGCCGCGCGCAGCCTTCTCTCTCCGGCGATCAACGTGTAAGTGCCGGTCACTGCGTCGTGGGTCACAACGAGCGGTTGGATGATGCCGTGTTCGCGAATGGACGCAGCCAACTCAACCAGGTTTTCTTCCGCGATCGTCTCTCTGGGTTGTTGCGGGTTGGGAACGATCATGGAGATGGGAACGTGCGTGTCCGCGGGAATTGTCTGTCCCATCAGCCCGGTTGGAATGAGAGCGTCTAAACCTTTGCCGAGGCCGGATTTTTGTGCCATATTTTCCACCTATTCCGGGAGCGGGGTGATAGATTCCCCGTCCTGTTGAAGAATTTCCAGCGTCAAGGCTGCGTACGCCCTGGCTGAAGTCGTTTCGGGTGCGTATTTTGAGATCGGCAATCCATACGATGGCGCTTCTGCCAGGCGTACTGAGCGCGGTATGATCGTATCATACACCAGGTCAGGAAAAAATTTGCGTACTTCGCGAACAACATCTGCTGAAAGATTGGTGCGGCTGTCGAACATTGTCAACACAACACCGCGAATGCGCAGCTCAGGGAACAGGTTAACCCGCACGCGATTCAACGTGTGGGTTAATTGACCGATCCCCTCGAGCGCCAGGTACTCACACTGCACGGGGATGACAACGCCATCACGCGCTGCAACCAGACCGTTGACCGTGAGCAGGCTCAAAGAGGGAGGACAGTCTATGATAATGTAATCATAACGGTCCAAAACAGGTTTAAGGGCTTCCCGCAGCCGGCTTTCGCGGTCAGGCAGACTGATCAATTCCACTTCCGCGCCAGCCAGCGCCGGGGAGGAGGGAAGGAGGTTGATCTTAAGTTTTGGATTCAGGAGAATATTGGGTGCGATTGGTTCAGAACCGAGCAGAATTTCGTAGGTGCCACAGTTAACCTCGTATTTGTTGATTCCCAGTGACGATGTGGCGTTTGCCTGCGGATCAAGATCCACGAGCAATACCTTGCGCCCAAATTGACCAAGATAAGCGCTCAGATTGATGGCAGTGGTTGTTTTGCCCACGCCGCCTTTCTGATTCACGAGGGTTAGCACTCGACTCATTGCAAAGGACTCTCGATTACCTGCGTGGAAAATTTGATGACCTCGTCACGCGTTGGAACACCGGCAATGCCTTTTCGCGTGACTGAATTTGCCGCTACAAGTGTGGCAATACGGGCGGCTTCCCACGGATCGCGCGTTTGATGCAATTTTATGAAGAATGATGCCGCAAAAACATCCCCCGCGCCAACCGGATCGACTTCAACTTCCCGGGGCGGGCGTATATTGCGCACATCACCTTTCCAGTAAATGCGCGCACCAGCTGCGCCTTCAGTTACGACCAGGATGGGTAGCAACGCGGCGAGTTCGGCGACGATCTCTTCATTGCGTTGAACATCTTCGATGCTCATGACTGCAGCCTGGAGGAACGGCAGGTAATCCTCCGCGTTTTTCCACTCTTTAAATGTCACAATACCTTCGCCATTCCATTTACGCATCCATCCCTGGGGCGTAACGCCTACAAGTGATTTCGGGAAAGCTTGTGCCAGCTCTGGTCCGATCTCGTCGGTCAAGGGACCGAGATGTACAATGGGCGCGTTCCGCCAGGCTGGTGGAACGTCGTCAATTTCCAGGTGATCTGCCACATGGAGGATATATTGAATTCTGCCTTCAGGTGTATGAATATTGCGAAAAGTGCTTGTGTGAGCAGAGTTCTTGCGGTGGATGGCGACGTCGGATAACTGGGATAGATCAAGGTCTGGTGAACAGGCGGTAACGATGCCTACCCGCTTGTCAAAAGCCTTTGCAGTTCTGGCAGCATAGGAGGCTGTCCCGCCCAGAATCAAACCGTCAGGTGTGACATCCTGTGTGATGTGTCCGATGATTAAATAATCAACAGGTTCTATTGTGGAGAGTGTGTGCATTGATATTGAACCGATCTAAGTAGGGGATTTAAATTCATCGTCCAGCAGCGGCTGAGAATCTATTTCTTCCATATCGTCATCAAAAACAGTCTCAATGCTGGTGATGGCTTCTTCTTCAATTTCCGTTTCATTGACCGTCATTCCCGGTACCGGGGTGGCGCAATACGGGCAGATATTCCATGTGAGATCGATCATT
>JACDJB010002660.1_pt1 | contig 12471 bp, 10 predicted proteins | sample 7454121 | NCBI WGS metagenome assembly JACDJB01 (sample SAMN14253290, study PRJNA609438) | sludge metagenome | isolation source: sludge after 25d culture with pyrite | collected 2018-12-20 | reverse complement strand
GTGGCCGGGCGTGTCGATGAACGTGATCTTGTGGCCGTTGGCCGCCGACACCTGATAGGCGCCGATGTGCTGCGTGATGCCGCCGGCTTCGCCCTGCGCCACGTTCGCCTCGCGGATGGCGTCGAGCAGCGACGTCTTGCCGTGGTCGACGTGACCCATGACGGTGACGACCGGCGGACGCGGCGTCGTATCGGACGCATGATCTTCCGCAACGTCGAACAGGCCTTCTTCCACGTCGCTTGCTGCAACGCGCTTGACGGTGTGGCCGAGTTCTTCGGCGATGAGTTGAGCGGTGTCGGCGTCGATTACGTCGGTGATCTTGTGCATCGCGCCCTGCTTCATCAGCAGGCGGATGATGTCGACGGCGCGCTCGGCCATGCGGTTGGCGAGTTCCTGAATCGTGATCGCTTCAGGGATCGTCACTTCGCGAATGAGCTTTTCCTTCGGCTCGTTAGAAGCGTGACCCTTCAGGCGCTGGGTGCGGCGGCGGAACGAGGCGATCGAGCGCTCGCGCACATCGTCGGCGTTGAGCGCGGTCGAAATGGTGAGACGGCCGCGCTGTTTCGCCGGGCCGGGCTTCGCCGCCGGCTTCGGTGCAATGACCGGACGCGCGGGACCGCCGCCTGGACGGCGCACCATACGCGGGGCTTCGTCATCGTCGGAGCCGTCGGCGGCGACCGCTGCCGGACGTGCCGGCGTAATCGGCGCTTTCGCAGGCGCTGCCGCGGCAGCCTTCGCGGCGGCTTCGCGCTTGTTGGCTTCGCGCTCGGCGCGGGCCTTGGCTTCTTCCTCGGCGCGATGACGTTCTTCCTCGGCCTTCTTGCGGGCTTCGGCGGCTTCGCGCTCCTGCTGTTCCTTGAATTCCTTGGTGTTGCGGCGGGCGGCTTCCGCTTCCGCGGCGCGGCGCTCTTCCTCTTCACGGATGCGCGCGTCGGCGAGCGCGCTGGCGCGGGCGCTCTGTTCGTCTTCGGTCAGGGTCTGCAGCACGACGCCCGACTTGCGCGCGACAGGGCGCGGCGGCTCGGCCGGGCGCGGCGCGGGCTTCGGCGCGGCAACGGGGGCCGGCGCGGCTTCCGGCGCGGGGTCACCGGCAAGGCGGCGCTTGGTTTTCTTCTCGACCACCACCTGCTTGGTGCGGCCGTGACTGAAACTCTGGCGCACCACGCCGGTCTCTGTGCGCGGCTTCAGCGACAGAGTTTTCGTACCGACGCTCAGAGGCTTGTCGCCAGGATTCTTCGTATCAGCCATTCAACAGTCCCAATCTCGTTCGTTTGCTCGCACGCCGTGTCAGACGGCCGTGCCCTGGTTATTCTGGTCATTCCCGCCATTGTGGCCGCCATCCGTCCCCCGAAACCGGGTGAGTGTCTGGCAACGTGCGAGGAAGGTCTTGCTGGCCGGGCCCGCGAGCAGGGCAGCATGTACCACATTTGCCCGCCCAAGTGCCAAATCCAATTCATCGGTGGTCAGGACGCCGATCACGGGAAAATCGCCCGATTCCGGGCTGATTTCCCGCCTCATGGCGGCCAGTTTGCCGTTCAGCTTGCGAATTCCGTCCAAAGCACCGTCAGCAGCATGGATCAGGGCCACGGCCTGCCGGGTCTCGATCGCGCCCTCGACCTTGGAAAACCCTGAAATCACCTGTCCGGCCTTGGCGGCCATGGCGAGGGCTTCGGAAATGCCCCGGATCATCAGACGTTCGACGTCGTCAGCCAGGGTTTTCGGCACCTGAACCTCGCGCTTGAAACTGCGCGCGAACACATTGCGCCGGGCCGCTTCCGCGACTTTCTCGCGCGAAAGCGACACCCACAGGCCGCGTCCCGGAAGTTTTCGCTTCAGGTCGGCAACGATCTCTCCGGTCGGGGAGAGAACGAAGCGGATCAGGTCATCGACGCCCGCGACCTGCCGTGTGACCGCGCACATCCGCTCGGTCCCGGACTTTGTCCGGGGACCGTGATCGAGATCGGCGTGATCAGCGATGGCGAGCATGCGCGGGTCATTTCCTTCAACTCTTGCGGAACAGGGTGGTGTCCGAAAATCGCTTCATGAGTTTCGGCCTTGTTACGCGGGATTCTCTTCAGAGGCTTCCGCCTCTTCCGACGGCTTGGCGATATCTGCTTCGGTGATCCAGCCGGCGACGACGCGCGCCTGCATGATCAGGGCTTCGGCGTCCTCGCGCGACATCTCGTTCGCATCGAGAATGCCGGCGTGCTTGACGGATTCGCCATCCTTGCGTTCGGTCCAGCCGACCAGATCGTCGGTGGCCAGATCCGCAAGATCCTCGACCGTCTTGACGTTGTTCTCGCCGAACTTCACCAGCATCTTCGCGGTCACGCCGGGCACCGTCTTCAATTCGTCTTCCACGCCCAGTTCCTTACGCTTGGCTTCCAGCTCGGCATCGAGCTGTTCGAGATATTCGCGCGCACGGCTCTGCAGTTCGGCGGCGGTTTCCTCGTCGAAGCCCTCGATGCTGGTCAGTTCGCGCGGATCGACCAGAGCGAGGTCTTCCACCGAGCCGAAACCTTCGGAGGCGAGCAACTGGCCGACCACTTCGTCGACGTTGAGGGCTTCCATGAACACACGGGTGGAATTCTCGAAGTCGGCCTGACGGCGCTCCGATTCTTCCTGCTCGGTGAGAATGTCGATGTCCCAGCCGGTGAGCTGCGAGGCGAGGCGCACGTTCTGGCCGCGGCGTCCGATCGCAAGAGACAGTTGGGTATCGGGAACGACAACTTCAATGCGCTCGCGGTCTTCGTCGATCACGACCTTGGCGACTTCCGCCGGCGCCAGCGCGTTGACCACGAAGGTCGCGATGTCCGGAGACCACGGAATGATGTCGATCTTCTCGCCCTGCAGTTCGTTCACCACGGCCTGCACGCGCGAGCCGCGCATGCCGACGCAGGCGCCGACCGGATCGACCGAGGAATCGCGCGAGATCACGCCGATCTTGGCGCGCGAGCCCGGATCGCGGGCCACCGCCTTGATTTCCACGATGCCGTCGTAGATTTCCGGCACTTCCTGAGCGAACAGCTTCGCCATGAACTGCGGATGGGTGCGCGAGAGGAAAATCTGCGGGCCGCGGGTTTCGCGGCGGACGTCGAAGATATAGGAGCGCACGCGGTCGCCGTTGCGGAACACTTCGCGCGGCAGCATTTCGTCACGGCGCACGATGGCTTCGCCGCGTCCGAGATCGACGATCACGCTGCCGTATTCGACGCGCTTGACCACGCCGTTGACGATCTCGCCGATGCGGTCCTTGAATTCCTGATATTGCCGGTCGCGCTCGGCTTCGCGCACCTTCTGCACGATCACCTGCTTGGCGCTCTGCGCGGCGATGCGGCCGTATTCCAGCGGCGGCAGCGTGTCGGCGATGGTGTCGCCGATCTGCGCGCCGGGATTGGCCTTCTGCGCGTCCTTCAGCGAAATCTGGTTGGACGAGTTCTCGACTTGCTCGACCACCAGCATGTGGCGTGCGAGCTGCAACTGGCCGGTTTTCGGATGGATCTGGGCGTGCACATCGGTCTCGGAGCCGTAACGGGCGCGGGCGGCTTTCGCGATGGCGTCCTCCATCGCGGCGATCACGATTCCGCGGTCGATCGACTTTTCGCGCGCGACGGCATCGGCGATCTGCAGCAGTTCGAGTTTGTTGGCGCTGACAGCGGCCATGGCTCAGTCTCCTTCGTGGTGGTCCGTGAGGCCCGCGCGCTTTTTCTTTTCAGCGGCGAGGCGATGTTCCTTGGTGTTCTGTGGTACGGGCTTCTTCGTCTTGTTTTTCGGCTTCGGCTGAAAGCCCTTCTTCAGATCGCGCTTCTCACGCGCGCGGCGCGCATGCGCCGGAGGTTCCGGAATCGCGCCCGATTGTTCGAGCTGCTCGCGCTCGGCGTCACGGCCGCGGCGCATGGATTCGGCAATCAGCGCGTTGGTCAGGACCAGATTGGCGCTGGCGATGTCTTCGATGGGAAGCAGGACGTCGGCTTCCTGCGCCCCTTTATGATCCTTGGCGTCGTCACGCACGATACGGACGCTGTTGCCTTCCAGCCCCTGAATGGTTCCGCGGAAACGCTTGCGGCCATCGTGAGCCGTGGCCATCTCGATTTTCACGATGTGACCGATATAGCGCTCGAAGTCAGTACGGCGGACCAGCGGCCGGTCGATGCCGGGCGATGAAATTTCCAGCCGGTAGGCACGCTGGATCGGATCGGCGATGTCCATCACCGGGGACAACGCCTTCGAGATCGCCTCGCAATCCTCGATCTGCATCGTGCCGTCGGGCCGTTCCGCCATGATCTGCACGGTGCAGCCGGCTTCGCCGGAAACCTTGATGCGGACCAGCCGATAGCCCATGCCCTGCAACACCGGCGCAGCCACCGCCGCCACGCGCGCGCCGGCGCCCGGCTCGATCACCAGGCGCGGTTCGTCAAGCAGGTCGGCATCAACGGTGAGGTCGGTCGGTTCGGTCATGTGCGGGTCGAGAAGGCTCTTGGTCTTTGCTGCCGCGTCATGCGGCTGGCGTCAGGTAATAAAAAAGAGCGGGTCCCCGGGGGTCCCACTCTCCTACGTGCGCGTATGAGAATTTATCAGTTGCGGCGGATATAGACGTTTTCGGCCTGTGCGGCAAGGGCTTCCGGGTCAGGCGGCCCGCCGGTGGAACCTGCCCGACCGGCGCCGGCGGCTGGTTTTCCGCCAAATCGCGCCATTTTGCACACCCCCGCGTAACCTTGTCAGGCCGGCATACCCCATTCGGGGGATACGGCCGTCGCGGCTAACCGTTAATTCACCCGGCGGGGCCTACAGTCCGCCCGCGTCCCGGGCGGAGCGGCCACAGCGAGGGTGGAACCGCCGTACCGGTGCGCGAACGAGATATTTATGGCCGCTGCGCTTTCGCTGATTCCGGAACTCGATGACATCGTCAAGAATGGCTCCGCGGAGAAGCGGGCAGAGGCGATCGAGCGTATCTCCAGCCTCTTTCTGCAGGGGGCTGCGCATTTCGAGACCAAACACGTCGCGCTGTTCGACGATATTCTGGTAGGCCTCGTTCCCGCCACCGAAATCGAGACCCGGGCGGAACTCGCCGAACGCCTGTCAAAACTCGACAACGCGCCGCCGACGCTGGTGAAGCAACTCGCGCGCGAAGCCGAAATCAGGATCGCGGGGCCAATCCTCAGCCGCTCGCCGCTGCTCGACGATCCCACCCTTGTCGATATCGCGCGCGGCCGGGGGCAGGAACATCTCGCCGCGATTTCGGGGCGCAAGACGCTGTCGCCGGCGGTGACCGATGTGATCGTCCGCCGTGGCGACCGGGATGTCGTGCGCAATGTCGCGGCCAACGCCGGCGCGCAGTTTTCCGAGTATGGCTATTCAGGGCTGGTCAAACGCGCGACCGACGACGGCATGCTGGCGATGACGGTCGGACAGCGCGAGGATCTTCCCGCGGCGACGCTGAAGCAGTTGCTGGCCAAATCGGTCGATGTCGTGCGGCGCCGCCTGTTCGACATGGCCAAGCCGAAACAAAAGGCCGCGATCAACCAGGCGATGATCGAACTGTCGGGCGCGCCGAAATCGCAGCCGCAGGCGCGCGATTTCGAGCCGGCGCAGCGCGCCATCCTGGCGCTGCATCATGCCGGCAATCTCGATCAGGCGGCGTTGCTCGATTTCGCCCGGCAGCACAAGTATGAGGAGGCCGTGGCCGCGCTCGCCGCGATGACGGGCATGCGGCTCAACGTGGTCAACCAGCTCATGCTGGGGGATCGTTACGATCCGGTCCTGCTGCTTGGAAAGTCGATCGGACTGGAATGGGCGACCGTGCGCGCGCTGCTCGTTCTGCGGCTTGGCCCCGGCAAGGTGCCGTCCGGCCCCGATATCGAGGAAGCGCGGATCAACTACGAGCGGTTGTCGCCGGCGACCGCGCAACGTGTGCTGACGTTCTGGCGTCTGCGCGACAAGGCCTAGGCGTTCGTTCGCTTGAAAATCAGATAGGCGGCCTTGCGTCCCTCGCGTTCGGCTTTGCGGCCATAGCGCGTCATCGTGTAGCGCGGCCAGGGCTTGCGCCAGTCATCGGCCCGCTCCGCTGTCCATGCAAAGTCTTTCGATCGCTGCATGTGCATCAGCGTCCATGAACAGTAGTCGTCGATATCGCTGACAAAACGGAATTCGCCCGCGGGATCGAGGACGCGCGACATCTGCGCAATGGTGGCGTCCTGCACGAAGCGGCGCTTCCAGTGCCGCCGCTTCGGCCACGGATCGGGATGAATGAGATCAATGCGTTTGAAACTTCCGGCGCGCGCCCAGCCCAGAAGCTCGGCGGCGTCACCCGCGAACAGGCGGATGTTGGTGATGTTGTTCGCTTCGATCAGCGACAGGATCTTCGCCATGCCGTTGATGTAGGGCTCGCAGCCGATGAAGCCGGTCTGCGGATGCGCGAGCGCCTCGGCGACAAGATGCTCGCCGCCGCCGAAGCCGATCTCCAGCCGCATCTCGTCGACCGGTGCATCGAACAGCGATGCGGGATCGGAGGCGTCCGCCGTCGCAAGATCAAGGGTGAGCCGGGGCAGCAGATGCTCCATCAGATCGGTCTGATGGTTGCGGAGCTTGTGTCCCTTGCGCCGTCCGAAGAACGAGCCGTGGCTGTGCCCGGCGGCCTGGGACGATGAAGCGATGCCGTCCGCTGACTTCGTCATCTGCCGGTCCTGGCCGTTCATCATCATGAATGGAAAATCTGGAATCGCTCCGGCTCGCGCTGCGTGACGTGTGTTCGTTCAACGCACGAGCGTGAGCTCAGGTCGGGTCGGATTGCTCGCGTGCGGCCATCTGTTCGACAAGCTCCACGATGCTGCGGCGGAGCCGGGCGTCGGTGATCCGCGGGAAGGCCCGGGTCAGCGCCAGGCCTTCGGATGTGGCAAGAAAATCCGAGACATAGGCCGGCGACTGCGCTTCGCTCAGTCCCGCCAGGGCGTTCGGGCCGGCAGGGCCGCCCTCGAACAAGAACGAGACCGGGACCTGAAGAATATCGGAAATCTGCTGCAGGCGGCTTGCACCGATGCGGTTGGTGCCCTTCTCGTATTTCTGGACCTGCTGGAATGTCAGGCCAAGCGCCTCACCGAGCTTTTCCTGGCTCATGCCAAGCATGATGCGGCGCATGCGAACACGGCTGCCGACATACTTGTCGATTGGATTGGGGGCCTTGGGCGTCATCTCAAACTCCGCGCCGGCAGGTCATCGGGCACAAATACCCGAGGCGAGACGGCGGTTTATTCGGCATACGCTGCCGCATGCCGGATCGTCAAATGCTAGTCATGCACGTGCTGAAGAATTTAGGTTACAGCGGCATTCTGACGCCCGGGTTCCATGAACGGACGCACGGCGGGCCATAGAATACGGGGCTTCAGGCTTTCGGTTTCACGCGGCGGCGGCGAAGAACGATCACGGCCGACAAGGCTACCGCCAGCGCTGCGGGAATATCCCGAACCCTTGAAAAAATCGTCGGCGCTGTCGCCTTGGGCAATGGTGAATCGAGGACGCCTTCTCTGCCAAGTTCCAGATGCGCAACGATGCGTCCCACCGGATCAATGACCGCGGATATCCCGGTGTTCGCAGAACGGACGAGCGGCAGCCCTTCCTCAACGGCGCGCAAGCGCGCCTGCTGGAGATGCTGGTAGGGGCCGGTGGAAATGCCGAACCAGCCATCGTTGGTCAGGTTGACGATCCATCCAGGACGATCCTTGCCGTCAACGATGGCGCCGGGAAAGATTGCCTCATAGCAAATCAACGGCAGCATGCGCGGCGCATTCGGAATGTTCATCGTGCGCCGCCGGTCGCCGGGAATGAATCCGCCGCGCACTTTCGTGATCTGCACGAAGCCGAGTTTCTCCATCGCCGACTGGAACGGCAGATATTCTCCGAACGGCACGAGATGCAGCTTGTCGTAGACCGACAGGATCGTGCCGTCATGGTCGATCACATAGATCGAATTGTAGGCGCGTGTGATCTGCGTTCCCGCGGGCTGATCGGGCGGACGAATGGCGCCGGTGACCAGAACCGTTCCCTGCGGCAGCAGACTGGCGATCTGCGCCATGGCGTCGGCTTCGCGCGAAAGGAAAAACGGAAAGGCGGATTCGGGCCAGATGAGAATCGTCGCATCGCGGATGCCGCTCGACTGCGGTCCGGTCGCGCGGTCCGACAACGACAGATACTTTTCCATCACCATCTGCTTGGCGGAATAGTTGAACTTCACATCCTGCTGCAGGTTCGGCTGCATCAGCCGAAGTTTGACGCCCGCCACGAGCTGCGTTGGATGCGTGTTCAGCCGGAACGCGCCGTAGAGGCCCATCGCGATCAGAACGAGGAGAGAAAGAGCGGGCGCCATCCATGGGCGGCGCGTCACGGCGGGGTCATCCGCGAGCGCGGCGGGACTTGCGAATACGGCAAGTGCGATGAACGTCAGGCCCCAGAGGCCCACCAGAGAAGCGGTCTGCGCCAGCGCAAGCGGTTCGGTCAGCGCATAACCGAAGGCATTCCATGGAAAGCCGGTGAGGACATGCCCGCGCAGCCATTCGCTGAAGGTGAGCGCGCTGGCGAGACTGAGAATGCGAAGCGCTCCGGGCACCCAGATCAATCGGGCGAGCGCGAAGCCGAGCGCCATGAACAGCGCGAGACTCGCCGGCAATCCCATCACCGCGAACGGCAGCAGCCATGCAAATGTTTCGGCATCGACAAGGAATGCGTAGCCGATCCAGTAGAGCCCCGCGGTGAAATAGCCAAAGCCGAACCACCAGCCACTGAGCGCCGCCGCTGGAATGCCGCCGAGACGTCCGGCGCCAGCGCCGTCGATCAGCCAGACCATCACAGGAATGGTCAGAAAGAGAATCGGCCAGGCGTTGAACGGCGCCATCGCGAGCGCGGAGAGCGCGCCCGCGATCCATGCGAGCGCCGCGCGCTTCCAGCCCCACGAGAGAATGATCGAGGCGATGAGCGCGCGGAACGAATTCATCGGCTGCCGGTGCTGTCGCTGGATGAGGCGGGGTTGGCGGGATCGTTGCCTTGTGCCTGCGCCGCATCGGCGGCGGCTTCGCGGCGGCGCAATTCGCGATGACGCAGGTTGGAGCGGTCCTTGTGCGTGCCGATGCGCACGCGCTTGACGCGGCGCGGATCGGCGTCGAGCACTTCGATTTCAAAGTCGCCGGGGCCGGAAATAATTTCACCGCGCACCGGCAGGCGGCCGACCTGTGTCACCAGATAGCCGCCGAGCGTGTCGACCTCCTCGCCGGCCTCGCCGGTGTCGAACTCCTCGCCCACCACGGACTGCACGTCCTCGAGGCTGGCGCGGGCATCGGCGATGAACGATCCATCGGCCTGTTTGACCACGGATGGCGCCTCGTCGCCGTCATGCTCGTCGTCGATTTCGCCGACCACCTGCTCGACAATATCCTCGATCGAGACCAGACCGTCGGTGCCGCCGTATTCGTCCACCACCAGCGCCAGATGGATGCGTGTCGCCTGCATCTGCGCCAGCAGGTCGATGGCAGGCATCGACGGCGGAACGTAGATCAGCTTGCGCATGATGTCGGCATCGGCCAGCTTCATCCGCAGGTCCACCGAGCGCAGATCGAGGCCGGCGGGAAACGGCTTCTTCCGCTTGGCGTTGACCGCGTCATCGACCTTCGCCTTCGATGTCATGAAGGCGAGCAGGTCGCGGATATGGACGAAGCCTTCGGGATCGTCGAGCGTGTCGTTGTAGACCACAAGGCGGGAATGGGCCGCGCTCTCGAACAGGCTCATCAGTTCACCGAGCGAGATGTCGCGCTTCACCGCGACAATGTCGCCGCGCGGCACCATCACGTCGGCGATGCGCCGCTCGTGCAGGCCGAGGATGTTGCGCAGCATGGTGCGCTCGACCGTGGTGAAGCTGGTTTCGTCCGGCGTGGTGGCATCGAGCACCACCTGAAGGTCGGCGCGCGCGGACCCAGCCTTCCATCCGAACAGTGCGCGCAGCGCGCGCATCAGCCAGAGTTCGGAGGAGGGACGCAGCACCTCGCCCTGCTGCACGGGCACCGGCAGGTTGCCCGGCTTTTGCGGGCCGGGACGTTCGGTGTCGGATTTGGCAGCGAGAGGTTCGGGCACTTAGTTCACCTGGTCGTCGTGCGCGTAAGGGTCGGGAATCCCGAGTTGCGCCAGAATATCGCGTTCGAGGCCTTCCATGATCTCGGCATCATCGTCGGTTTCATGGTCGTAGCCTATCAGATGCAGGAAGCCGTGTACGGCCAGATGGCTGAGATGATGCTCGAACGGCTTGTGCTCGCTGTCGGCCTCCTTGCGCGTCGTCTCGTAGGCGATCGCGATATCGCCGAGCATGCGTGGTGCGTCGTCATCGGCGGGCGCGCGCTCCGGCTGCAGCGCCGGGAAGGACAGCACGTTGGTCGGCTTGTCGATGCCGCGCCAGTTGTTGTTGAGGGTGCGGATGCCAGCATCGTCGGTCAGCATGACGGCGACCTCGGCGTCCGCCGTATCGGCGTCGACCATGGAGGCCGCGGCCTCGATGGCGCGGTGAACGATCGTCTCCGCGCTGCTTTCTCCGGCCCAGCAGTCGGCCGTGACAAGCACTTCAGTCGCGGGAAGGTTGGCGGATGTCATGGCGGCAATCGCGCGTTCAGGATTTGCCTGCATCGGGTTTCTTGGGCGGGCCTTCGTAAGCGGCGACTATGCGCGCCACCAGTTCGTGGCGGATCACGTCCTGCCCGGTGAAGCGCACCTGCGCGATGCCTTCGACGCCGTCGAGCAGCTTGGCGGCTTCGGCCAATCCCGACGGCTGGCCGTTGGGCAGATCGACCTGGCTCGGATCGCCGGTGATGATCATGCGGCTGTTCTCACCCAGGCGGGTCAGAAACATCTTCATCTGCATCGACGTGGTGTTCTGCGCTTCATCGAGGATGATCGCGGCATTCGTCAGCGTGCGGCCGCGCATGAAGGCGAGCGGCGCGATTTCGATCTCGCCGCTCTGCAGGCCGCGCTCGACCACGCGGGAGTCCATCAGGTCGTACAGCGCATCGTAGATCGGCCGCAGATAGGGATCGACTTTCTCGCGCATGTCGCCCGGCAAGAATCCGAGCCGTTCGCCGGCCTCGACAGCGGGACGCGACAGGATGATGCGATCGACTTCCTTGCGCTCGAACAACTGGCAGGCCTGCGCCACCGCAAGCCATGTCTTGCCGGTGCCGGCCGGGCCGATGCCGAACACCAGTTCATGGCGCTTCAGTGCGCGGATATAGGAATCCTGCGCGGCGGTGCGCGCGCGCACCGGACGCTTGCGCAGGTTGATTTCCTCGAATTGCGACTTCGCGGCCTTGGGATCGAACTCGAACAGCGAACCCTGCGCGATCACGGCGCGGATCGCGCCTTCGACATCGCCCTGCGCGATGTCCTGGCTGCGGATCGCCTGTTCGTAAAGCATTTCCAGCACGCGGCGTGCGGCGTCGCAGCCGTCGCGCGATCCGGCGATGGTGATGTGATTGCCGCGCGAGTCGGCGACAACACCAAGCCGCCGCTCGATCAGCGCGAGATTTTGGCCGTAAGGGCCGACCAGCGCGGAGGCGGCGCCGTTGTCGTCGAAGGCGACGACGATCTGGGCTTCGTGCGGAGTATGAACGTCAGGCTTGCGGCCAGGTGCGAGTGTCGGCGAATCCGATGCGCTTTTTGGCAAGGGTTCAGGCTCCGGGGGTCATTGCGGGCTGGGAACGCGGCGAAGCATGGGGCACGGGACCGGCCAATCTGCCGATCAGGCTGTAGCGCTCGAGGCTGTCGATGGCGACAGGCAGCACCTGCCCGATAATGTCGGGTGAGGCGATGACATGCGCAGGCTGGAGATAAGCGGTGCGGCCGACGATCTGACCCGGATTGCGCGCGGCGCGCTCGAACAGCACGTCGACCGTCTCGCCGATGGCTGCCGCATTGAATGCGGCCTGCTGGCTGTCGATCAACTCCTGAAGCCGCGCCAATCGCTCGTCCATCACCGTGGCCGCAACCATCTCCTGCATGTCCGCGGCCGGCGTGCCGGGCCGCGGCGAATACTTGAACGAATACGCGCCAGCGTAGCTGATTTGGCGGACCAGCGCGAGGGTCGCCGAAAAATCTTCCTCGGTTTCACCCGGAAAACCGACGATAAAATCCGATGAAAATGCAATGTCTTCACGCACCTTGCGGAACCGGTCGATGGTGCGGGCGTAATCGGCGGCGGTGTGCTTGCGGTTCATCGCCTCGAGAATGCGGTCGGAGCCGGACTGCACCGGCAGATGCACGAACGGCATCACGGCGGGGATGTCGCGATGGGCTTCGATCAGCGCATCGTCGACATCGCGCGGGTGGCTGGTTGAATAACGCAGCCGGAGAATGCCGGGAATTCCGGCAAGACGATGAAGCAAGCGGCCAAGCGACCACGGCTCGCCGTTCTCGCCCTCGCCATGGAAGGCGTTGACGTTCTGTCCG
>JACDJB010002659.1_pt1 | contig 12480 bp, 6 predicted proteins | sample 7454121 | NCBI WGS metagenome assembly JACDJB01 (sample SAMN14253290, study PRJNA609438) | sludge metagenome | isolation source: sludge after 25d culture with pyrite | collected 2018-12-20 | reverse complement strand
GGCGTTACCATTCATTACTCAGGTCATCTGCCTGACATGACCCAGCTTCCGCAGCTTGTGGCCGCCATCAGGGATGCAGCCCGGCAGCGAGACTGGCCCTACCAGCTCGTGGACGAGCGCATCCTGGGTACGGCCGAAATTCTGGTCATCTACCCACCTGGGCCGCCGCAAATCGTGCAAATCGATGGCAGCGAGATCGAGATCAAAGACATCAACGCCGGCTACGAAAGCTATCCCGTCGACGACCGCTGGCGCGGAATCATCGTCATGCCGCCCGACTGCGAGCCGCTCTGGCTGACCTTTGGCCGTGATGGCACGCTCATCTCCTATCAGGCCAGCGCCGAGTCGTACAAACAGCCCGGTAACTACCTGGCCGTCACTGATCTCTACACGAAAACGCAGTTCGCAGGTGTGAATGCCCACATCGGCGTATGCGAGATGCTCCTCCTGTCAAAGGGACACGGCGTCGAGTTGGAGGTGCTGGATGAAGGCGAGTATTGGGAAACAGGAGATCGGGCGCTGCTGGAACGGAAATTGGGATTCCTGGACAGCGCTATCCGCCAGGTCGGCGAACGAGTGGGCGAAATGATTGCGAGTGACGCTGACAGCGAGGCGACGCCAAAAATCGACATCGGCAAGCAGATCTCACGGCCTCTCCCCGACTGGCGCCGAGATTGGGGCGTCAGCGCCAACGAGAATTGACGTGACCCTTGTCGTTCACTTCTGCCAGCCGCCGCAATCCGAACACCTGGCTCTGCTGGTAGGACTGCTCGATCCCGGCGTGACCATTACCGCCGGCGCCGAGATCGCCGACGGCGCGCCCATTGATATTCTGGTTTGCGGACGTCCCCGCCGCGAGCAGGTAGCGGCCAGTCCTGGCTTGAGGTCGCTGATCATCCCCTTTGCCGGCCTGCCCGATGAAACCGCGACGCTGCTGGCTGATTTCCCCGGGATCAGCGTCCACAATCTCCACCACAACGACGCCGCCACCGCCGAGACCGCCCTGGGATTGCTCCTGGCCGCGGCCAAGGCCATCCTGCCTGTCGACCGCACCTTCCGCGGCCACGACTGGACTCCTCGCTATGACCCGCTGCCAATCGCCGTTCTGGCCGGACGCACGGCGCTCATCCTGGGCTACGGCGCCATAGGCCGCCGGCTGGCACGTACGCTGCAGGCGCTCGACATGCGCGTCCTGGCCACCCGCCGCAGCGCCCAGGCAACTGTCCATGATGGGGTCGCCGAGGTGCATGCGCCCGACCATCTGCTCGACCTGCTGCCACGGGCCAATGTCCTCGTCATCACCTTGCCGCTCACAACTGAGACCAGCGGGCTGATCGGCGCTGCGGAATTGGCCCTGCTGCCTCAGGGCGCGATCTTCGTCAACGTCGGACGTGGGCCCATTGTCGATGAGGCCGCCCTCTACGAGGCTTTGCGGTCGGGCCGTCTCATGGCCGCCGGCATCGATGTCTGGTGGCGCTATCCGGCCGATCGCGATAGCCGCAGCCACACGCCGCCATCGGCCTATCCCTTCCACGAGTTGGACAATGTAGTCCTCAGCCCTCATCGCGGCGGCATGGGCGGTGCCGAAGATATCGAAGTCCTGCGCTACTCCGCCCTGGCAACGCTGATCAACGCTGCCGCCCGCGGGGAGACCATCCCCAACCGCATCGACCTCGGCCGCGGTTACTGAGGAGCGCAGTCCGTGACCGCGCCTTGCCTGGATCGCCAATCTGGGCTAGACTGATGGGCAGCAGCGGATGGTATCGCCGCGAATAACCAGATAGCTTCACCCCGCAGCCTCAACAGGAGACATCATGAACCCCCACCATGACAATGCTCAGGATCGGCGGCGCCGGCTGGTACTGACAGTGCATACCCGCCTGCTGCTGATGGTCGCGCTGCCGCTCGCGGCAAAACCTTGAGCACCTTCGAGATCGTCGTCCAAAGGAAGCAGACGGCTGGCTGGCCGGTGGTGGCAGAATACCAGCAGCCTGGCGATCTGCCTTCGCGCCACGAAGGGCTGCTCATCCTGGACGAAGTCCAGCTGCGCGCCCAGGTTACGGCCAGATCCTATGGCCAACTCCTTGGAACGACTGTCTTCACCCAGTCGTTGCGCGATGCCCTGACGCGGGCGCTGGCGCAGAACAGCGACGCCCTACGCGTTCTGCTCTACATCGAAGATGAGGGCTTGCGACAGCTTCGGTGGGAACGGCTGACTGCGCCCATTGATGGCGAGTGGCTCCCTCTCAGCCTGAGTCAGCGGACGCCCTTTTCGCTCTACCTGCCGAGCATCACGGATCGTAGCTTCCCGCCCATCGGCCGCCGTGACCTGAGGGCGCTGATCGTGGCCGCCAACCCTGCCGGACTGGACGCTTATCACCTCAAATCATTTGAAGTTGCCGGGGCTGTTACAGACGTCAGGGCTTCCTTAGGCGTCATTCCCCATGATGTGCTGGCGGACTTGCCCGATGCATCCGGCCCGCCAACGCTCGATACCCTGCTGGCGCGCCTGACTGCGCAGCCGTACTCGCTCCTGCATATCATTTGCCACGGCGTCTACGAGCGTGACTCTGGCGAAACGGTCATCTTCCTTGCCGGCGAGAAGGGCGAAGTCAGACCAGTGCGGGCCGCCGAAATCCTTGACCGGCTCCGGCTGCTGCGCGGTGGGCGGGGGCTGCCCTACCTGATCTTCCTTGCCTCGTGTGAAAGCGCAGCGCCGGAGGCTGAAGGCGCGTTAGGCGGCTTGGGACAACGACTGGTGCGGGATCTGGGCGTGCCTGCCGTCGTGGCAATGACGGGGCGGATTTCCGTGCGAACGGCGCAGGAGATGACCAGCGTCTTCTATCCACAGCTTCAGAAGCACGGCGAGCCGGACCGCGCCCTGGCCGAGGCCTGCGCCGGCCTGGTCGATCGTCATGACATCAGCGTACCCGCCCTGTACAGCCGCCTGGGCGGACGGGCTCTGTTCACACAGGCGGCAGACCGGGCATTGACGCCGGCAGAGATAGCCTACGGGTTGGAGCGGCTGGCTGCGCTGTTGCCAGAAAGGGCGCCGGTCCTGCAAACAGAATACGCCCGGCTGTCAGGTGCAATCGGTTCGGGGCTGGATGGCGACCCGGCCATGCTGAGCCACGCGGCAAGGGGCGAGCGTCAAGAGGCGCTTGCTGCCCTCGACGCTCTGTGCACCGAAGCAACCGATATCAGCTTCCACGGTCTGGCGCTCGGCCAGGAGCCGCCAAGCTATGATGGCCGCTGTCCTTTTCCTGGGCTGATGGCATTCCAGATCGAGGACCGGCGCTTCTTCTTCGGTCGCGAGACGGAGGCAGCGATGCTGGCAGCCCTGCTGGCCGAAGGCAGTTTTCTGGCCGTCGTAGGCCCATCAGGATGCGGCAAATCGTCGCTGGTTATGGCTGGCCTGGTCGCCATCCTGCGCCAGCGCCAGCCTGACTTACAGATCGCATACTGCCGGCCTGGCGATGATCCGCAGGCCCAGTTGGAGGCGGCATTGAGGGACACACCTAGGCCGCCTCACCTGCTCGTCATCGATCAATTTGAAGAACTGTTTACCTCGACCACAAACGACGATATCCGCCGCGCCTTCCTGGATCGGGTGTTGAACCAGGCGCAGAAGCACCGTGTTGTCGTCATCATGCGTGGGGAGTTTCTTGACGACTGTGCAATCCACCCGCAGTTTTTTGCCGCGCTGCAGCGCCGGCTCGCCTTGATCGGTCCCATGGGCCAGGCCGAATTGAGGAGTTCGATTGAACAGCAGGCTGCAACAGTTGGCCTGCGCTTTGAAGCCGACCTCGTCAATACCATACTCGATGATGTGACCGGCGAGCCGGGCGCTATGCCTCTGCTGCAACATCTCCTGCGGCGGCTGTGGCAGGAGCGCCACGGTCGTTGGCTGCGAACGGAGTCCTATCGCAGACTGGGGGGCGCCAGGCAGGCGATGGCCGATGTCGCAGAATCCATCTACGCCGCCTTACCCGCAAGCGAGCAGGGAAAGATGCGATCTCTGTTCTTCCGGCTGATTCGACTGGACGAAAGCGATGAGCGTCGTGATACGCGCAGCCGCGCCCTGTTCGACGATCTGGTACATGTAGAAAGCGATCGCGCCGGGATGATCCAGATCGTCAACCGCCTCGCTAATGAAAGGCTGCTCGTCACATCGCCCCATCCCATTACTGGCAGGCAGACCGTGGAACTGGCGCACGAAGCGCTGATCACGGCCTGGGGGCGGCTGCGGGGATGGGTAAACGAAGACCGCAGAGGACTGCTGGTCTGGCAGCGGCTTGGCCGGGCAGCGCTTGAATGGGAGCAGAATGGCCGCTTGTCCGGACTTGTCTACCAGGAGCCGCGGCTTGGCGAGGCGCTTGCCTGGCAGCAGATGCATCCCGATCAGATCAACTCGCTTGAGAAAGCCTTTCTGGCGGCCAGCCAGCGCGAGATTGTTCGTCAGCGCCGGCGTCTGCTTGCGTTGGTAGCGCCGCTCCCGGTTCTTCTGATCCTTCTCGCGTTGGCTGCCGCGTTGCGCATCGACCTTCTGGCGCCTCGAAGTGGAAATTGGCGTCACATTGATGACTGGATTAGGGCGACTGGCGAGACGGGCCGCTACGGCGTTGCCGCCGTCATCGACTCGCGGCAGCCTCAGACCGTTTATGCCGCCGGCCGCACCCGCGGTGGTCTATACCGAAGTGATGATGCGGGTGTCACCTGGCAGCGAATTGGCGTAGATGCACTGGCCGATGCCGTCGTTCGCCAGCTTGCTCCTGCTGCTGATGGCTCGTTGTATGCGGTCACGTCGCTTGGGTTGATGCGAAGCGCAGACCGGGGCAAAACCTGGCAGAATCTCAACGTCCCAATATCGACAGACGAGAGCCCGCTGTGGGCATTAGCAGCAGACTCCGAACAGGCGCAACACCTGTTCCTCGGCGTCTGGCACTCGGGCGTCTGGGAAACGCGTGATGGTGGAGCAACGTGGTCCTGCATTGCCGGCGTTGCCCATCGGAACGATTGCCTGAGCGAGGAAGAACAATCTGAAGACAGCGCGACAGCGGATGAGAAAATAGAAGCCAGTCACCTCATACGCGGGCTTGCGCTTGCTGCCGGCAAACTCTATGTGGCCACTGACTTAGGGCTGTTCAGTCTTGATCCGAACGTTCCTGGCGCCGCAGAGAATGTGCAGATACCGATCGGGGCAAGCAATGCTGGCTTGTTGTCGGTGGCCTCGCTGCCGAATGGAGGCCTGCTCCTTGGTACGCGCGGAGATGGCATCTGGCAGCGAGAGGAGGGCGCCTGGAGACCCTTGAATCAGCCAGGCGACGCTGCCAGCTTCGCCTTTTCAACCAGCCGACAGGGCGACCTCACCCTTGTCGGCACCAGCGATAGCGGTTTGTGGCTGCGGCGCCAGTGGCACTGGTGGCAGCCGTCCTGGTGGCGTCAGCATGTGGAAACAGCAGCGTCGCCATTCGGCTCAACTTCAGACGCGGCAATGGTTTCTGTGCTGCCGGGCGAATTCGAGTCCGGCCGGGCTGCTTCTGCACGCCTGCTCTACCTGGATCGCTTCGACATCGACAGGCTGGAGGTCACGCGACAGGACTTTTGCGACTTTGATGCCGCGTGTAAGCGCACGGCAGAGATCGACGATGCCACGTTCCCGGCCGTTGCAGTGACCGGGGCACAGGCCCAGACCTTTTGTGAGCAGACCGGCAGACGACTGCCCACCGAGGTTGAGTGGGAGAAGGCGGCGCGCGGGCCTGATGGTCGCTTATTTCCCTGGGGCGATAGTCTACCGACCGACCGGCGAGCCGCTGTCCGCCGCGGCATTCCAGAATTCGAGGCATCGGGTCAGTCGCAGCAGTATATAGAGGCGATGCTTGTCGGCAATTCACAGCCAGTCGGTTCACACCCGGCCGGGCGTAGCCCCTATGGGGCCGAAGATTTGACGGGGAATGTCTGGGAGATAACGAAGTTTACCGGGCTGAAACCGGAGTATGTCGTCCGCGGCGGCAGTTTGGCCGATGACGCCTGGAGCGGTTCCGCTGTCTATCCCCCGGTAAGAACGCAGCTGCCGGACTTCAATACAGGTTTTCGCTGTGTCAGGGCTTTTGATTCACCGTCGCCGTAGCCAACCCCCGATGCTCGTGTTCCACAGGAGGAACCCATGATCAAGATCGTAATGGCCCAGGAGATCGATCACGCCGGACAGCGCCGGCTCCTCGAAGACGTAATTCGCTGGGAAGCAATGTACCAAGAGCGCGCCGAGGGCGGCAGCGGTCAGCCCTATAGAGCGCTGGCAAGACTTCTGCAGGATTTCCGCACTTTCAGCGAATTCTACTTCAAGTTCTACAAGACTCTGGGAGACAAGGGGCCAAACGTACGGATGGAAGTCGTGCAGCACCTTGCCCTGGAGAGAATCCTGGACGAGTGGCTGGTGCTCAGCCAAGTGTGTGAGCAGCGCGAACTGAGCCGCTATCAAAGTTGGTTGATCAGGGCCGACAGAATGGCGGCAGCACTACTACCTCCTGGTCAGACCCCTGGCGCCATGGTAACTTATCTGGGGCGGGCTTCCACGCTGCGGCATCTGCCCTTCTCCTACAACTCGGTTGCCGGCATACCGCGCGACGCATACGGCGACGATGCGCAGGCGCAATTGGCTATCGCCCACGAGATTGGCCACCATTTCTGGCGCCTTTCTTCGGCCCGCCGCCGCAAAGATGCCCGCCTGCGCGAGCGAACACAAGAGGTTGTTGCCCAAACATCCAGCCAATACACAGGCGAACTGCAGGCGTTGCTCGACGCCTGGCTTGAAGAGACATTCGCAGACGTCTTGGGCTGTATGGCTGCGGACAACGCGCATGCATGGAACTTCACCGACAGCTATATTACACGCCTCTTCGAACGCACTGTGCAATCAAATGACTTGCTCGGATTTGATCACGAGCATCCTCTCCCCTATTTCAGACCCATGATCCGCGCCAAGGCAATGGCGCAACTTGATCCAGGCCAAAGTCAGGCACTTGTGAGCAAATGGCAAGCGGCGGTAGCAAGGCTTGGCGGTGTAGACGAAACAGCCACGGTCGAGTTCTTCGCACCCTCAGCCTGGCAGACCGGTGAGCGCACTTACTTCCGCAGCGACGGCCAAAGCGCGGACAGGAGACTCCAGCTGAATAGTCCCACCCAGGACCCTCCGGCTGAGCATTGGCACGGCTGGCAGCAAGTCGTCCTCCCGCTTCGCGACATTTGGGCGCCTCTTGACGCGGTTATCGACGCCGTTGTCATCCCGTTCGCACAGCAAGTCCTGCAACCTGGCTCGCTGGATGATCGCCCTACGCAATATGAGCCGTTTACGTTTGATTGGCTCTTCCGCGACTATCTGGTCAATATCGCCAACCTGGTCAAGGACGTCGAAGCGCTTGAGGAGGCGCTTATGCTCCTCACCCAGCCCATTTCCGAATTGCTTGGACAGGAGACGGTAGGCGCAGACGAGGGAGGTCACTTCGTCGGCACGCACTCACACGGCCCCGGCAAGCCGGCGCACAAGCATAAGTAGACAGGCTGGTCAGGGGTGAACGGGCGTTGATCCAGCCCGTTCACCCCATGGCACAGACCTACCTACTTCACGAGATCGATCAGCTTCTCCACCCTATAGCCGGCTTCAGCGTCGGCAGCCTGCAGTCTGGCCAGAATCTCGAAAGCTAATTCGATGCCCTCGGCGGCGTCATCATCCGGTTGAGCCGCCGACAAGATGGCTGCAACCGCCATCAGCCCGTGCACCAGGTCGCCGAACGATTCCTTGTTGTACCAGAGGACGCCGCCATAGCGGTTGACCTGCAGGAAGCTCTGCACGTCGCGGTCGCGCAGCAAGGTTTCGAGCAGAGCCGAAAGCTGGCTGGCAGCGGGCAGGTCAGAGGCGGACATCGTCTGCAGCCAATCCTGGTGGGTGACAAGCGCCTTCAGCAGGGTGACGCCGCGTTGCGGGTCCTTTTGTCCCAGGTCCTGCAAGCCCTGAGCGACGAGCTTGCCCAAGAGCCACTCGTCCAACCAACTACGGGCGCGAGCCGCGTAGTTATCATCATCCACTGCCCGGCCCAGGGCATGCGTAAACACCCACGCAAACAGACCGCCCCAGGCCGCAGGCGTCTCGGTCAGGGCCTCCTGCAGGAAAGCGGCCGTTTCGTCGCGCAGGCCCAGTCGAGCGGCCAGAACTGGCAAATCCAGGGCCGCTTCCAGTTCCTGGCGGAGGCGTGCAGCCAACGCTTCCAGGTCGGGTGCAGCCGTAGCTGCTTCCTCCCCGACGGCAGCTTCTTCGGTCTCGGATTGAGGCGACCTGGATAGGGCTGCTTCTTTTTCAGCAGTCAGCACGCGGCGGGCGAGAATGCCCACATCCAGCCCCGGCGCCGGCTCGACCTGACGAGCGGCGACATCGACAGCGGCGCGTTCGGCCGCGAAACGGCGGGTCTCGTGCAGGAGCGCGAGGATCTGGGCGCTGATCGCATCGAGATCTGCAGTCCGGGTCCCGTTTGCTGCAGATGGGGTGGGCAGGAGACGGGCATCGAAAAGCGTCCGCAATGCGCCGGCATTGATCAGTTCACGATAGGGATAGTGCAGCGGCTGCAGGAACAATTCCTTGACAGCCTCGGCCACGTCAGGGACGCCCCGTCCCGCCAGGTAGGCGGTAAGTTGGCTGTACTGCCGCCATTCGTTATCCTGCACCCTGCGAAAATCGAGGAAGACATGACGCTGGTAGCCGCCGAGGCTGATGTAGAGACCATTCTCTACCAGGTCCCGGCAGCTGCGCAAATACTCCAGATTGGTGATCAGATCCCGGAAAATGACGTATGCATCAGGGTCAGCCGATAGCTCCAGGCTCTCGGCCAGGGTTCTCTGCATCAGCTGGCCGCTGCCTTTGTCCAGAAAGGCGGCGGAAGTGCGAATCCAGCCGCGTGTGTCGGCGAACTTGTTGTGATAGACAACCAGACTGTGCTCATCGCCGGTACGGTTGGAATAAGCCAGGACATTCTCGTCCACCGAACCACTGGCAGTATAGAAGTCGTAGAGAAGGAAGTTACTTACCTCGGCGAAAAGATAGCGCCGTTTGAGCAGAGGCGTAATCTCGTGCAGGTGGCGGTCGATCAGCCAGCGGTCGGGCGTTTCGTCGTAGTAGGCGCGGCGGTACTCCATGCCGTACTTCTCATGGAAACCCTCGAATTGGCCGTGGCCGAACATCGGCAGGCCGGGCACCGTGGCCATGACGGTGGCGACGCCAAAATACTTGTCGTCCTTGCCGAACTGCGCTACCGCTGTCTGTTCGTCAGGGTTGCTCATGAAGTTGACGTAGCGCTTGAGGATCTCGGGGTCAAATTCGACCGTGTTCTTGATCAGTTGGCGATATTTGTCATTGTCTTCGTCGCGCAACATGTGCATGAAGGCGCTGTTGTAGACGCGGTGCATGCCCAGGGTGCGCACAAAGTAGCCCTCCATCAGCCAGAACGCCTCGGCCAGAAGCAGCGTGTCGGGGGCTTCAGCCGCCACCCGGTCCACAACCTCACGCCAGAACTCGATGGGGATTGCGGCATCGAAGTCCGCCTTGCTCATCCCATGCTCCGCTCGCGAGGCAATGGCGCCGCCCGTGCCTGGTTCGGGGAACCAAAGCCGCTGGATGTGGCGTTTGGCCAGCGTCATAGCGGCGTCAAAGCGGATGACGGGAAACTGCCGCGCCACATGCAGGATGGTCTGGATGACTGCCTCGCGCACGTCTGGCTTGAGATAGTCGAGCTGGGCAGTGTCGTTCCACGGCATGGTGGTGCCGTCGTTGCCATGGTAGATAAACCGTTCTTCGCCTGTCCAGCGGTCTACACGCTTGAAGACAACAGCGGCGTCGGTGCGATCAAAGTAGTGATCTTCCAGGAGAATAGCCACGCGCTCGTCGCTCGACAGGTCGGGGCCGCTGAAGGAATAGGAAGGATAGGGACAGTAGTTTAGTTGCAGGAACCAGTCGGGGTGCTGGACGACCCAACGCGAATCGATGGCCATATGATTGGGCACCATGTCGCTGGCCATGCGAATGCCGCGCTGCCAGGCCCGCTGTTTCAGATCCGCCAGCGCCTCAGGCCCGCCCAGGTCGGCGGCGATGGCGTAGTCGTGAAGCGAGTAGGCAGAAGCCACGGCCTCAGGATTCCCCATCATCTGTTTGATCCGTTGTGATGCTTTCGATCTTTCCCACAGGCCGATGAGCCACAAACCGGTGATGCCGCGGTCAGCCAGCGTATCCAACTCTACATCTGGGATATCTGCCAACGTAGCAATGGGCCGGCCATAGCTTTTGCTCAACTGGTCGAGCCAGACATAGGCATTTCTGGCCAAAAGCACCAGCCGCGGCATCCAATCCAGGTCCCGGCTATATTGCTCATATTCAGCCTCTTGTCCGGCAAAGGAGAGCGCTTCGACCGGGCCAGGGCCGCTAAAGACAGCCTTATGCTCTTCGGCGATGAAATCCAGGCTGCTGAGAAGGCGATACAACTGGGCGCCGATCAGCCTGGTCCAGCGCGTGCGCACGAACTCCAATTGGCCGGCAAGGGAATGGGGAGACGCGCGCATGGGGGCCTGTAGCATGTCCAACAAGTTTTCCTCGCCAGGCCCAAAACCCTCCTGCCCGGCAAAAAACTCCGCCAGACCCGCTACGATCTGCTTGTAGGCGCTGCGCTGCTCGATCTCATTGTCATCGAAGAGCTCGATATAAGGAGCGAAGGCCGGGTTGGTATTGGACAGCCAAAGCATCAACAGTTCTTCAGTCTGGACTTCGCGATGCGAAAGGCCGCTGGTCTGCCCCTCCAGGTAGACATCCAGATCAAGCTCACGGCGATAGACGGCCGAGGGCGGGAAGCGATCGCCAAAGCGCCGCAGCGTCGTTTCGACGGCCTCGACGCCGATGCTCTCGTTCAGGAAGCTGAGGGCCTTCTCCATCACGGCCGGGTTCACCTGCTGCCGGTACTGAGCCATGATCATGTGCAGCACCTCGTCGATAATGCCCATGGCGTTGATCTGGCTGGCTTCGACCGCACGTTCGGGATAATGCAGCAGATCGCGGCGTGCATTCATCTTGTCGGCAAAAACGCGTGCGGCGTAAAAATCAGCGATGACGGCGTTGCCGCTGAAGGCGAAGATCGATTGGTCAAACTGATAAAGATCGCGCGCTTCGCGGGCAACATGAAATTCAAAGAGTGGATTCCCTTTTTCCACGGCGCTGCTCATCAATGATGGGACCTTGAAGACAGCCGGGGGCGCAGACCGAGAGTGGAGTAGATTGGCACAACCAGAAGCTTGACTCAGGCTAGCAGTACGCATCATAGATGAATTCCTTACACGCAACGAGGCGGCCGGTAATGGCCAACAGGCAGATCGGACTCGACGGAATTCTAAGCCAGGAGAACGCAACCAGCAATTCAGGCCAGGCTGGATGCAGGCGAAGAGTGGGCCAACGCCATCAGATCGACGCGCTTTCGGACGCCAGGGCTGCCTGAACCAACTTGAGCCCCCCATCCTGGGCGGCGGCGAAGTCGGTCGCAGTCAAATCGATCCAGTAGTAGATCGTATATCTTATGACATTGTCGGCCAACTGATTGAAGACAACAGCCGGTACGGGCTTGTCGATCACAATACCAGGCAGGCGCCGAATCGCCTCAAGCATGGTTTGCGTGGCCTGTTCGAGGTCGGTTCCATAGGTGACGCTGCCGGTCAGGCTCACGCGCCGGCGATTGATCCTGGAGTAGTTCGTAATCGGGTTGATGAAGACATCGGCATTGGGGATCATGACATACAGACCATCGAAGGTGAGCATCTCCGTGGCCCGCAGCGAAACGTCCTGAATCGTGCCGCCAAAACCCTTCACCTCGATGGTGTCGCCGATTTGAAACGGCTGTTGAAGCATCAGGATGAGCCCGGCGGTGAAGTTCTTGGCGATATCCTGCAAGGCGAAACCTACCGTCAAGCCGACTATACCCAAGCCTGTCAGCAGGCTGCTGACATTCACGCCCAACGTTTCGATAGCGCTGATCGTACCGACAACCACGATGCCCCAACGCGTCAGCCGGGTGAAGAGGAGGACGAGCGTGGGGTCGACTTTCTTCGCTCGCCGATCGAGAACGCGGCCGACGATCCTGGCTGCCCAACTGGCCAGCCACAGGAAAATCAGGAAGATCAGCAGCCCCATCGCTACGCGGGGCAGGAGCTCAATCAGACGGGCGATGATGGGTTGTGTGATTCCGGTTGGTTCCAATGCAAAGACTCCACGCTCAACTGCCAAGGATGCGGGTGCACGAAACAGCTGGGGAAATTTGGTCTTTGATCGTCTGGCCGGCGTCATCCCTGAGTGTGATCGTAGCCTGGCCGGACTGAACGTCTACCTCGCCATAGGAATAGGCATCCAGATGGCGGCAGTCAACCCCAATCAGATTGAGCGCCGTCTGCATCTGGCTG
>JACDJB010002658.1_pt1 | contig 12483 bp, 9 predicted proteins | sample 7454121 | NCBI WGS metagenome assembly JACDJB01 (sample SAMN14253290, study PRJNA609438) | sludge metagenome | isolation source: sludge after 25d culture with pyrite | collected 2018-12-20 | reverse complement strand
CAGATCTTCGCTCCGGAAGAGTTTTACGGCACTATCATGGAACTGACCCGCAAGCGTCGTGGTGAGTTTGTCAAGCAAGAGCATCCTGCTCCCGGCCGCGTGGTGCTCCATTACTACCTGCCGCTGGCCGAGATGATCGTTGATTTCTACGACAAGCTGAAGAGCGGCACGCGCGGCTATGCGTCGATGGATTACGAGTTTGACAGCTATCGCGCGTCCGACCTTGTGAAGCTGGAAGTCCTTGTTGCCAAGACGCCGGTCGACGCCCTGGCGATGATTGTTCATGCCGACGACGCCTATCACCGCGGTCAGCGCCTCGTATCGGAGCTAAAGGACCTGATTCCCCGCCAGATGTATGAAGTACCCATCCAGGCTGCCACCGGCAAACGCGTGATCAGCCGCGCCAACGTTAAGGCGCTACGCAAGGATGTGCTGGCAAAATGCTATGGGGGCGACATTACCCGCAAGAAAAAGCTGCTTGAGAAGCAGAAGAAGGGTAAGAAGCGCATGAAGATGATCGGCAACGTGGAAGTGCCGCAGGAAGCATTTATGGCGGTATTGAAGCTGGGCGAAGATTAGGAAGACGACAGACCGCGAACCACAAAGCGTGGGGGCTATTTATCATCGGTCGTCCGTTGCCCGTGGTCTCCACAGGCTGAAATCCGGCGCTGCCCCGATTCCCAATTTCACAATAGAGGTTTTCATGAGAAGCGTTGATCACGCCTGCCCGGCTTGCGGCTCGTCCGGGATGTCGATTTTCTACGAAGTGACGAACGTGCCCGTCAATAGCGTGCTGCTGGTGACGGCCCGGGACGAGGCGCTGAATTTCCAGACCGGCGATATTACTCTGGCTGCCTGCCCGGCCTGCGGGTTTATCGGCAACATTGCATTTGACGAAAAGCTGACTCAATACACCGCTCGTTATGAGGCGACCCAAGGCTACTCCCCGACCTTCAACAGGTTTCATCAGGCATTGGCCCAGGACCTCATCGACCGCTATGACCTGCGCGGCAAGGACATCATCGAGATTGGCTGCGACAAAGGGGACTTCATCACGATGCTGGTCGAGATGGGCGATAACCGGGGCGTCGGGTTTGATCCGGCCTACGTGCCCGGCCGCCATCCAAGCCCGGCCGCCGACCGTCTGACCTTCATTCCCGATTTTTACTCCGAGAAATATACCGATTATCACGCTGACTTCATCTGCTGCAAGATGACGCTGGAACACATCCCCGACGTCGGCAATTTCGTGGCGACGGTGCGCCGCTCCATCGGCGACAACACCGGCGCCGTCGTTTTCTTTCAGATTCCTAACGCGCGCTATGTTCTGTGCGACGTGGCCTTCTGGGATGTCTACTACGAGCATTGCTCCTATTTCACCAAGGGTTCGCTGGCGCGCCTGTTCCGGGCCAATGGATTTGATGTCAAGGCGTTGTGGACGGCCTATGACGATCAGTATCTGATGATCGAAGCCCGACCGGCAACGGCCGCGTCGACGCCGCCTTTGTCGGATGAGGAAAGCCCGGCCGAGACGATGCAACTGGTTGATTACTTCGTGGCGCATTACGGACCCGGCCGGGATGAGTGGCGGCGCGCGCTGGCGCGCATGAAGGTGCAGGGGCAAAAAGTTGTGCTGTGGGGCGGCGGATCAAAGGGCGTCGCTTTCCTGACGACACTCAAACAGTCGCTCGACGACATTGCCTATGCCGTGGATATCAACCCCATCAAGACCGGCACGTTCATGGCCGGCACGGGTCAGGAGATCATCGCGCCTGACTTCTTGAAAGCTTATCGTCCGGACGTTGTGATTATCATGAATCCGGTCTATCGTGAGGAGATCACCCGCGATCTGGCGTCGATGGGTCTCGCTCCTGAAATTCTGACACTTTAACCATGATGAACCCCAAGAAACTGCCCGTATGCTCCGAATCGGAGATCATTCCGCTCATTGATATGCCGCAGGCGCCCGTGCATTGCAACGTGCTGTGGGCCACGCGTGAGGCGGCGCTCGGCGCGCCGCGGGGTGACATCCGGCTGGGGTATTCCCCCGCCTGCGGTCATACCTATAACCTGGCGTTTGACCCCTCGCTGATGGAGTACACGCAGGAGTATGAGAACTCACTCCACTTCTCGCCCCACTTCCAGGCGTATGCTACCGCGCTGGCGGATGGCCTGGTCGAGAAGTATGCCTTGCGCGACAAGGACATTGTCGAGATCGGGGCGGGCAAGGGTGACTTTCTCATCATGCTGTGCGAGATGCGCGGCAATCGCGGTTGGGGTTACGACCCAAGCTATGTCCCTGACGACGGTTACACCTCGCCGAACGTTACCTTTATCCAGGACTTCTACACGGAAAAGTATATCGACCAGCGGGCCGATCTGATCGTCTGTCGCCACGTGCTGGAGCACATAGAGGATCCGGACGCATTCATCGCCCAGGTGCGCCGTGCCGTCGGCCAACAGCAATCGGTCGTCTTCTTCGAGGTCCCCAACGCGCTCTGGACGCTGCGGCGTGGGGGCATCTGGGACATTATTTACGAGCATTGCTCCTACTTCAGCCCGTCATCCCTGGCCTATCTGTTTCGCAAGCATGGTTTTGAGGTGTTGGCCGTGAATGAGGTGTTTGGCGGGCAGTTCCTGACTATTGAGGCCGTACCCGTTGCGCAGGGGAGCCGGAGGACAGAGGAGCAAGGGAACGAGGAAGTAGCGGCCGAACTGGCCAGACTGACGGCCGACGCGCGTGCCTTTGCTGAGAATTACCAGGCCAGGCGCGACGAGTGGCAGACCCGTCTGCGGGTCCTTGGGGCCGCGGGCAAGCGCGGCGTTATCTGGGGAGCGGGATCCAAGGGCGTCACCTTCCTGAACGCGACGGAAACCGGAGAGGAGATTATAGCCGTCGTCGATATCAACCCGCGCAAACAGGGCAAGTATGTTGCCGGGACGGGGCAACGCATTGTTGCTCCGGCCGAACTGGCCCAGTTGCGGCCTGATTTTGTGATCATCATGAATGCCAATTACCGCGAAGAGATTGGGCGGATGTTGAGCGAAGTCGGCAGCGAAGCGGAGGTACTCGTAGCGTGATCCGGGAGAATATTGCGATTGAGAGAATGCATCATCAACTTTCACCCTCCCATGCTTCCGGGTATGAATAGTGTGAGCGCTCTTGCCCCGTTGCCATCCTTCGCTATAATACCCTTCTGGCGGAAAGGTACGACGTTATCGGCACGACGGCCTTTCGGCTGAGGCAAGCGCCTTTTCATTTAGAAGTACAATATTACGGAGGATTAAGATGCCCTTGACTGTGGCAGAGAAAGCCGAACTGATTGGCAATTTTGCGACGCATGACGGTGACACCGGTTCACCGGAGGTGCAGATCGCCCTCATGGACAAGCGAATTCGCCAGCTCCAGGAGCACCTGAATACGCACAAGCACGACGAAAGCTCCCGGCGGGGGTTGTTGAAGCTGGTAGGCAAGCGCCGGCGTATGCTGGCCTACTTGCGAAAGGAGCACCCGGATCGTTACCGCGTGATCATCAACCGTCTGGGCTTGCGGCGTTAATTTGAAATCGGATGAGGAAAGGGCGAAGGTAGCTTCGCCCTTTTACTAGGAGTGGAAAATCGGCAGGGTTTAGGAATTGGGTATTGTCGCTTACACCCTTCGGCGTTGGTGTAGGGGCCAATCCCCAGTCCCTAACCCCACTTCCGCTCCCAATCTAAGTATGCAGGATTGTCTGGCCTGACAAGTGCATCGGCAGTAGCAAGAACGGCAGCGCCGATATGGCTGCCTGTTTGTCGTTTCCGGTCCGCACAGTAGGCAGAACCCTGCAATGAATAAGGACAATTTTAGAATGGGACCAGAATCTGTTTTTACAACCAATGTGGGTCGGCATGCGCTGATCATCAAGACCGGCAAACTGGCCGAACAGGCCGGCGGCGCGATCACGTTGCAGGTCGGGGAGTCGATGCTCCTGGCGACGGCGACGATGTCGAAGAACGTGCGCGAGGGGCTGGATTTCTTTCCGCTCAGCGTGGACTTTGAAGAGAAGATGTACGCTGCCGGGCGCATTCCCGGCGGGTTCTTCCGCCGCGAAGGCAAACCGACGACCGAGGCTGTGTTGACGTCGCGGCTGACCGACCGGCCGCTGCGCCCGCTGTTTCCCGACGGCATGCGCAACGAAGTGCAGGTAATCGTTACGACCCTGTCGTCGGATAGCATCCATCACCTGGACATCATGTCGGTGAACGCGGCGAGCGCGGCGCTGACCATCTCGGACGTGCCGTGGGATGGTCCGGTGGGAGCCGTCCGCGTCGGCTACATCGACGGGCAGTTTGTTGCCGACCCGACGATCCCCGAAATGGCCGACAGCACGCTCGACCTGCGCATTGCCGGCACGCGCGACGCCATTATCATGGTTGAGGCGGCCGCCAACGAGATACCCGAGGATCTGATGGTGGAAGCGCTGGCTTTCGGTCATCAGGCGCTCCAGCCGATCATCACCTTGCTGGAAGAAATGCGGGCGGCCGTCGGCAAGGAGAAGCGCGAGCCGACCATCTCCGCCGTCGATTCGGCTATCGTAGAGGCGACCAAGGGCCGCATCGACGGACGGATTGCCGACGTGATCGCCCGGACGACCGAGCGCGAGGACCGCAATGAGGCGCTTGACGTGCTGCGCGACGAAGTGGTCGACAGCTTCCTGAGCGAGGATGAAAGCACCGACCCGAAGGCCGTGCGTGAGGTGTTCGCCGACGAGATCAAGAAGGCGGTGCGGCATCGCATCCTCTACGAAGGGATTCGCCCCGACGGACGCGACTACGCGACTATCCGATCGCTTTCGTCTGAAGTCGGCCTCAGCCCCCGCGCCCACGGCTCCGGCCTGTTCCAGCGCGGTCAGACACAGGTATTGTCGATCGTCGCTCTTGGCACGCCGCGCGAGGCCCAGAAGCTGGATGGCCTCTCGCCCGAGGATAGCCGGCGCTATATGCACCACTATAACTTCCCGCCTTTCTCCACCGGTGAGACCTGGCCCATGCGCGGCCCGCGCCGGCGCGAGATTGGCCACGGCGCGCTGGCCGAGAATGCCTTGTTGCCGATGATTCCTTCCGAGGATGAGTTCCCTTACACGATTCGTGTCGTGTCCGAAGTGCTGTCTTCCAATGGCAGCACCAGCCAGGCGAGCGTTTGCGCCTCGAGCCTGGCTCTGATGGATTGTGGCGTGCCCATCAAGCGCCCCGTCGCCGGAGTGGCGATGGGCCTGGTAACTGACGGCACGAAATACGCTATTCTGACGGATATTCAGGGTCTCGAGGATCATCTGGGCGACATGGACTTCAAGGTCGCCGGTACCAGCGAAGGCATCACTGCCTTGCAGATGGATATCAAGATCAGCGGGCTGGACATGAATATCATGTCCCAGGCGCTGGAACAGGCCCGCGTCGGCCGCCTGCAAATCCTTGACTCGATGCTGCAAACAATCGCTGCGCCTCGCGAGGAACTGAGCCTCTACGCGCCGCGTATGCTGACGATCAAGATCGACCCTGAAAAGATTGGTGCGGTCATCGGCAAGGGTGGGGCTACTATCCGTGGCCTTGAGGAAGAGTTTGAAGTTTCGGTGGACATCCAGGAAGACGGCACGGTGTTTGTGGCCGGCGTCGATGGTCTGAAAGCGGAGGCTGCGCTGGAGCGGATCCATATGCTGACCCACGATCCTGACCTGGGTGAGATTTTCACCGGTAAGGTCGTGCGTATCACCGATTTCGGCGCGTTTGTCGAACTGGCTCCCGGCCAGGATGGGATGGTTCACATCTCCCAACTGGCATCCGAGCACCTGCAGCGCGTTGAAGACGCAGTACGCATGGGCGACGAGATCATGGTCATGGTCACCGATGTGAGCGGCGAAGGCAAGATTCGCCTGTCGCGGCGGGCCGTTCTGGAAGGCTGGAGCTTGGAAGAGGCTCGCGCCCAGGACGCGGTGCGCAAGGGCAGTGGCGGTCCGCGCGGCGGCAATGGCGGCCGTGGCGGCGATCGTGGCGGCGACCGGCGCGGAGGTGGGGGTGATCGCGGCGGACGTCCGCCGCGTCGCTAGGATCTTTTTGTGTATCACGTTGGGCCGGGCAGTGGGCAAACGTATAACCTGCCCCACCGCCCGGCCCGGCTATTAAGCAAGGAGCAATCTGAAATGAGAAAGTTCGGATTGCTCCTCATTCTTCTAGCCTTGTTTCTGGCTGCCTGTGGTTCCGGCGGAAGCGGAACCGAGACGTCCGAACAGATAGGGAGTGAGGAGCCGGCGGCAGAGGCGTCGACCGCCCCTGCCACAGACGAACCGGCCGGGACCCCGGCCACCGAAGACGTGTCACAGCAAGGGGGGGACGCGGATGCGCCCGCTGTCGAGCCGGGCGACGACCCGACTCAGGTTCGAGATCGGGACTGGCGACAGGGTAACATCACGGACCCGGCAGTCACGATCATCGAGTATGGCGATTTTCAATGCCCGGGCTGCGCGGGGTTCGCACCCCTGCTAAAGCGTCTCGTGGATGCTTACCCCAATGATGTTCAGCTAATCTATCGCCATTTCCCGCTCAACAGCATCCACCCCAATGCCCAGAAGACGGCCGAGGCCTCCGAAGCCGCCGGCGCGCAGGGAATGTTCTGGGAGTATCACGATCTGCTCTTTGAGCGCCAGTCCGATTGGAGCAGCCTGGATGAAGCGGCCGCGCGCGACTTCTTCATCTCCCTGGCCGAAGAACTGGGAATTGACGTCGAGCAATTCACGGCTGAACTTGATGAAGGCGTGTACGCCGATTACGTATCGGCGTCGGAGCAGGAAGCCATGGGCCTCGGGTTACCCGGGACCCCGTCGGCTCTTGTCAACGGTCAAATCGTGGCCGGGGAAACGCTACCCCTTGATTATGAAACCTGGGAGGCTTTTGTGAGAGAAGAAATCAAATTGAAGGAATTGGCGGCGCGGCAATTTAGCGCCGCACCGGAAATGACCGTCAATCCGGACGCGCGCTATCTGGCGCACGTGGAGATGGCGTCGGGCGGCCGGTTTACAATTGAACTGTTACCCAAATCAGCCCCGCAAACGGTCAATAGCTTTGTGTTTCTGGCCCGTAACGGCTGGTTCGACAATGTCACATTTCATCGGGTCATACCCGGCTTTGTGGCCCAGACAGGCGATCCCAGTGGTACCGGCCGTGGCGGCCCGGGCTACATGATCCCGAACGAAATCGATCCCAACCTCTCCCACGACGAGAAGGGCGTGGTGGCGATGGCCAATGCCGGGCCGAATACCAACGGTAGCCAGTGGTACATTACCTATGGCGACGTGAGCCAGCTTGATGGCAGTTATACTATCTTCGGCCGGGTCATTGAGGGCATGGACGTTGTCGAGACGATTACCCCGCGCGATCCTTCCCGTAATCCCGGCGCTCCGGCAGGCGACACGATTGTATCGATCACCATCGAAGAAGTAGCACCCTAACGCCGCCTGTCCCGACGTCGGAAGCCGGGCGATCGGTTGATCATGGAGTGAGGTGGCAAGTTTATGACCCGACGGTTTTCCGCTCCGGTTGAGCCGTTGGTGGAAACGAATGTTTTCAGACAGCGCGGCCGAATGTCGACTGATGTCCCCGACATACAGGACATTCGGCCGCGTTTGCCTGTCCCGGTTTTTCCCGAAGATCCCAACTGGGAGACCCTCTATTGGACAGCCTGGGAAACGGTGTGGCGTGCAATACGGCCTCCGTCTCCGGACTCCACACTTGTTGCCTGCCACCCGCGCCCCTTTCCGAACGGGGCGATTGAAATGGAACCTACGGCCTTCGTAGCCAATTTGTCGGGCTATGCGCCGATCACTCCAACGCCGGTCGAATTACTCAATAATTTCTATGCTGCTCAGCATGAGGATGGTTTCATACCCGGTGCGCTCGACACCGCCGGCGGAGCGGATTTCTATGATTCGTTTGATCCGAATAGTGTCGGGCCGAACTTGTTGGCCTGGGTCGAGTGGCGTTATTTCCGGCTCACGGGGCACAAGGAGCGCGTCGCGGCCGTGTTTCCACATCTTCTGGCTCAGCACCGCTGGCGCCGGGCAAATCGCACCTGGCGAAGCGGATTGTACTGGACGACCGCCTATGCCGGCGGACTAACGAACCAGCCGCGCGTGCCCGGCACTCGCTACCATCATAACCATTGGGTCTGGATCGATGCGTCCGCTCAGGCGGCCGTCGACGCCGCGATGTTGGAGCGGATGGCTGTGCTGCTGGAGCAGCCGGCCGTGGCCGAGGAGATCGCTGCGGAGCGAGAGACGCTCATTCAGAAGATCAACGCTGAAATGTGGAATGAGAAAGCCCTCTTTTATCAGGATATAGGGCCAAACGATCAATTCAGCCCGGTCAAAAGTATTGCCGCCTACTGGGCTTTGGTGGATCCGCAGCTCGTTCCCAGAGATCGCCGATCTGCTTTTATCCAGCATTTGCGGGATTCCTGGTCCTTCCGCACAGAGTACGTGTTACCCAGCCTGTCGGCCGATAGCGAAGGGTACAATGCGCGAACCGGCAATGGTTATCGGGGCGGGGTATGGCCATCGCTTACGTACATGGTATTGAGGGGCCTGGGTGTGGCAGATCAGCATCTGCTCGCCCATAAGTTAGCCGTCAATCACCTTGAGCAAATTGCTCATACTTATGAGCAGACAGGCTGTTTCTGGCGCAGTTATGCACCCGAAACGATTGGCCCCGGCGAGCCTGGTCAGGCAGATGAGACGGGATTGACCGCGGCAGTCATTGTGCCCATGATACTTGAGAACATCCTCGGCATTGCGGTGGACTGGCCATTACGGCAGGTCACATGGCGCCGACACCTGGAGCGCGCCCAAGGCTATGGAGTGCGCAACCTGCCTTTGGGTTCCGAGGGGACGGTTGACTTGTTCGGCGTGGGCGATTCGGTGAGTATTCGCTCGGACGTGCCTTTTACGCTGGCGATCCATGGCGATCAGGACATCATCCAGATGGCCGTACCGGCCGGTTCGTTTGATATCTCCCTCAAGTAGCGTCGCCATTTATGTACGCGTTTACAGCGGCCACCATCAACCTGCGCGCCGGGGCCGAACGATGGCTGGCTCGTCGCCATCTGCTGGTCGGCCAAATAGTAGATACTACGCCCGACATCGTTGCTCTGCAAGAGATACGTCTATCTTTCGGTCAGGGGCACTGGCTGGCGCGACAGGTCAATATCCGTCTGACGGGCGACGCACGCCGGCCCTACAGGCTGATACTTGCCCGACACACAGGATTACGCCGCTTTACTACGGCGATCGGGATTATGACGCGCCTGCCGATCATCTATCACGATTCGTTATCGTTGGGGGTCACCGAGCAGGTTGCATTGCGCGTCAACGTTGAACTGCCGGCAGGTGCGGCGGGTACACGGCGGCAGTCGCTTGACTTTGTTAGCGTTCAATTGCATCATGGAGATGCCGGTCGCGTAGTGCGTGCCGAGCAGGTTATGAATTTGGTCGGTTGGATCAATGAGAAGCGGCGCGTACCATTGCAGGTGATTGCCGGGGACTTCAACGATTCGCCCGATGGGGAAGCCGTGACGTTTATGCGACAATCGCATCGCTCTGCCTTTGTTGAGGCGAACCGCCGCGATCCGCTCGCGACATACCCGACCAACCTGCTCCAGCCACAACCCGTGCCGGCTGTTTGTCTGGACTACGTTTTCATTTCACCGGCCGTGTATAGGGTCGTCAGGGCGGCATTTTTCTGCGATAAGCCCGCGGCCGAAGACGACACGCTGTATCCCTCCGACCACGTCGGTTTGCTGGTCGGCCTTGAGGTTTGAGAGTCGAGTGGACGAAAGCAAGGAACTTATTTCAATCGTTGCGCCGGTCTATAACGAAGAAGCTGTCCTCGCCATGCTCTATGAGCGCGTCCGGGCGGTGCTTGACGGCACAGGCGAGCAGTGGGAATTGATTCTGGTGAATGACGGCAGCCGTGATCGTTCGGCCGAAGTCATCGCTCAGCTGCATGCGCGCGATCCGCGCGTCAAGGGTATCAGTTTCTCCCGCAACTTTGGCTTCCAAATTGCCGCAACCGCGGGGCTTGACCATGCCGGCGGCGATGCCGTCATTCTGACCGACGCCGATCTGCAGGATCCGCCGGAGGTCTATCCGGCCATGCTCGCCAAATGGCGCGAGGGATACGACGTCGTTTACGGAGTGCGGGCCAGCCGCCAGGGCGAGACGTGGTTCAAGTTGACGACCGCCAAGCTTTTCTATCGTTTAATCCATCGCATCACCAGCATCAACATTCCCTTGGATACCGGCGACTTTCGGCTGATGGATCGCCGGGTCATCAACTCGTTGCGCGGCATGAATGAGCGCAATCGATTCTTGCGTGGCATGGTTCCATGGATTGGCTTTCGCCAGATTGGTGTGGAATATAACCGCGAGGCGCGCTACGCCGGTGAGGCCAAGTTCACGAGCGTGAAAAAGATGCTGCCCTTCGCGCTCGATGCGATTACCAGCTTTTCCTACTTCCCGCTACAGCTGGCGACGATATTGGGGTTCGTCATCGCGGGGATCAGTGTTGTTGCAATTCTGGCCGTGGTCCTTGTTCGTTTGTTGGGTCCCCACGAGCCGTTGTTGGGGCAGGCGACGACGCTGGTAGCTGTTCTTTTTCTCGGCAGTGTTCAATTGATCAGCCTGGGGATCATCGGTGAGTATCTGGGCCGCATCTACGACGAGGTGAAAGGCCGTCCGCTTTATCTAATCCAGGAGAGTTGGGGGTTGGAAGATTCGCCCCTCGGCCGCTTTGCCCCTCCGATGGGGTCGAGCAGCATGGTCGAATGAGATGGGGCGATTCTCAGCCGCCGATTTCCGACATGACGCGATTGAGCGGGATGACGTCCTGGGCCAGGCCATGTCCCCATGGCTTCCACCAGATACCCTGCTTCATAATCGCGTGCAGTTCGTTGTCGGTTGCGCCTGCGCGCATGGGCGTCATGAGATCGACTTCTTTCTCGCGCAGGAGGCACAGACGAAGCCGGCCGTCGGCCGTGAGCCGAGCGCGATTGCAGCTGGCACAAAACGGATGGCTGACGGAACTGATAAAGCCGACTCGGCCCGGCGCGTTTTCCAATTGATACAGGCTTGCTTCGCCGTCCAGTTCGCCCTGATTGACGGGCATCAGCGCACCAAGCGAGGCTTCGATAGTCTGCTGTAGCTCGTCTTGTGTCACTACTCCAGCCAACTGAAAATCGGCCACGTCACCAAACGGCATCATCTCGATGAACCGGACCTGCCAGGGTTGGTAGAGTGTCAGGCGCGCCAGATCAACCACGTCTTCACGGTCGTTATAATTGCGCACAACAACCGCATTCAGCTTGATCTCCAGTCCGGTTGCCTGGGCGGCGCGAATGCCGCGCCACACATCCTCCACCTCTCCCCAGCGAGTCAACTTCTTGAACTTGAGCGGGTCCAGGGTGTCAATGCTGATGTTGACGCGATGCATCCCAGCATCGGCTAATGGTTGTGCCAAACGATCCAACAGGAGACCGTTAGTCGTCATGGCGATCTTTTCCACACCCGGCGTTGCCGCGATTTCCTTGACGATATTCACGACATTGGCGCGGATTGTCGGCTCGCCGCCCGTGAGGCGAAACTTGTGGAACCCCAGCCCCGCGAATAACCCCACCAGCCGGATGATTTCGTCATCCTGCAACAATTCGGCCCGCGGTCGGAAGGTCATATCCTCCGGCATGCAATAGACACACCGCAAATTGCACCGGTCGGTAAGAGAAATGCGAAGATAGTTGATGTTTCGCCCGAAGCGATCCAGGGCCATAATGCGTTACTCTGGTGAGGGCAAGCCTCTGAGCAAAGGCTTATGCCGATTCATGATACTCTAGCCTCTCTGCCGTCGCTCGTCAATCAATGGATGTGAATTATTATCAATAATATCATATAAATTCAATGATGAGAAGTAGTCTAAACAGAGGTTATCCGGCGGGAACCAGGGCGGTATGCCTGACGTTTAATCGTTATAATACGAATAGCTCTCTTTTGGGAGCGGCCCTGTTCATGAAGGTTAGAGTGTGAAGTTGAATAGACAATCTATTTTACCGGGCTGGTTAAGCGCCCTGTTGTCGGTCGCGTTCGTTCTGTCGGCGGTGGCCGTTCTGTTTTTTGCCTACCTGACGATTCAGCATTTGATGAGTTCACCGGCTGACGAGGCGGAAGCGTCCGGCGAGCTGGATGGCGGGCTATTGCCCGTCGAGGGCGGCCTGGCCCCGGTTCCTATTACTGAAGGAGCCACGGCGGCCGCGCCAACACCGCCGCCCACGCTCGCAGCGTGGGAAGGATCCGATCGCGTTAACATCCTGTTGCTTGGCATCGATCGCCGCCCGGGAGAGGCCTTTGTATCGCGCACGGACTCCATGATGGTAATCTCGGTAGACCCCGAATCGGATAGCGCGTCCGT
>JACDJB010002657.1_pt1 | contig 12487 bp, 10 predicted proteins | sample 7454121 | NCBI WGS metagenome assembly JACDJB01 (sample SAMN14253290, study PRJNA609438) | sludge metagenome | isolation source: sludge after 25d culture with pyrite | collected 2018-12-20 | reverse complement strand
GGCTTCTGGATATTGGGGTTGAGATGCACCGGATAAACAAAGTGAACCTCTTCAGCATACTTATCTGAAAGTATCCTGATCGCTTCGCAAATGTTCTGAATCGGAGCACCAAAATTCTCGCGCCGGTGCGCCGTCACCAGCACAAGCTTGCGACCGCCCTCCCCGATCTCCCATTCCCGCAGCCAACCTGTTACTTGCGCCGGGGGTTGCGTGTCGACGATCTGCTGAAGCGCGTCGATAACCGTGTTGCCGGTAACCTTAATGCGCCAAACCGGAATGCCTTCGCGCAACAAGTTGGCGCGGCTGTACTCAGTGGGGGCAAAATGCAGGTCAGCCACAACGCTGGTCACCCGTCGATTGATCTCTTCCGGGAAAGGCTGCCGCTTGTCGCCTGTTCGCAGCCCCGCTTCGACATGCCCAACTTTTATACCGCGGTAAAACGCCGCCAGCGAAGCTGCCATCACGGTGGTGGTATCACCCTGAACCAGAACCCAGTCAGGCTGCACCTGCGCGAGAACCGGGTCAAGGCGGGTAAAGATCCCCGCGGTGAGAGCTGCCAGCGCCTGGTCAGGTTTCATGAGGTCAAGGTCATGATCGGGATGAATCGAAAAAAGTTCAAGCACCTGGTCGAGCATTTCGCGGTGCTGGGCAGTGACACAGACCCGCGACTCGATCGCGGGATTTGACTGCAGCGCGCGCACCACCGGTGCCATTTTCACCGCCTCGGGGCGGGTGCCGAAGATCGAAAGAACACGCGTCGGGTTCATACTTTTGAATTTTTCCTGTCACCGAGCTTTTCAAGCGTAAAACCGGCGCTTTCCCAGGCTGCGCGCTGAAAACCATTCACTATATCCAACACAAGCCGTGCGCGGGTCAATTCTGCGACCGCTGCCGGGTCAAGGGATTTGAATTGCGCATGCCCCACCAGCAGTATGATGACCTCAGCCTCCCGCAACGCTGCGGGCAAATCACCGGTTATGGTTGCGCCTTCAAGTGCGAAATCCGGCCTGAACGGCTCGCATGCGGTTACCACCGCGCCGGCTTCAACCAGCAGGTTGACCACCTCAATGGCAGGGCTTTCGCGCAGGTCATCCACATCGGGTTTGAAAGCCAGCCCGAGCACCGCAATCCGCTTCCCTTGCAGCTGCGGAATTATCCGCTTAATCACTTGCAGGACAAAAGCCGGCTGACCATCATTTACCAGGCGGGCGGTGTGAATCAATGGGGTGATGTCGGGGGCTTTCTCCACCAGGAACCATGGATCCACGCTGATGCAGTGCCCGCCCACGCCAGGACCAGGGTTGAGAATGTTTACCCGCGGATGGCGGTTGGCGATCGCCAATGCCTCCCATATATCCACGCCAAAGCGGTCCGCCAGGCGTGAAAATTCCATCGCGATGGCGATATTCACATCACGGTAAGTGTTTTCCATCAATTTGACCATTTCGGAGGTCGTGGCATCAGTGAGGACGATCTCCCCCTTGACGATGATCCGGTAGAGATCATGCCCAGCCTGAGCAGATGCTTCATCAATTCCACCAATTACACGCGCATTTTCAACCAGTTCCTTCATGATCTGCCCGGGCAGGACGCGCTCGGGAGAATAAGCAAGCAGAAAATCCCTGCCAGCCGCGAGCCCGGAACGCTCGAGAATGGGCTGCACTACCTCCCGCGTGGTGAGTGGAGGTGAAGTGGATTCGAGCACGACCAGGTTGCCTGGACGCAGCACCGGTACGATCGCCTCCGCCGCAGAACGGACGTAACTGAGATCTGCTTTCTTATCATCATGGAAAGGCGTTGGTACGGCGATGATGAAAGCATCCGCTTCCACAGGACGGGAAGCCACCTCAAGCGTGCCCAGATCCAGCGCTTCTTTGACCACCTCGTTCAGACCGGGTTCAAAAATGTGAACCTTACCGTGCTGCAGACTATCAATCACATGAGTGTTGTTGTCCACACCGGTCACGCGCACCCCTTTGGCGGCGAACATGCTGGCTGTCGGCAAACCGATGTAACCCAATCCGATGACGCAAATGTGGTGGAATTCCATAAAAATCCTTAACTGGATGATTTTTTACGATTATGCCACAACTTGAGGGCTTGTGGCAGTCGAGTTTATCCTATTCGCTCTTACGAAGAGACCCCCATCAACTAATGGGGGTCTGTCTCATACACAAAGAAACTAGTAGATGCCCGCTTCTTCAAACTGGCTGTTGTAGATCGAAGCGTAGAATCCGTCTTTCTGCAACAGATCCTCGTGCGTGCCCTGTTCCACAATATCGCCGTTGTTCATCACAAGGATACGATCGGCGTTGCGGATGGTGGACAGGCGGTGAGCAATGATGAAAGACGTGCGTCCCTGCATCAGGTTGTCCATTGCTTTCTGGATGAGCACCTCGGTGCGGGTATCGACAGACGAAGTCGCTTCATCCAGGATGAGGATGTTCGGGCGGGAAAGAACAGCGCGGGCGATGGTGAGCAGCTGCTTCTGCCCCTGCGAAATGTTGGAGGTTTCCTCATCCAATACCATATTGTAGCCATCGGGCATGGTGCGGATGAAGTGATCTACATTTGCGATGCGGGCAGCCTGGTAAACCTCTTCATCAGTGGCATCAAGGTTTCCGTAACGAATATTTTCCATGATCGTCGCGTTGTACAACCACGAATCCTGCAGCACCATACCGAACTTGTCGCGCAGTCCCTCACGGGTGAAATCACGGATATCATGCCCGTCAACCAGGATAGAGCCGCTCTGGATATCGTAGTAACGCATCAGCAGTTTGACCATTGTTGTCTTGCCGGCACCGGTCGGCCCCACTATGGCGATCTTCTGCCCAGGCTTGATCTCAGCTGAGAAATCGTTGATGATGGTCTTCTCCGGGTTGTAGCCGAAGTGGACGTTGCGGAATTCCACATGACCACTCACGCCTTCCAGGTCGACCGGGGTCGCGGTATCGGGCTTCTCTTCGGCTTCTGCCAGGAACTCAAACACCCGCTCCGATGCTGCTGCGGTCTGCTGCAGTACGTTGGAGATATTGGCGATCTGGGTGATGGGCTGGGTGAAGTTGCGCACATACTGGATGAACGCCTGGATATCACCCACGGTGATGAGATTACGGAACGCCAGCACACCACCGAGGACTGCCACGGCCACGTAACCGAGGTTGCCGACGAAGTTCATGATCGGCATCATCAGACCCGAAATGAACTGGGATTTCCAGGCTGAGCTGTACAGTGTGTTATTCAGACCATCAAATTTTTCAATGCTGCGCTTCTCACCGTTGAAGGCTTTCACCACGATGTGCCCGCCAAACATCTCTTCCACATGTCCGTTCACGTGTCCCAGGTAATCCTGCTGCTGTTTGTAGTACTTCTGTGAGTGTCTGACGATGATGCTGATGAATACCACCGAGATAGGCAGGATGAGCATCACTGCCAGGGTCATGATCCAGCTGATGGAAAACATCATCACCAGCACGCCGACCATGGTAATGAACGCTGTGATGATCTGCGTGAGGCTCTGGTTGAGGGTCTGGCTGACGGTATCCACATCATTGGTCACCCGCGAGAGCACTTCGCCCTGGCTGGTGCGGTCAAAATAACTGATCGGCAATCGGTTGATCTTCTCCGAGATGTCCTTGCGGAAACGGTACGTGATCTTCATAGAGACGCCGGTCATGATCCAACCCTGGATGAACCCAAAGACCGCCGCGGCAATATAAAGACCAGCCAGGAGCGCAAGAATATTACCGATGTAAACAAAATCGATACCTTCACCAGTTCCCCTGAGCATGGCCATAGCGCCCTCGAAGAGCCTGGTCGTCGCCTTGCCAAGGATCTTGGGGCCGATGATATTGAAAACTGTCGAAGCAATCGCGAAGATGAAGACCACCAAAAATTGCCACTTGTATGGTTGGAGATAGCGCAGCAATTTGGTCATCGTACCCCTGAAATCGCGTGCTTTCTCGCCTCCGCGCAGCATTCCGGGAGGACCGCCCCTCGGACCCCCAGCCATAGGACCCGGGCGGTTAGAAGATTGCTGTTTGGAAGTCATGTTGTCGTGACTCATCGCAGCACCTCCTCACCGGACAACTGCGAAGCAACCATTTCACGGTAAGTATCACAGGTTTCCATTAGTTGTTCATGATTGCCCTTACCCACGACCTCGCCATCATCCAACACGATGATCTGTTCGGCGTGTCGAATGGTGGAGACCCGCTGGGTAACGATGAGCATGGTACTTTTCTCAGCGCTGGTGTTCAACGCACGGCGCAGCGCGGCGTCCGTCTTGAAATCAAGCGCCGATAGAGCATCGTCAAAGATGTAAATTGGCGGCTTTTTCATCAAGGCGCGGGCGATCGATAGGCGCTGCTTCTGCCCTCCTGAAACGTTCGCGCCTCCCTGCGAGATCGGGGCGTCCATTTCACCCTCCATCTCCGCCACAAATTTCGCAGCCTGGGAAACTTCAAGCGCTTCAGCCAGGTCTTCCGCCGTCGCGTTCTCATCCGCGTAGCGCAGGTTGCTCTCCACTGTGCCGGAGAAGAGCACACCGCGCTGCGGGATATACCCGATGCGGTCGCGCAAATCATATTGCGCCACCTCTCGTACATCGCGCCCATCCACGTACACAGCCCCCTCTGTCACATCGAAGAATCGCGGGATGAGATTTACCAGCGTGGATTTTCCAGAGCCGGTACCGCCCAGGATGGCGGTGGTCTCACCCGGTTTAGCGGTGAAACTGATATTGCACAACACATTCTCCTCGGCGCCGGGGTAGCGGAATGACACGTTACGGAACTCAACCTGCCCGCGCGATCGCGGATCAAAGGACTGCGGCTGCGAAGGATCTTTGATGATCGGTTCTATGCGCAGTACTTCATCAATGCGTTTACCGGAAACAGCCGCGCGCGGGAGGAAAATGAACATCATTGACATCATCAGGAAGGAAAAAACCACGTGCATGGCATACTGCAGAAAGGCCATCATATCGCCCACCTGCAGATTGGATTGGGCGACCTGGTGACTGCCAACCCAGATGACGAGCAGTGACAACCCGCTCATCACCAGCGTCATAAATGGAAAGATGATCACCATGATTCGGTTTACGAACAGCATGGTCTTCGTCAAATCTGTGTTCGCTTTGTCAAAACGCGCGAGTTCAAACTGCTGCGTATTGAAAGCGCGGATGACCATCAATCCGGAAAGGTTCTCACGGGTTACCAGGTTAAGACGATCCACCAGGTTCTGAATGATGCGAAACTTGGGCAGAGTTATGGAAAAAATAACCAGGATCATCACGAGCAAAACAGCCACACCCAACCCGATAACCCAGGTCATGGAGGGGCTTTTCTCAACCGCGCGGATGATCGCCCCAACGGCCATGATCGGCGCAAAGAAGAGCATACGCATCATCATTGTCACCACCATCTGCATCTGGGTGACATCGTTGGTTGACCGGGTGATCAATGAGGCGGTAGAGAAGGTCTCAAACTCTGCTTTGGAAAAGCTTTCCACCTTGGCGAAAAGATCCCTGCGCAGGTCACGGGCAAAACCGGCGCCGGTGCGCGACGAGAGAAAGCTGATGACAATAACGCTGGTGATCACCCCCAGCAGGACCAGCAGCATCAAGCCGCCGACGCGCAGGATGTAATTGGTCTGCAGGCGCTGGGCGTCTACACCGAGGGCATCGTTCTCCGCCCTCACCGCGGCGGCTGCCGCCTGGACGATCATGCTGTCATCCATCGGGGCGAACTGGTCAGCCGCAGCGCTCATCATCTGCTGCAGTTGCTCCGGGGGCAGCTGCTTCAGCAACGCGAAGACATCTGTTCCTGCGGGTAACAGGGAGAGGTCAAATCCGATCATCTCTCCCAACTGAGCCGCCTGCGCAGGATCACTGACCGCCTGCTCGAGGGTGTACACGATCAACAGCGCATTGCCGGTGATCGGGTTGAGCGCGGCGATCTGGTCAGCGCTGAGTGTTTTGCGGATGTATACTGCTCCCGGCTCAGCGGCGGGGTACTTTTTTTCCAGTGCTGAATAATTCTCCAGCGCGGGGTCAAGCAGAACGTAGGCATCCTGTACTGCGGCTTTCTCCTCAGGGCTCATGAAGAGGAACATCTTCTCAAGCTGGCTCGCGCGGATGGCTTCAGGCACGGCAGACTCAACGCCGCCCTGCTGAATGCCCACGTTGACGATATCTGACATGTAATTGGGCAGCGCCAGCTCTCCCATCGCCTGGGCAAAGAGTAGGATCAATACCGCAATGACGGAAAGGGTGTAAGGTTTTAGATATCTAAAAATTCGCAACATACAGCTAAATTACTCCTCGATGTACTACGTTTTAATCGCTCTCTCCACACAGGGGTTTCTCAACATGCGCTGAGAGCGATCCGTGCAATTTGACCAGCAGGCGGATCAGGTCGTCCTGCTCCGCTATGGACAGGCTGGAGACGACCTCGTTCATAAAGCCAAAGCGCAGCGGGGCAGTGGAACGCACCAGCTTTCGCCCGGCAGGGGTGATGCGCACCAGTGAGGCGCGACGGTCGGTGGGATGCTGGGAGCGTTCGATCAACCCATCCCCCTCCAGACCCTTCAGCAGCGCGCTAATGGTGTTCTTCTTCACATCCTGAAAACGACCGAGCGCGCCGGATTTTATTCCTTCCGGATTGCCGTGCTCCATTTCCATATAAAGCCGCAGGAGGATGCCCAGGCGCGGGCCGGAAAGCTCGCCGAATTGCGGGGAACGCGCCACCGCCATGTCAAACAGCTTGCCCAGAACGCGTATATTGTGGGCGATTCGCATGCCGCGAATATCCTGCCCGCCCGCCATCTCTGCCAGGTGAGCCTGCACCTCGCGGGATCTTTCCTCCTGGACCTGCTGATTTTCCAATTCGATCACTCCTGTTAATAATAGTACGATGGCGAACTATACTACCTGCAACGCTGCATGTCAAGAGAATTGGATAAATAAAGCAACTGGGAAGTTGAGAATTTTTTCCGGTATCATTGAACCTGAAGTACTCCGGGAGGAACCCCGGAGTTAGTGACAGCGTCTACTCCTTACTTTAAAATACAAAGCATTTATGAGGATTTCATGAAAAATTTTCATCTCATCTCCCTAATCCTGCTTACAGGCGCACTGTTGAGCGGATGCGCGCGCGCGATGGACCCCGCCTATCCCACTGAGACCTACCCACCGCCCATCACCACCGAGCCCAACCCGCCCACCCAAACACTGCAGCCGACCGCCACCGATACCCCCGCTCCCACGCTTACACCCACACCGTTCCAACCTTTTGAGGCGGTGGTAAATGTCGAGGGTCTGCTTCTGCGCAGCGGGCCGGGATTTCTGCATGAGCCGTACTGGACCTATCCACAGGGCGAGATTGTGCAGGTGCTGGGGCGCGCCCCGGGATGGGGCTGGGTGTATGTTCAAACCGCGAATAACCTCCTGGGTTGGATGAAACTGGAACTGCTTGACCTCAAGGGCGACTTCTACGACGCACCGGAGGTTATCCCGGACGATGTCGTGATCGTCAAGGGGCATGTGTACACCCCCAACGGTAATCCCGCTTCGCACATCGCGCTGTCGCTGACACCGATGGAGGGTGAAGTCAGCCAACAGGACACCGCGACAACAGATACTCTCGGTCAGTACTATTTCTTCCTGCCAAAGGGCAGCCGCGGGGTGTGGACGCTCGCGGGGAATGCGTATGGCTGCGAGAGCAACGCGGTGAACGCCGCCTGCGAACTGATCGGCTATTTCCCTCCTCCCCTGGAGATCGATGTGCGCGATGCAGAACCTTTCTGGTACAACCTGCAGATACGCAATGACTAAAGCTACACGCTTGAGCGATTCATCTAAAAACCGATAAGAGCGGGAATCATTTATAAACGGAGCCCGGGTAAAGCGCCGACAGGGCTCCATTGTTATTGATCGGCTGGCTGATCCGGCTGGTCATGATCGTGCTGGTGATGAATATCCGGCAGGTGCGGGTGTTCATGCAAGAGTTCTTCGTGCGTGTGAACATGGCTGTGTTCACCGTTAAAACTGTCCGCGTGCGTGTGGTTATGGTGAGCCTGATCGTGCAGGCACTGCTGAAGCTCGTGTAAGTCGTATGGGATACTCAATGACAGTCACTCTTGGGGATTGCTTCGCACAGACCGCTCGCAATGACACGCGTATTTTGGGGGTGACCCATAATACATGGTTTCGATAAGTGCTTCCCGCTCGCAAAAACCGCTCGGAAGCGCATAGATCGCGGGAACCTTCCCTTACAAATATTGTGAATCATGTTCTATTATCCGAGATTGTGCGGTAATTCAAAACATTTTCCGCACGGCGCATCAACGCGATGCGCAACACAGCCGCTGCGATGGTGAGGCAGCGCAATTATTACGATCCCATCATCCGCTCTGACGACGAATACGAAGAGATCACCGCTTACCTCGCCAACAATCCCGCCAACTGGCTGACGGACGCGGAGCGCTTACCGGGATAATGATACCCGAACGAAAATCTGGTCGACTAATATAGTCGACCAGACCAGCTGGTGGATATTACGGGTGACCAGCTGGTCGCCCGGACCAAGAACTCAAAAATGTTTTCTACTTAAAACTTGCCGGATTGGCAAGTTTTTGCTTTTAAATTTGCCCAGGGGGCAAGTTGACATTTCCTCCAAACCGTGGGAAGATGTGTTTACAAAATAGAACGTTTATTCTATTATTTCCAGGAGGAAAATGTCAAGCCAGAAAAAAGCGTCCGTCTCCGAGACGACCGAAGGCATCGACCGCGAGATCGCGATCCTGCGCAATCTCATTCGCAAAGCCGCCGCCAAACAGAGCACTGACCTCAGCTTCGAGGAACAGCTCGATCTGCTCGACACGGTCGGCAAAACCGCCCCCGCGCTCGCCCGCCTGCTTAAAGCCCGCCGCGACCTTGCCAACCAGGAGCTCAACCCCGCCGCGCTGCTGCGCCAGGCGCTGCTCGAACTGGAGGAGGAATGGCCGGAGCTGCAGAAGTTTGCTGAGAAGTACAGGAACAAGTGATTTGTAATTGATGTATCTGATACCGGATGCCTGATTACCAAGAACCTGATCACACAACGCCCCAGGAGAACCTTTTGTCCGAATTTATCCCGCATTACAAATGGCTGCTGCGAGACCCTGAGCGCTTCACCCGCGTGGCTTCGGGGATCAAACTGCGCAATTACCAGCGCGGCGTGCTCAGCGCCATCCTCGACTCCGTACTCAACGAGCGCGGTTTGAACTTTGTGATTGTTTTCCCGCGCCAGAGCGGCAAAAATGAACTGCAGGCGCAGCTTGAGACCTACCTGCTTACCCTGTTCTCCAATCTCCCGGTCGAGATGGTGAAGGTCTCGCCCACCCTCAAGCCGCAGGCGCTCAACGCGATGCGGCGCCTTGAACGGACTGTAAAAAGGAACACGCTCACCCAGCGAATTTGGGTCAAGGAATCCGGCTCCATTTACCGCATCGGCGAGGCTCGTATCACCTTCCTTTCCGGTTCACCCGAGAGCAATATCGTCGGCGCAACCGCTTCAGCCCTGCTGGAGATCGACGAAGCCCAGGACGTGCTGTGCGTTAAATATGAAAAAGACGTGGCGCCCATGGCAGCCAGCACCAACGCCACGCGCGTCTTCTGGGGTACCTCGTGGACCAGCCAGACCCTGCTTGCCAGGCAGCTGCGCCGCGCTCGCGAAGAGGAGAAACGCGACGGTCTGCGTCGTGTCTTCCGCCTGACCGCGGATGACGTGAGCGCCGAGGTCGGCGCTTATCGCAAACACGTGGAGGAAACCATCGAGCGCCTCGGGCGCGCCCATCCCACCGTGCGCACGCAGTACTTCTCTGAGGAGCTTGACGGTGCGGGCGGGCTCTTCCCGCCTGACCGCATTGCGCGCATGCGCTCAGATGAAACCGTTGAAGACGGACCACTGCCCGGCGCGGTTTACGCCCTGCTGCTGGACGTGGCGGGAGAGGACGAAGGCAGGCGCGGTATCGACGGCGCGCTCAATCCCTCCAACCCGGCGCGCGACAGCTCCGCGCTTTGCGTGGTGCGCGTGACCAGCGGCGGAGAGGGTAGACCCCTGCCTCGCTACACGCCGGTGCTGCGCCGACAATGGACGGGTGTCAACCAAACCCGACTGCACGCCGAGATTCGCGAGATCACCCTCGCCTGGAGAGCTCGCGCCGTGGTAGTGGACGCTACCGGGGTGGGCGCCGGGCTGGCGTCCTTCCTCGAGCGTTCGCTGCCCGGTCGGGTGGTGCCCTTCACCTTCAACGCCGCCTCAAAGTCCCGGCTGGGCTGGGACTTCCTCGGCATCGTGGACTCGGAGCGCTGGCGTGAACCCTGCCTAGACCCGCAGCGCCAGCCGCAGCAGGCGCGGTATCAGCAGGATTTCCTCACCCAACTGGCTGCATGCCAGTTCCAGGTGAGGGAAGGACCAGACCAGCGCTTGAGCTGGGGAGTGCCGGATGGAACACGCGATCCCTCCAACGGCGAGTTGCTGCACGACGACTGGGTGATCGCTGCAGCGTTGTGCGCTCAATTGGAAGAAATGGACTGGACGCCCTCAGCCGCTCCGCTCATCATTCCCGCCCCGGATCCACTCGAAGGAGAAAAGGGAAGATTTTAGTGAACAGTCACTCATCACCAATTACTCAGTATTGAAAGGAACCAACCCATGCTTTTTGGAATCGACGTCAGTTACCACCAGGAGTGGATCGACTGGCACAAGGTCAGCACCAGCGGCGTGAACTTCGCCATCATCAAAGCCAGCGAAGGTGAAACGTACATCGACCCTTTGTTTGAGCAGAACATGCAAGGCGCCGCCGAAGCCGGCATTATCACCGGCACCTACCACTTCTTCCTGCCGCGTTACGACCCGTTGGAACAGGCGCGGCACTATGTGAAGACCCTGCAGGAGTTGGGCGGAGGCCGCCCTATGCTGCCGCCCTGCGTGGACATCGAAACACCGGGTCTCGGGCGGACCGGTTTCAACCAGGCGCTCAAGGTCTTTCTTGAAGAGATCTTCAAGCTCACCGGTCGCACCGGTATGATCTACGTCTCGCCGGGTTTCTGGAATTCATATCTGCCAGTACCGGTGCTCTCCAACTACAAACTGACCACCTCCGGGGTGGACTGGGCAGCCGAACACCCGCTGTGGGTGGCGCACTACACCACCGGCTGGCCTTACCAGGTGTATCCCTGGGCGGGTTGGGCGTTCTGGCAGTACTCAAGTTCCGGCAAGATCGCGGGAGTGAGTACGCGCGTTGACCTCAATCGCTTCAGCGGCAGCGCGGATGACCTGGCAGCACTGGTGGAAGCATGAACCTGTCACGTGAAGGCGTTCTGCGCCGGATACTGAGGTCCACCGGGCTGCGCGGAGAAAGGAAACCCGTTCGCACGGCATTGAGCGCAGCGGAGACCGATGCCACTTTCACCATCGGCAGCCGCGCTGGCGAATTCCCCTCTGAGCGCTACGCCCCCGACCGGGAAGAGATCCTGCGCCAGGCGCTGGAGGCATGGCGGGTTAATCCGCTCGCGCGTCGCGTCGTGGGGCTCACCTCGCAGTACGTGGTGGGCGGCGGCATCAACTTTTCCTGTCCACACGAGCCCACCGCCGCCTTCCTGCGGGAGATTTGGGAGCATCCGCTCAACCGCATGGCGGTGCGCGTGTACGAGTGGTGCGACGAGCTGACGCGCAGCGGCAACCTCTTCCTGCTGCTCTCCACCGACGCTGCCGGGATGAGCTACCTGCGCGCGGTACCTGCCAGCCAGGTGCGAGCCATCCACTCCCGCGCCAAAGACCCGGACCAGGAAACCGGTTACGAGATGCAGCCCGACCGATTGAGCAGCACCGAGCCGGTCCACTGGCAGGCTTACGACCCGCGAACCGATGCACCGCGCGAAGCGGGAGGGTTTGACACGGTGATGCTGCACTACGCGGTCAACCGCCCGGTGGGCGCGCAGTGGGGTGAATCTGACCTGGCGCCCATCCTGCGCTGGCTCAGCCGCTACTCCGCGTGGCTGGAAGACCGCGCCCGACTCAACCATTTTCGCAACGCTTTCCTCTACATCGTGCGCGCCCGTTTTGCGAGCGATGCTGAACGCCGCTCGCGCCAGTCAGCGCTCAACACCGCGCCGCCATCACCGGGATCGATCCTGGTAACCGACGAAAACGAAAACTGGGACACCCTGCACCCGCGCCTAGAGGCGGATGAAGCCGGGCACGACGGGCTGGCGCTCAAAAAAATGCTGGCGTCCGGTGCAGGAATCCCGATGCATTTCCTGGCAGAACCCGAGGGCGCCACACGCACCACGGCGGAGGCTGCGGGAGGTCCGACCTACCGCCACTTCGAGCAGCGCCAGCGCTTCTTCCTGTGGATGCTGGAGGATGTGCTCGGCGCAGCGGTGAACAGGCGTTCAATGGTCGATCATCACGTTTCACGCCGCGCCTCGATCCGCCTG
>JACDJB010002655.1_pt1 | contig 12493 bp, 10 predicted proteins | sample 7454121 | NCBI WGS metagenome assembly JACDJB01 (sample SAMN14253290, study PRJNA609438) | sludge metagenome | isolation source: sludge after 25d culture with pyrite | collected 2018-12-20 | reverse complement strand
CGCATAGAACACCAGGCTCGCCAGCACCAGCCAGCTCTTGCCCGCGACGATCAGGCGTTTTTGATTCAGCCAGAAATAGACGAGGAACGTGACGGGCAGGAACGCCAGGATGAATTCGAGCGAATTGAACAGCATTCAGGCCGCGCTAAAAAGAACCACCCGGTGACGGCGGAACAGAAACGGGGGGGGCGAATCTCCCCGTATTAAAGGGCGATTCGCCGTCAGAATAGTTTCTCCCGGCTTGCTCAGGGATTTTTCAGCGCCTTGAGTGTCGCGTCATCCACTTCGACCGGCTTGTTACCCTGAAACTTCGTCATCAGCTCCTGGCGTTTGTTGCCCAGCAATTCTTTGCGCACGTCCGCCACCAGCTTGTCTTTCACCTCTTCAAACGGCAGTTGCCCCGGTTCGCGTTTTTCGTGCAGCTTGATGATGTGATAACCAAACCGGCTGCGGACCAGGTCGCTGATCTCCCCCGTCTTCAGTGCGTAGGCCGCCTTCTCGAACGGCTCGACAAAACGTCCCTTGTCCGACCAGCCCCGTATTTCACCACCAGCACGCTTGCTGCCCGGGTCGTCGGAATATTCCTTGGCCAGCTCGGCAAAATCGGCGCCTGCGCGCAGCCGCTTCAACACCTCCTCGGCGCGCGTCCTGGCTGCCGCATCGTGCTTGCCCGCTTCCTCGTTGACTGCAAACAGGATATGCGACACGCGAATGGCTTCAGTGATGGTATAGGTGCGGCGATTGACCGTATAACGCTCCCTGGCAAGCTCGGTCAGATCGGGCAGGCTGGCCGCGGCCTTGTCCAGTTCAGCGTCGATATAAGCGTGCGCCAGAATTTCGCGGGTGGCACGCACGATGCTGGCGCGCACCCGGGGCGAGTCCGCCAGACCGGCAGCCCGGGCGGCGTCCGCCATCCGGCGCTCCGTCAGCACCCTGCCGATGAAACCGGACATCTGCTCGTTGTTCATCGCGGCGCGAATTTCCGCTGGCGCGCCATCGAGCTCCATGCGGACTTCATCTTGGGAAATGCTGCTCAGCCCGTCCGACAAGGGCTGTGCCTGCGCCAGGCCTGCGGCGCACATCAGGGAAACACCCCACACCCGCCAGCCACGTTGGTTCCGTTTGTTCATACATCGTCCTCGATTCCAAAACACGCATCCGGCGCCCGGTGAGCCGGCCGGGCGCCCATTATCCCGCAGCGTCCGGGCGAACACCACCCACCGCCAGCCCCCGGAAAAAAAATGCCCGGCAACGGCCGGGCACGCAAGCTCGGCGGCCAGTCATGCTGGCCGCCGCTTTTCGATTATTTCAGGAAGTCCGCCTGCATCTCGTCAACCTGGAAGCGGGCGCCGTACCCCGACACGGTTTCGGGGAATTCCATGCCGAAGTAATACGTCGTGTTCGGCAAGAGCTTGCAGTAATTGGCCGTCGTGGTCGAGGTCTTGCCCCAGACGACGGTGGTTGTGGTGATGGTATCCTGCGACGCCGTGTAGATTGCGGGCGCCGTCGTCGCTTGCGCGCGGCAGGACTCAGACACCTCATCGTAACTGGCCGTGGGGCTGGTGCTGAGCCACACCTTCATGTTCACCACCACGTTGCCGCCATTCCAGGCACCGACCTTGATGACCCGCTTGTCGGTGATCGTAGACGGCGTCCTGTAGCGCAGCACGAGCTGCCTGCCCTGGCCGAGGGTGACCGTGCGCTGCTCGGTCGTGCCGGAGACCGTGCCTGTATAGCTCGGATTCGCGGCGCATGCGGACGACGAATCCTTCGCAAACTGGCCGTTCAGACAGCCCGGCACGTAGCTCACGTCCATCGACGAAGAAGACTGGTCCGCGACGGTACGGTTCGGCATTCCCGATGGTACCCACAGGCCACCACCCATCCCGGGATCACCGCCCGACGACACGGGCGTGTTGATCGTGGCGCTGCAGCTCGCGGTAGAGCCGCCATTCGATCCCGCACAGCTCCATGTATAACTCGACCCGGTCGCAACGGCGCTTGCCGTGCCAGCCGAACAGAGGTTGGCAGTGGGCGCACTGCTGAAGCTCTGGCCATTGGCAGTCCCGCACGAACCGTTGATCGCGGCCGGTGCGCTGCTGAAGGTCGCGGTCACGGTGCAAGGCGCGGTCACGGCATTCGTCGTGTACGACGTATTGCCGCCCGGGGTGCCCCCGCACGTACCGCCCCAGGACGTATTCCAGCCGGATGGCGGGGTCGCCGTCACGTTTGCCGACGTGCCGGCGGCCACTTTGGCGCTGGCCGAAATCGTCCCCCCCGTGCCGCCGCTCGCGGAAGTCGTCACCATGTAGAAGACGCTGCGCGTCGCGTAGCAGTTGGCCTCGGCACCGCCGGTCAGGCTGATGCAGGACCAGCTGAACTGACTCGGCCCGGTCACGAACAATGCCGGTTGCCCCTTGCTCAGGTCGCACTGCTCCGCGGCCGTCGGCGCATTTTCGCGGAGCTGGTTATTCGCGATACCACACGCGGCGGCAAACGAGGTTGGCGCGGTGCCCCCCGACCACCCGGAGGCGCCGCTGTCGACCACCCCGGTCGACGGCAGGACAAGCACCGTGGCGGTGTTGGATGTGACCGGAGCGGTCAGCGTACCGGCCACGCTGAAAGAAAACGTACCGGCTGCCGTAGCGGGAAAGGTATAGGAGAGCGGGGTAAGCGCGGTGGTCTTGGCCGTGTCTGACACGGTCACCGCATCGGTGACGTCGTTAGCGCCCTCACGCCACGTAATGCTCTCCAACCCAACGCCACACTTCGCGGTCAGCTGCACGCTCTGCCCGGCGTAAACGACCGAGCTGTCCGGGGTCAGGGAGCAATCGATGGGGTCCGCCAGCGCGGGGCCACTCAGGACCCCCAGGCCGATCGCCACCCAGAGCTTGTTGTGCAGCAGTTTCATAGCCATTCCTTCAAAAATACGCCCCCGGAAAGTGGGAGGAGTCCGCGGATGTGGGCGGGACAGCGGACCCGGTGGCAGCAAAGCCATTCAAAAATCTTCGAATTATACCGCACGACCCGGACAGGGCGGCCGGAATTCGCATGCGGTCACAACGAAGCGCGGGACCCGCGGGTGGCGGATGCTCCCGATACTGGGTTTTACGGCGGGCAGACGGTTTTCTTGAGGAATTTTCGTCATCTTTGTGGGCATGCCGGGAAAAAATATCCACTTCAAGACCGATGTCTTTGCGCAGAGTTCCCGGCACGCAGCAGAAACATGGACCTCGACCCGGGTGGGCAGGGGTTGATGTCGTGGCGCACGCCGTCTGGAACTTATATGCGCAGGGCCGGCACGCTGTCGCAGGTCGGGTTTCAACCCGACTGTCGGACTGAAGCCCGACCTACCGCCGGGGATGCTCCGTGCCGGGCGCACCATAAAAAAACCCCGCCTGTTGCCAGGCGGGGTTGGTGCAGCAGGAACGTCCGCGGACGCGGACGTCATTCTTACTTATTGATTAGGGGGTCGTGTAACCACGCACATAGGTGTGGTCGACCGCCGAACCGTAGTTGACGGTCAGATCACCCGAGGTACGCAGTTGCGCGCCAAAGCCGATCACCGGCAGGCCCACCTGACCGTTCAGACCGTCGGTCGCAGCCGGGGCCTCGGTGAAGGTCAGGCGCGCCCAACCGGCAGAACCCACGCCGCTCGTGTCGACGGACAGACGGTTGCGGTGGTTCACGTTGCTGGCAGCGGGAACACCGAACAGGCCGGTCGTCGTGTTGAAGTCGATCACGTTGGCTTCGTGGCACAGCGACACGGTCGTGATGCTGGGGTTGTACGGCGAGAACTGGGTGTTGTCGACCGAAACGACCTGGCCTTCCTCGCGGTTGAACAGGGTCATGCCGATGGTGTCGCAGGACTGGCCGTTGCTGCCCGTCTGGAACCGCTCGCTGAAGGGGTCCAACGGACCGACGCCATCAGTGTAGTGGTGCTTGGTCGGGAAGGTCAGCACCCAGCTGGTGTTCGCCACGCCGCCGGTCGCGAATTCGTTGATCACCGAAGCCGCCATGAGCAGGGAGGACACGGTGGTGACCGAGTCTGCCGCAGGAGCAAGCATGCCGACGCCATCGTCCAGGAACAAGGCCTGCGAGCTGGCTTCGCCGTTGCTCAGATCCGGGTACAGATCGGACGGCGCATAGACGATCGGGTCGGTGTTCTGGAAGTCCTCGATGTGCGTGGGCTTGGCGTCGATCGCGGTGCCGTTGGACGTGTTCAGCAGGAACATCGTGGCCTTGAGAACGTTCTCGGGTGCGTTCACGTAGGTATTGATCGTCGCGGGATTGAGGAACAGCGCATCGACGGCGGCGCAGTCGCGCGGCACACCGCCGACGTGCTTGGCACCGTACTCGAGCGTGTTGTTCGAATCGCTGGTCGAACGGCTGCTCAGGCCCATCAGGAAGACTTCGAAATAACCTTCCTTGACGCGGTCCATCTCAGCCGGGCCACCGTCAGCGAAACCGCCGGTGAACAGGGCGTTGGTGAATTCCACTTCGCCCTTGGCGCCGGCGGCGGCACGCGCCGCGGTGGTGGTCATGCCGGTCAGCATCGGCGAGGTGCAGCTCTTGTCGTAGGTGCGGACCATCGCGCCGCTGGTGGTGGCGGTGACGGCGCCCGACCAGTGGTCGTACGGCGACAGGATGACGTTGAAGTCGCGGACTTCGCGGCTGTTCAGGGCCTCGCGCCAGCGGATCTTGAGAATCGCGGTCTTGTCCGTGGTATTGGTGACGGTGAAGACGGTGTCGAAACCGTTACGGACAGTGTAGTAGGGGAACAGCACCACTTCGCCGATGCCGTTCTGCGACACGTTCATGGCCTGGGCCGGAGCCGCCATGAGCATGGCGCCACCGCTGACGGCCGAAGCCACAGCCAGGCTCACGAGTTTTTTGCGGATATCAAATTTCATCAGTAACACTCCTTGCAAGGTAAAGAAAAACTACCAAATAAAAGCCAAGCGCTTGGCTAGCTACAACACTTGTCACCAACATCTCGGGCCATTCAACCCGTGGTGCCTAAGTTGTCAGTTGGCTGTGTACCACCACTCCCGATTTTTGTAAATCCATTTCTCGGAGAGCAGACTCTGCGTTTCGACAACTTCCCCGCCTGCTCCGGGGAGCGCCACCCGATACGTCAGTTCGACCGCAACAGTAGCAACGGTAGGGTCATCATAACTGACCTTTTTCACGTGTGCCATGCGCCAATCCACAACCCGACCGTACTTGCCGCGATGTTGTTGCGCACTTACAACAGACCGGTACTCGGGCGTTGTAAACATATACGCCTGATCGACGTCACCCTTGATCAGTGCGGCCCAGCGGGCTTCGGCACGTTGCTTCAGGACGTCGCGCTGGGTTTGTTGCCAGGCTTCGCTGAATTCGGCCTGGGGGGTCGCGCAACCCGGCAGGGCGACCGCGCCCAGCGAGGCCAACCCCGTCACCATAATAAAGGTACATGCTCTCAGTCCGGACATTTCAAAAGAACCCTATCAACCTCTTGTGCATTGCGTCAGCAACAGGCCGCTCAACGGCTGTCCCTCCACAAAACTTTAATCATGATCGTTTGATCACCAGCAGAGCATTGTAACAAAGCGGCGCCATCCCGCCTCAGAACAAGGTTCTGTACTTGCGATACAAGGCGAGCACCTTGGGCACGTAGGCCTGGGTCTCGCGGTACGGCGGGATGCGCCTGCCATGGCGCACGACGGCGTTCTCGCCGGCATTGTAGGCGGCGACCGCCAGTTCGACGTTGTTGTCGAACAGGTGCAGCAGATCGCGCAGGTAGCGGGTGCCGCCGCTGATGTTCTGCCGGGGATCGAAGGCATCGCGGACCGCGTAGCGCGCGGCCGTGGCGGGCATGAGCTGCATCAGGCCCTGCGCACCGGCGCGCGATACGGCGGTGGGGTTGTAACCCGATTCGGCGGTGATGACGGCGTGCACCAGCGCGACGTCGACGCCGGCCTCGGTCGCGGCCTGCTCGATGTGCGGCGCGAAAGCGGCGACGCTGCCCTTGAGCAGCTCGGCACCGGCACGGTTGCTTTTGCCGTATTCCTCCATCAGGCTGGACAGACGCTGGAAGCGCGCGTGGTCCGGCGCGTTGGTGAAATGCTCGACGCCCTGCTCGTCGACATAGGTGTAGACGTCGGCACGCGCGGGCGCGGCGGCCAGACCCAGCGGCACGGCGAGCAAAAACGCGGTCAGGGTTTGATGAAGCATGCGGTTCACGCGGCTCATTCTACCCAAGTACCGGACAATCCCAAAAAGCCATTCGAACATCCGGACATGGCACATCGACGGGATGCGGGTCGGGTTTGACCTGCCAAGTCGGGCTGAAGCCCGACCGACGGGCCATTGCGCGGTCCATTGGATGTTGCGGGGCAATTCTGGGGTTGTCGTACCCGCCTGTGCTGGAATGCGGTGAACTCGGCCAACTGGCGCCCGGGGTTCGCCGGATGCGATTCGACATGGCAGCGCACCCGCCCGTCACTTGCGCGCCTTGCCGGTGGCCGCCTTGGCTTCGTCGGCCCGGGCTTCGACCGGCTTGATCTCCACCGCTTTCAGCAGGTGTTCGAGGCCGGTCAGGCGCTGGCGGTATTCGCGGGTGATCGCCGCCACGTCCGGTGTGTCGGTGAGTACGCGCGGGGTGATGAGGATGATGAGCTCGGTGCGGTTGTCGCCCCAGTTCTGGGTGCCGAACAGGCCGCCGATGAGGGGAATCTTGGCGAGCAGCGGCAGGCCTTCGGTGCCCTTGGTCTTTTCTTCCTTGATGAGGCCGGCGAGGATGATGGTTTCGTCGGACCTGACGGTGACGGTGCTTTCCGCGGAGCGTTTCTGGATGGTCGGCGAATCGATTCCCGAGGTCGTCGTGATGGCGGCGTTGCTGACTTCCTGGCTGATCTCCATGGTGACCTGCCCGCCCGCGTTGACGCGCGGCGTGACGGAAAGCATCACGCCGGTTTCGATGTATTGCACGGTGCTGATGATGCCGGTGGCGGCGGTGGTGGTGGGCACCGACTGGGTCTGGCTGACGGTGGGCACGCGGTCGCCGACCTGGATCTTGGCGGTCTGGTTGTCGGCGACGGTGATGTGCGGCGAGGAGACGATCTTCAGGCGCGAGTCGGTGGCGAGCGCATTCAACACGCCACCGATGTCGCCCGCCTTGCTCACCCACGAATAGGAGAAGCCGGGGACCAGCGAGGCGATGCCCGCCGCGCCGGTGTCGAGCTTGCCGTTGATGCGCGCGCCGTTCGAAAAATACCATTCCAGACCATACTTGAGCTCGTCCTTGAGGGTGATTTCGGCGATGGTGACTTCGATCAGCACCTGGCGCACCGCGGCGTCGAGCTTGCGCACGGCGGCCTCGATGCTCTCGTAGTCGGCAGGGCTGGCGAGAATCAGCAGGGCGTTGTTGTCCTTGTCGGCGATGACGCGCACGTCCTGGGGCAAGCCGACACCGTCGCCGGAGGCGGGGGTTTTTTGCGCCGGCACGGGTTTGGGAGCGACGGCCGGCTCGGCCGACTTGACTTCCGCGGGTACGGCACCCGGCGCGAGCGAAGCGGCGGGCTTCGCCGCCACGGTACCCTTTCTAGAAAACACGTCGTTGAGCAGGATAGCCAGTTGCTCGGCCTTGCCGTTCTGCACTTGATAGACGTAGAGACGCTGCCCACCCCCGCCGGCGCCGGGACGATCCAGGCGCTCGACCCAGGTGCGCGCCTGCTCGATATATTTGGCCTGCGGCGAGACCACCAGCATGGCGTTGAGCCGCTCGATCGGAACGATGCGCACGGCGCCGGCGAGCGGCCCGAGGTTCTTGTCGCCAAAAAGCTTTTCCAGTTCGCCGTAGGCGGTATTCACGTCCACGCTGCGCAGGGTGAAAAGCCCGACCGACATGCCGGAAATCCAGTCGACGTCGAACATGTCGATGGTTTCCATCATGTGCTTGAGCTGCAACTGCGTGCCCGCCAGGATGATGAGGTTGCGCAGCGGATCCATGCGCACGCTGGAGGATTCGCCGGCGAGCGGCTCGAGGATCTTCGCCATGTCGGCCACGCCGATATGCTTCAAGGGCACGACCTGGATGCTGTAACCGCCCGGCAGGGGCTTGCTGCCGTCGGCGAGCTGCGGCGTGGCGTTGCCCTTGCCCGCGGCGGCCACGGGCACGATGCGGAACACGCCGTCGCCCTCGCGCACCATGATGGCGCCATTCATGCGCAGGAGCTCTTCGAGCGTGTGCATGGCGGCGCTGCGCGGGATGGGCCTGGCGGTGCGCAGGGTGACGGTGCCGCCGACGCGCGGATCGACGATGTAGTTTTCGCGCAGGATGTCGCCGAGGATGGTGCGCAAGACCTCGCGCAGATCGGCGCCTTCGAAATTGAGGGTGAGGTTGCCGCCGGCATCGGTCACGGCGGCGGGCGGCGTGGCCGGCTTGACGACCACGCCGTTGCCGTAGAACACCTTGTAGCGTTCGTCGGCTTCCGTTTTGGCCTTGGCGGCGGCGGCAACGGCGGTTTCGGCTTTTGTCTCGTCGGCCTGGGCTTGCGGCTCCGCCACATCTTCTTTGGGCGTCGTCGCGCACCCGCCGAACACGGCGATCAACGCCAGCGCGGCGGCGATTCGGGTAGCTTGGATCGGCTTCGGATGGTTCATGTTCATGATGGGCTGTCCCGGTCTGTGTTCGGCAGTCGCGGCGTCGCTGCGTGCGACCGCTACTTGTAAAAGTCCTTCATCAAGGGATTACGCATGCGATCCTCCATGGTCTGCGGCGGCGCAGGCGGCTGGATGGGTCGGCTGGCCGGTGCTTCGCTCGTGCCTGGTCTTTGCACCCATCCGGCCGGCGGAGCCGCCCTGGCCGGTGCAGCGGGGGCGACCGAGGCGGCGGCGCCCCCCGCGGCAGTCGGCGGCGCCTTGCCGGCCGGCGCCGCCGCGGGCGGCGTAGCGGGTTTGGGACTGCGCAGGGTCTTCAACTGCAATTCCTCGCGGTCGTCATACTGCGTGAAGACGATGCGCGTGGGCTCGACCAGTTCGAGAAGCAGGCCATTGATGGTGTAACCCTCGTAAACCTGGCGTTCCTTGCCGCTGACGATTTCACGTACCACGGCGATCTTGCCTTCGTCGGTGATGAGGGTACCCAGAAGCTGGAACTGCCCCTTTTTCATGCTGGGCGGCGGCGGCGGAGGCGGCGGCGGCACGGGGGGCGCTTCGGCACGGCTGGGGACGAAGAGCGGCCGTTTCAGGGTGGCGGCAAAGGTTTTTTCGCGCGCCCGCAGGCGGAAATCCGGATAGGCCACGGACTCGACCGGTGCGGCGGCAGGCAGCTCGGGCACGGGATGCAGGGCGCGTTCGTCGTGCGTCAGCGCAGTGCCGATTCCGGCGAGCAGGGCGGCATTGGCGAGCCCCCATCCGAGCCAGGCCAGATGCCAGATGTTGAGTGCGGCGATCATGGCTTTTTCACCCCGGGCGTGGGAATGCGCGCAAAGCCATACAGGTCGAACTGCACCTGGACGTCGGGTTCGACGCCCGGCGTGGGCCGGTATACCCGCGCCACGCTGGAGAGGGCGACGAGGTTGTCGATGTAGAGATAGGGCGCCACCGCCTCCAGTTCGTAGAGGCTTTTCTGTAGCGCAGGCAGGGGGGCGCGCAGGCGGAAGTTGACCGCCACCCGGCGGTGCGTGCCTTCATCCTTGTGCGGAGCGATCTGCGTGCTTTCCACCTTGACCTGGTTGGCCTCGACGATGGCCAGCGCCATCTGTTGCACCTCGGCTGCGGCGAGCGCAGGCGCGCTGGCGGTGAGGTAGTAGCGCTCGGACTTCAGTTTCTTGATGGCGGCGATGTTGGCCTCGACGCTCTTCTGCTGCGCGGCGATGCGCAGGTAGCGGGCGGTGCGGTCGAGCTGGTCCTCGATGGTGGCGTCGTAATGCTGGTGCAGCCTTTGCCAGGGGATGTAGACCATGACGGCGGCGAGGCCGAGCGCGCCGAGCAGCAGGACGATCGCCAGCAGGCGGCTTTGCGCGGGAGTCAGCGCGCGCTTCATGATTTTTTCCTGCCTGCCTTGGCGGCGGGCTGGGGGGGTTCGTGCAGGGCGCGCAGGGCTGCCAGTGCCGCATCCGGGTCGATGGCCTTCATCGTCGCGCCGAGCTGGAAGCGTTCTTCGCCGCCCTGTCCCTTGACCAGCGGCGCCTTGAAGTGGGCGTTTTCGAGCAGGGTGGACTGTTCGAACAGGCCGATCAGCTTGGCCGAGGACAGCGTGGTGCCGATCATGGACACTTCGCTGCCGCGGATTTCGAGTTGTTGCAGCCAGGTGTTGTCGGGCAGGATGCGGGTCACTTCCTCGATCAGCGCCACGCTCGGCGGGGCGGCCAGCTTGCGCTGGACGGGGAAGTTGTGCTCGGCCTGGAGCCGTTCCTGTTCGTGCTTGAGCGCATCGACCACGGCGGCGTGCTGCTGGGCGCTGGCCACGACCGGGTGCAGCGCGATCACCACTTCACGCTTTTTTACGAGTGGAATCGCCAGCAGGGTGGCCGCCAGCGCCAGCGTGACGCCGGCCATGGACAAACCGAGCCACAGCCCGGCGCGGCTCGCCTTCGGGCGCAATCGCGGCGGCAGCAGGTCGAGGCAGTCGCCGCTGCCCTCGAGTTCGTCGCACGCCACGATCGCCCGCGGCGTCACGCCCCATTCGGCGAGGGGTGACAGCACCTTGTCGACTTCGACACGGGGCGCCACGCCAAGCAGGACGTGCAAGCGGTTGCCGGCGCGGTCGGCACGCAACACCCGCTGGTCGTAATACGCCTGGCTGGTGGTGAAGGGCGTCTGCCGGCCGAGTTCGAAGCCGAGCACTTCGTGAAGATTCTCGGCGGCGGCGAGCGGCAGGATGACCTCCTTGCGCAACACCTGCTCGGCCGGCAGACAGACGCCGAGCCGCCGCGTGCCCGCCTTGTCGTGGAGCGCGCGAAAGGCGATCTTGTGATCGGCGGCGTCACCCGCGGCAAGGTCGACACGGCCGATTTCCGTGCGCTTGCTGCCGGCAACGCGCCACAGGACGATCGCCCCGCCCTCCATGCCGGCCCACAGCAAGCGCGCGGGCGGGCGCCTTTTCGGGCGCAACGCGACCGGCACCAGCGCCGCCAGTTCGCGGCCCCACCAACGCAGGAAGGGCATGAGACCCGCGTTAGCGCGCTTGCGCTGCCTGCGTCGTGAGGAGGTGGAGGTTGCCATCAATCAGCAAATGAGAAGCTGTTCAACCCGGATTACCCAATAGGCCGTAGGTCGGGCTTCAGCCCGACATGTCGGGTTAAAACCCGACCTACACCTGCTTGATTTATCACGTTCCGATTGTTCCAATGGATTTTTTGGGTTCAAAGCTATCCTTGCAGCCAGCGCAGAAAGACAAACGGCCGTTTGGGGTCTTGCGTGACCCGTGCCACGGCCTCCCGGACGAACTGCGTGCCGTCCGCTGCCTTCGCAATGGACCGCAGATTATACACTTGCGAGGAACCTCCGCTCTCGAAGCCGGCCGCCTGGGGGAAGGGCAGCGGCACCATTCCTGCGGCCAGCATCTCCTCGCGCGAGGCAAGGTAGGCGTCGACGTCCTCCGCCGTGACATTGGGCAAGGCGAGGAGTACCTGACGCGAGGCCAGGGTGCTGTTGATGCCGGCCTGCCCGGAATGGACGGTGATTGCGCCCGCCAGCCTGCGATACAGCGCGGGGGTGATGCCGATGACCTGCTGCAACTCCTCGACGGTCCTGAACGCGGCGTTGGGCGGGATGTACGGCAGGCCCAAGGCCTCGTAGCGATCGCGTTCCGCCCCCTGGGGGCGCGCCAGATCGTCCGGATCGCGCCAGTCCAGGATGGCGTCGAGCAACTGGTTGGCCTGTTCCTCGTCGAGCCCTGCTGACTGCAGCAGGCTTTTCAGCAGCGTCTCGTTCGCCGTGTTGAGGTCGATCTTGGCGACTTCATCGCGCATTAGCACGTGGATCTCGGCGCCGTCGAGGCTGAAGACGTAGTCCCGGCCATTGGCGAGCCAGCGCTCGGCGTCGTTCTGGGGCTTGCGCAGTTCGTAAAGACCCCGGTGGACGCCGGCATCCGCGAGCGCCCGCGCCTTGGCGACCGCGACCAGGTTGCCCGCGGCAAGCGCGCTGCTGCGCGCGCCATAGACGAAGCTGCCGGCGATGACGGCAAGCAGGGTGACGACCCACAGCACGAGGATGAGCGCGATGCCGCGCTGGCGGACGGGGGGTTGCGGCCTGCTCATTCAGGCTTGACGCGCGGTGCCGCGACGATGTCGGGCCAGGGTTCACCGTTTTCCATCACCAGTTGCAGGCGAATGAGCTCGGGCGGCGTTTTCTGCTCGATCCAGCGGTCGTGCCAGGCGGGTTCCTCGGCGTCGGATTCGGTGCCGTAATAGGAAAACGTCAGGCGCTCGATGCCCTTGATGAGCACCTTCGGCTCCCCCGTCTCGGCCGCTTCGAAACCCGGCTCGCGCGGGTCGGGGAT
>JACDJB010002654.1_pt1 | contig 12494 bp, 13 predicted proteins | sample 7454121 | NCBI WGS metagenome assembly JACDJB01 (sample SAMN14253290, study PRJNA609438) | sludge metagenome | isolation source: sludge after 25d culture with pyrite | collected 2018-12-20 | reverse complement strand
TCTTCCAGTCGGGTGGCGGCGGACCACCGCTGCCGCAGGCGGCGAGCAGGGCGAGGGTGGCCGCGGCGAGCAGGCGCTTCATGGCAGCTTCACCTCGGGGTCGCGGGCGAACGGCCACATTTTGTTGATCTCGTTGACCAGTGCGTTGGCGCGCCGCACGGCATCGTCGATTTCGGCGCGCAGCCTGGCGATGTCCTGGGTGCCTTCCTTGACGTCGGCGGAGATCGCCACGGCGTTGGCCATGAGCGCGTCGGCTTTCTGCAGGCTGGCTCGGGCATCGTTCAACAGCACGCCGATCTGCTTGAGGGAGGCCTGGGCGCTGTCCGCCACGCCGTCCCTGGCGAACAGCCACTGGTCGGCCTTGCCCACCATGCCGTCCATCTTCAGGGCCAGGCCGTCGAGACGGGCCATCAGCGAACGCGTCTTGTCCAGCGTTTCGGTCACCGCGCGGGCCTTCTCGGGGCTGCCGAGCACGCCTTCGAGCACGCCGTATTCGCCGGTCATGCGTCCGGTCATGGTCTCTACGTTGGCAAGCGTGCCGACGATCTCGCCGTCCTTGCGCGTGAGGTGTTCGACGTTGGCGAGAATTGCCTTGACCCGCTCGACGAGCACCGGGATTTCCTTGCTGATGTCGGAGGACAGCAACAGCATGGTGGCGTGGTTGGGGAGCGCGGGGGCGTCGAGGTCGGGCGAATCGACGCGGATGCGCGCGCCGCCGACGATCGGTTTGTCCAGGGTGAAGCTGCTGTTTTCCTTCAGCCAGCGCGCGTTGCGTGCCATGAATTCGGCGTGGATGACGATGCCGCCGTTGTCGTTGAGTCCGAGCGTGGTGACGCGGCCGATTTCGATGCCGGAAAACACCACCGGTACGCCGGGGGTGACGTTGTCGGCGCTGGCCGCGGCCAGTTGCAGATGGAAGGTGTCCTCGAAAAAACCGCGCGCATGCAGCAGGTAGGCGAGAAACGCCGCTCCCAGCAGGAGCGAGGCGAGGGCGAACAGTCCGACCTTGAAATGCATGCTGTTCATTCTGAATAGAGCGGCTGGTTCCAGCTGAAGTCGAAGATTTCCCAGATGCCTGCCATGTCGGCCTTGTGCGCGAGCTGGCGCAGGAAGGCCGGATAGGGCACATCGTAAAGCATGGCGCCGGGGCGGTCGATGACCAGGCGCGGGCGGCGCAGGATGAGGGCACGTGCGAGCTTGGTGACGAAACGCTGGGCCGCGCTCATGTCGGGGTCGCGCAGCGGCGCGATCGCGGCATGGCCGAGCTGTTCCAGAAGCTGCAGGGCCTGGCGGTTCGATTCCGCGACGTTGAAATGCCCGCGGTAGATGGGGATGAGGGCAATGTTGTCGAGCGCCGACAGGTTGGCGCGCAGGGGCAGTTCGTGCGACACGCGCGCGACATCCTCGGGCAGCGCGGCCACGGCGTTGGCGAGCGCGTCGCGGTCGGCAAATGGGGTCAGATGTATTTGAGCGCTAATGACACCACCTCGATGGCGACGATGGCGAAAAATACCCGCATCATGCCACGCAGCACGGAGACGGGGACCATGAAAAGCTTTTTCGGGGTTTCCAGACCGGCGGTGACCGGGATGAGGGTGACCGCGAGGCCGAACAGGGCGCACTTGGCCAGCAGGCCGGCGACGATCCTGAAGTCGAAAATGTTGGCGATGGTCCGGGTGTAGGAGTCGAATCCCGCCGTGCCGAAGCCGTGGATGGCGAGATAGCCCATCGCCAGGGCCAGCAGCCCGGCGAGGCCGGCGAGCGTGATCACCGAAATGACCCCGCCGATCAGGCGCGGCAGGAATTCGAACTGCATGGGTGGAACCTTGCAATGCGCCAGTGCATCCAATTCGTTATTGACCTGCATCAGCGCCACCTCGGTATTGATCGCGCTGCCGGAGCGCAGGGCGATGAACAGGGCGGTGAGGAAGGGCAGCAGTTCCAGCACCAGCACGCGGATGGTCATTTCGCTGGCGAATTCGGCGAGACCGAAATCGCGCGCGGTGTTGACGATGATGCTGATGATGAGCCAGGAGATCACCAGTGCGTAGCCGAGAAAGACATGCAGGATCTGCACCGCGGTGAAGTACACCTGCTTGACCACGACGTCGAAGGTGGCGCGATTCCAGGTGGAAGGCTCGACCAGGAGCCGCAGCGCGCGGGCGAGGAAGGCGAAGATGCCGTATCCGACGGTGAACCAGCCGACCAGCTTGGCGCCGAGTGATTCGATGGAGGCGGCGAGAACGTTCATCGGCGCATCTTAACGCTGGAAGGGAAGCTTGCGCCATCGGCGCGCAGGCCATACAGTTTTGTCATCCGACCTCGAGGGAGAAGCCATGCGAAAGATTCTGATCGGTACGCTCGTGGCACTGGGCTGGGCGGCGGCGTCGGTTGCGTCCGCGGCCACGGGGACCGTGTTGCGCGACGAGAAACTGCTCGCGCAGCCGAGCGCGACGGCGGGCGTGGCGGGCAGCGTCGCGCGCGGCACCAGCGTTACCATCCTGGCCAAGGAAGGCGGCTGGCTGCGCGTCACCGCCGGCAAGACCACCGGCTGGGTGCGCCTGTTGTCGGTGCGCGCCGGTGCGGGGGGGCTGGGCGGCGCCGGCATCGGCGATGTCGTGGGGGCGGCGACGACGCGCTCCGATCCCACGCGGGTCGTGGCAGTGGCGGGCCTGCGCGGTCTCAATGACGAGCAGCTCAAGCAGGCGCAGTTCAACGCCGACGAACTGGCGCGCATGGAGGCGCAGGGCGTGAGCGCGGCGCAGGCGAGTGGTTTCGCCGGCCAGTCGGGGCTCGCCGTGGTCAAGGTTGCGGATCTGCCGCAACCGAAGGCGGAACAGTCGTCTTCGCCGTGGGGAGAGAACTGATGAAAGTGAAGCGCCTCATCCTGGCTGCGCTGATGGCGCTGACCAGCGTTCCGGCAAGCGCCTTCGATCTCGGCAAGTTTCTCGAAGACCGCGTCAACCGCGAACGGAACAAGGACAAGCCGGCACAGACCGCGCCGGCGTCGTCCCAGACGGCTGCTGCGCCGCAACCCGCCAAGCAGAAAATCGACCCGACGCAACTCGGTTTCGCGTTGTTCGGCGATTACTCTCTCGAAGAGGAGGTTCGCATCGGACGCCAGATCGCCGGCAACCTGCTGGGTGCGGTGCCGCTGGTGCGCGACGACGCCCTGCAGCGCTACGTCAACCTGGTGGGACGCTGGGTGGCGCAGCAAAGCGGCCGCAACGAAGTGACCTGGCGCTTCGGTGTGATCGATACCGAGGCCATCAACGCCTTCGCCGCACCGGGTGGCTACGTGTTCGTGACCAAGGGTCTGTATCGCATGCTCGATAACGAAGCGGAGCTTGCCGGTGTGCTCGGGCACGAGATCGCGCATGTCACGAAGAAGCACCATCTGAAACTGCTCAAGCAGTCGACCCTGATCGGCGCCTTGGGACAGGCCGCGAGCCGGAAGGTGCAGGGTAGCGACCCGGCGGTGCAGAACCTGATCGGCAACGGCGCCGAGATCATGGCGCGTGGCCTGGACAAGAACGCCGAATACGAGGCGGATCGTGTCGGCATCGTATTCGCCGCGCGCGCCGGCTACGATCCGTGGGCCCTGCCCAACGTGCTGCAGGGGCTTGCCGGTTTGCCGAGCGGCGACAACCGCACCAGCCTGCTGTACAAGACCCATCCGCATCCGGCCGACCGCCTGGCCGAACTGGGCGACGCGGTGGGTGACCGTTTCGACGGCCTGCACGGCAAGGACGTTGCCAACCGCTTCTATCGTCTGCGGTGAACGTTGCCTCGACGCGGCGGGTGCAGGCAGGGCTGTCGGCCCTGTTCGTCCTGCTGCTGGTCGCGCACACCGGCGGCTGGCTCGTGCTGTCGCCGATCCAGCGTGCGGAAGCCTGGCTGTATGACACCTGGCTCCGGCACACGGCGCCGACGGGGGCGGACGACCGCATCGCCATCCTCGACATCGACGAGGCGAGCCTGAAAAGCGTGGGCCGCTGGCCCTGGAACCGCGCCACCATGACGGCCTTGCTCGACCAGTTGTTCGACCACTATGGCGTGGCGGCGGTGGGGTTCGACGTGGTGTTCGCCGAGCCCGACACGAGTTCGGGGCTTGCCGCGCTCGAGCGACTGGGGCGCGATGAACTTGTGGGCAACCGCGAATTTCAGGCGGCCTTGCGGCGCCTGTCGCCGCAGCTGGATTACGACGCGCGTTTCGCGCAGGCACTCGCCGAGCGTCCGGTGTCGCTCGGTTATTACTTCAACCCGGCCGGATTCGGCGACGCGCGCAGCGGCGAACTGCCGCCCCCCGCACTGCCCGCGGCAACGTTTGGTCCGCTTCAACCGGGCCTGCCGGCGCCAACCGGCTACGGTGCCAACCTGGCGGTTTTCCAGCAGGCCGCGCAGGGGGCGGGGTTCTACAACATGCGCGCGGACGAGGACGGCACGGCACGGCGCATGGCGCTGGTGAGTCCCTTCGGCGACGGCTATTACCTCTCGCTGCCGGCATCCACGCTGCGTGTGGCGTTCGGTGCCGAGCCGGCGGCCGGTGGCGTTGATCGGGAGCGCGTTCTTGGCCGCGAATACCGGTCGCCGTGGCTGGAGATCGGCGGCCTGCGCATGCCGCTCGACACCGATGGTCACGTCCATGTGCCTTATCGCGCGGGCGCGCCTTTCCCCTATCTTTCCGCGGCCGGGGTGCTGGCCGGCAAGGCGCCGGTGGCGCAGCTGGAAAACCGCATCGTGCTGGTTGGCTCGACCGCGCCGGGGCTGACCGATCTGCGCGTGACGCCGTTTTCCAGCACCTTTCCGGGGGTCGAGATTCACGCACACCTGATCGCCGGCATGCTCGACGGCACACTGCGCGCCACCCCCCCGTGGGCCGATGACGCGCGGGTGCTGGCGGTGCTGGCGGTAGGGGGGCTGCTTGCGCTCGTGCTGCTGCGCTTCGGTCCGGCGCTGGGGCTGATCGCCACGCTGGCGCTGCTCGGCTTGCTGCTGGCTGCGTATGCCGCGGCGTGGTCGCGTTTTCTGGTGGTGCCGATGGCCGCGCCGATGCTGACGGTGTTCGGCCTGTACGCGCTCAACACCGCCTGGGGTTTCTTCGCCGCCACGCGCAGCAAGCGCCAGATCACCCGCCTGTTCGGCCAGTACGTGCCGCCGGAACTTGCCGCCGAGATGAGCCGCGATCCGGCGCACTACAGCATGGAAGGCCAGTCACGCGACATGACCGTGCTGTTCTCCGACATCCGCGGCTTCACCAACTTTTCCGAAAGACTGTCCCCCACCGAGCTGGCCGAAGTGCTCAACGCCTACCTGTCGACCATGACGCGCATCGTGCAGCAGCATCAGGGCACCATCGACAAGTACATCGGCGACGCCATCATGGCCTTCTGGAACGCGCCGGTCGATCTTGCCGATCACGCCACGCGCGCCGTTGCCACCGCACTCGACATGCAGGCTGCGCTGCCGCAATTGAACGAGGAGTTCGCCGCACGCGGCTGGCCCGAGGTGAAGATCGGCATTGGCGTGAACACCGGACGCATGAGCGTGGGCAACATGGGCTCTGAATTCCGCATGTCGTATACGGTGATGGGTGATGCGGTGAACCTTGGCTCGCGCCTCGAAGGCATTACCAAGCAGTACGCCGTCGGCATCCTCGTCACCCAGCCCACGGTCGACGCGGACCCCGTGCATGCCTACATGAAGATCGACGTCGTGCGTGTGAAAGGCAAGGAAACGCCCGTGGCGATCTACGAACCCCTCGGCACGAAAGCCGGTCTGGACGAGGCGGTGCGGCAGGCGGCGAGCGAATTCGAAGCTGCGTTCGCTGCCTGGCAGCAGCAGGACTGGGACGGTGCCGCAGCGATGTTCACCGCGCTCAACACGCGCGCGCCAAGGCCGCTGTACGATATCTACCTGGAGCGCATTGCGCATTTCCGCGCCGCGCCGCCGCCGGCCGACTGGGACGGCGTGTTCGTCTACACGACCAAGTGACATGAGCCCAAAAAAACCATTGGAACACCCGTCCACGACAAATCAACGGGATGTAGGTCGGGCTGCAACCCGACATGCAGGGCTGAAGCCCGACCTACGGTCTATCGGATAATCCGGGATGAAAGTGACCATACTCGGCTGCAGCGGCGGCATCGGCAGCGGGCGCCACACCACCTGTCTGATGGTCGACGACGACGTGCTGATCGATGCCGGCAGCGGGCTCACCATGCTCGATTTCGAGCAGCTCGCCAAAATCGACCACGTTTTTCTGACCCACGCCCATCTCGATCACGTGCTGGGGCTGCCCCTGCTGCTCGACAGCGTCGGCGATCTGCGTGGTACTCCGGTGACGCTGCACGCGCTGCCCGAGGTGCTCGATACGCTGTCCGACCATCTTTTCAACTGGAAACTGTGGCCCGACTTCCGCACGATCCCGAGCGCCGAAGCACCCTGGCTGCGTTTCGAAGCGCTCGATTTTGGCGCGTCGGTCACGCTGGTGGGGCGCACCTTCCGTCCCTTGCCGGCCAATCACGTCGTGCCGGCGTGCGCGGTGCAGATGGCCACCGCGGCGGGTAGTCTCGTGTTCAGCGGCGACACCACCCACAGTCCGGCCCTGATCGATGCACTCAATGCGATTCCGGATCTGCGTCATCTGCTCATCGAGACCTCCTTTGAAAACGCGCTCGTCGATATCGCCAGGGCATCGAAGCATCACTGGCCCGCATCCCTCGCGGCGGAACTGGCTGCACTGAGCGTGCGACCCACGGTGTGGATCACGCATCTCAAGCCCGGCAACGAGGTGGCGATCATGAACGAGCTGCGCGCGGCGGTGCCGGAGTGGGGGGTGGAGGCGCTGATGCAGGGACAGGTGATCGAACTCGGGTGAGGGGCGAACGTCGTGTGTATTTCATGGGCTGACGATTGTCGTGTAGTCTGCTCCGCAACCATCGATGAGGATCCGACATGACTGCTCGCAGTACCGGCAAGAAAATTGCCCTGGGCTTCGCCATCGCCTGCCTGCCGCTCGTCGCGGCCAGCTTCGCGGCCTTTGTCTATCTGGCAATCGAGAAGGGCATGCCGCACGTGTTGACGGGGAGCGCGCTGGCGACGACGCTGTTCTTCGTCAGTTGCGCGACGGTGCTGTTTTTCATGAGCAAGCCGCCGCGCTACACGTTGCGGCCGTGGCACGAGAAGGACGACACGGACGTGGATCCGGCGTGATCCGGCGCGCCGCGACAGGCGATGGGGTTACGGCGCGAACCGTGCCAGCATTCCCTCGAATGCGGCTGCCTCCAGTGCTTCCCAGGCGTCGCGGCTGAACAGCGTGACGGTCCCGGCCATTTCGCTCCAACCGTAGCTGCGGCTTGCGACATCCAGTTGCGCGCTGTCCTGCGGCACGCGTGGAATGAGATAGAGGCCGTCGCGGGCGTAGACGAGGTTGTAGGGCATGCGGGCCTGGTGCAGGCGGTTGATTTCGAGCCAGGCGGCACGCGGGTCGGTGTGGCGCTGGCACGGCAGGGGATAGGGCTCGGCGCCGCCGTTGTGGAGAAAGCGCGGGTCCTGCACGGGCAGGCGTTCGCTCAGGACGAAGCTCTGGAAGTGCAGGTGATTGACGGATGCGCCGGCGCCGGCACTGTTGTAGCCGAGGCACAGGCCCGGCACGCTGGATTGTGCACACACCTCCCAGGCCCAGTCGTGGAGTTCGGGCGTGAGGTGCTGTGGCAGTTCGCGTGACGGTTCCGGCACCAGGAGGCCATGCAGGCGGGCGAAGGGAAACTTGTTGTACAACAGGCGCGCGGCCTTGCCGCCGAGTTCGCCTTCCCACAGCACTTCCCTGGCGAGGAAGGGTTTGTTGAAATGGAATCCCGCGGGATCGAAGCCTCGCAGCAGGCCGGCGAAGCGCTGGCCGCTGATGCGCGGTGGGCGCAGCGCGCGCAGGGGGTTGAACATCACCTGCCACGGCCCCGCATGGCGGCTTTCCACGGGGTCCAGTTGTTCGAAGCCGATCATGTGCAGCTTGAGGAACACCATCAGGTCATCATCCGGCTCCGCCAGTGTCGTGCCGTGCCGCAGCGCGCTCGTGATGGCCTCGGCGAATTCGGCGTGGCGATGGGCGAGCGCCGGGGCAAGCTGTGGCCACAAGCTGTCGTCGTAGGCGGCATTGGCGAGTACGAGGATGTAGACGCCGAGATTGCGATGGGTGGCCAGCATGCCAGCCAGACCCTCGGCAAACTCCTGCTGCAAGCTGGCGAGGGAAGCGAAGGGGATATTCATGGGTGGTGGCGGGATCGGGAATCGCCGCGACTATAGCAAGCCCGGCGCAAAAAGGGCCGCCGTCCTGCGACGGCGGCCCTGTCGGGTCGCAGGGTGACGTGTCGATCAGCCGAACGAGTCGGTGACGATGCCCTTGTGCCACCCCATCGCGTAGCCGGCTTCCTGAGCGCGCTGCTGGCTGCTCGCATTCGCCGGGCTCAGGCCGCCCGCGCCCTTGACGCCCTGCAGCTGCCCGTCTTCGCCGAGACGGTAGACGGCGGCAATACTGATGCCGTGATCCGGACTTACCAGGCTGTAACAGGTGTTGACATGGGAAGGCTGCGGCGGCGGTACGCCACGGAACAGGGAGACAATCGCCGCAGCGGTCATCTTGGCGATGTTGTTCGCGGTGTGGCCGGATTTCGGCATCGCACCGGCAACCGAGGCATCGCCGATGACGTGGACATTGGGTACCTTGGTTGACTCGAAGGTGAGCTGGTTGACCGGACACCAGCCGGCGTCGTTGGCGAGACCCGCGGCGATCGCGAGCGGGGCCGCGCGCTGCGCCGGAATGATGTTGACGACGTCACCCTTTTCCGTGCCGCCGTTCGAAGTATGAACGGTGCGTGCCGCGGTATCGACACGCACGACCTTGCCCGCACTGGTGACCGGAACCCATTCGATCATGCCGGGATAGAGCTGGTCCCAGGCCTGCATGAACAGCGCCTGTTTGGAGAAGTTGTCCTTGGCGTCGAGGATCAGGATCTTCGATTTTGGCTTGTGGGTCTTGAAATAGTGGGCAATCATGCTGGCGCGCTCCGGCGGGCCGGGCGGGCAGCGGAACGGCATCGGCGGCGCCGTCATGATGAAGGTGCCGCCGTCGGGCATGGCGTGCAACTGCTTCTGCAACAGCACGGTCTGCGGCCCGGCTTTCCACGCATGCGGCATGAGCAGCGTGGCGGCTTCGTCATAGCCTTCGATCTCGCCCCAGCGGAAATCGATGCCGGGTGACATCACCAGACGGTCATAGGCGATGGCCTTGCCGCCGGCGAGGCTGACCAGGCGCTTGCCCGTATCGACGCCGACGACCCGGTCGATCACCACGTCGACGCCGTGCTTGTCGCGCAGTGCATCGTAGTTCTGCGTCAGGTCCTCGATCTTGCGCAACCCGCCCAGCATCCAGTTGCTGCCGGGGCAGGTCACGTAGCTGGCGTTCTGTTCCACCAGCGTGACGTTGAGGCCGGGATCGTACAGGCGCAGATACTTGGCGCAGGTGGCGCCGCCGAAACCGCCGCCGATCACCACCACGCGTGGCGCGGCCTTGGCGGGCGAGGTGCCGGACGTCTTGCTGGGCGTGCTCTCGCAGCCCGTGAGGCCGAGTACCGACAGGGTGCCGCCCGCGCCCAGCAGCTTGACAAAATCTCTCCGTGAAATCCTGGACATGGTCATTTCCCCTTCTTCTGCAGGCTGGCAAGATAGTTCGCGGTCTCGACGATTTCCTCGTCGCTGTAGCCGCTGGAGTGGCGGCCCATGACCGTCGAATAGCGCGTGCCGGTCTTGTACGCTTTCAGCGTCTGGATCATGCGGTCGGCCGGAATGTAGTCGATGCTCGGAATGTCGCTCGGGCTGACGCCGTGCGTGCCGTGGCAGGTGTAACAGGTGGCGGCGATCACCTGCCCGCGGGAAATCGTCTGTGCGTTCGCGACGGCCGTGCCGAACAAGGCGAGGCCGGCGGCGCAGCACGCCGCAATGTGCATTCCATTCATATATCAGTCTCCTTCTGGGTGGGGGTGGAACCGGGGCGTCACAAGTCGACGCCGAACTGGGGTTGCGTGCCGAGTTTCTGCTGTTTCGTTCCGGCCTTGTAGGCGTCGAGCGATTCCTTCTGTGCGCGTACCAGCGCAGCCTCTTCTTCTTCCTTGGACTTCAGCTCCGCCTGATGGGCGCGTTCGAGCTCGGCGGCGCGTTCGGCCGCTTCCCGGCGTGCCTTTTCCTGGGACGCCTGCAAGGCTTCGCGTTGCCGTGCTTCCCTGGTGGCGGCCAGCGCGGCACGATCCTTGTCGGCCTGCTGGCGTGCGCGCTCGGCTTCCTGTCTGCGCTCGGCGGCCTGACGGGTGACGAGCGCGGCACGTTCCTTGCGCAACTGCTCCAGCTTTTCCTGGATGTCCTTCTGCAACTGCTGTCCGGTCTGGCGGATGCGTTCGCCTGCCGCCTTCAGGCCGTCGTCGGAGACACCGGAGGCGTCGCTCCCTTCCGCCCGGGCGCCGTTGGCGGCCAACAGGAGGGCCACCAGACAACCGGCGGCAATGGGCAAAGTGCGAGTGAACTTCATGGTGAATCCTTTTGGCGAGTGAACACGAGGCAGCGGGGGCTGCTTCATGTTCATCAGGCAAAATCCTTGCCAGTACTGTGCCTATTGCGGAGGGATTCGCGATTTCTTTAGCCGGATATCCGCGTGGATGTGCAATGCGCCAGTACCCGGCATTCCTCTGGAAGCCATGTTAAATCAGGTGCTTGCCATGTTTTCTTGGCGGGATGAGGCGTCAGGACAGGGCTGGATGAGGGTGGCACGGGGTGGAGCCCCGCCCGTGCGTCATGCGAGGCGCCCGCGCGCCGACACCCGGCAGGCCGGGTCCATGGCGCCTTGGCACGCCCGGTCAGAGGTCGCCGTTGGCGCCCGCGCGCATGACGCTGTCCATTTTGTCGCGGATTTCGACAGCGCCTTGACGAAGTTCCGGCGTAATGCCCATCTGTTTGCCGGCCATGTCGAGCCAGGTGACGTCCCAGTCGAGCATCAGTACCCAGATGTTCTTGTCGGCATCCTCCATCACCGCGATGCGGCAGGGCAGAAAGACCACCATTTCCGGAATGATTTTCAACAACTCGCGGCCGATGGCGATGTCGCAAAAGCTGAACACTTCGACGCGCGGGGCGCTGGTGTCGCCCAGTACGGCCTGGAAGTCCTTCCACATCAGGTTGCTGCCGACGAACTTCAGGTTGACCTGGTTGGCGCGCAGCATCATGGATTCGACGACTTCGTCGAACTTCAGGCCGGGCCTGGCCTTGTACTTGACCGCGAAGTAGTTCATCGCCTCGCGGGCGTCCATGCGCATCATGTTGGCCATCATCGGCATCGCGAGTTGCAGCCAGCGTTTCTTTTCCTCCGTTGTAAGGATGCGATTCATCTGGTAGTCGCGGTATGGCGGCGGCAGGGCCTGCTGCAGCAGTACCGGGCCATAGGGGGTCGGGGTGTAGCCGATCCAGCCCTGTGCCGGAGTGTACTGCATGTAGGGATTGGCGGGTGCCGGGCCGGGTGACGGTGGATCGGCCGCGAAGACAGGCAGGCTCACCAGCGTGGCGACGGCAAACAGGATACGACGCATCATGGAGGGCTCCTGGCAGATGGCTGTGCTCATGCTACGCACGCTGACGGGCGGGCGTCAATGCATCGTCAGACGCTGTCGCGCAGGAGTTGTTCGAGCGCCGCATGTTCCGCGGCGGCGGCAAGGAAAGCGTCCGCGCGCACCGCGGCTTCGATACGCGCCGCCGCCGCCTGGATATCGTGCGCCAGGACGCTGGCCGCCGCGCCCTTCAGGGCGTGGGCTTCCTTGCTACAGCGTTCGCTGTCGTGCTGGGCGATGCCCAGCCGCAAGACTTCGAGGCTCGCCTCGGTGGTCTGGCGGAATACCTTTTCCAGTTCGTCAACCAGTTGCGGATTGGCCGGGTAGCGTGCGCGCAGCGTGTCGCGATCGAGCAGCCCCGCCTGCGGCGGGCTGTCCTCTGCCAGGCTCCGTGCGGCGGCGTCGCAGACACTCTCGGGCAGCCACTGCGCGAGCATGGCAGCAAGGGCGCTCTCGGTGTAGGGCTTGCTCAGGTAGTCGTTGGCGCCGGCCGTCAGGCAGGTCTCGCGAAAACCGCTGTCGGCGTTGGCAGTGACGGCGACGATGGGGATGCGCCCGGTGGCGCCCGGCAGCGCGCGAATGCGGCGGGTTGCTTCGAGGCCGTCCATCTCGGGCATTTGCCAGTCCATCAGCACGAGGTCGAAGCCATTCTCCGCCAGGGTTGCAAGCGCTTGGGCACCGCTGTCCGCCAGCACATGTTGCAGGCCCATTTCGCGCAACTGGTGGGCGAGCAGCTTCTGGTTGACCGGGTGGTCTTCCACGACCAGGACGCGCCCGCGCAGTTGAACGACGGCCGGTATGGCAAGCTCCACCGGGGCGAGTGTGGTCGGCTTCAACAGCAGCATG
>JACDJB010002653.1_pt1 | contig 12494 bp, 11 predicted proteins | sample 7454121 | NCBI WGS metagenome assembly JACDJB01 (sample SAMN14253290, study PRJNA609438) | sludge metagenome | isolation source: sludge after 25d culture with pyrite | collected 2018-12-20 | reverse complement strand
TTAAGACACTTGACTTAGACAGTCATGGTGATACAAATACGCCATGGCCACCCCCGACACCCGCCACTTCCGCTTCGACGAGCTTTGCGCACTGGCCGAACTCCCGCCGCGCACCGTGCGCTACTACATCCAGCTCGGCCTGGTCGACCGCCCCATCGGCGAGACGCGCGCGGCGTACTACACCGGCGAGCACCTGGCGCAGTTGCTGCAGATCCGCAAGTGGACGCAGGCCGGGCTCTCGCTCGAACGCATCCGCGAGCTGCTGCAGGGCGCACCGCCCGAGGTGCCCGCCCGCCCGCGCGGCGCGGGCACCGTCGAAGTCTGGTCGCACCTCGTCGTCGACGACGGCGTCGAGCTGATGGTCGACCCGTCGCGCGCGGGCCTCGGCCCCGAGCAGGTGCGCGCGCTGTTCGCCGGCGTCGGCGAGGTGATGCAGCGAATCCGGCAGGACGCGGACACGAACCGCAACAAACAACACAAAGGGAAGGAGCGCAGCCCATGAACCTGTACGAACCGGCGCTGATGCGCACCGGCAACGGCCAAGCCGTGCCGCTCATCGAAGTCACCGGCACCGCGCGCGCCGACGGGCTGCTGCTGCAGACGACGTTCCGTCAGCGCTACGCGAACCGCTCGCCGGACAACGTGCTCACCGGCTTGCCTGGTCCGATGAAGGCCAGATAGACACGCCGCAGATACGCCCAGGCGTCGAAAACCTTGCCCTCGCACTCGGTCGGTGGTCGACGGCGATGGACTGTGAGAAGTTCGGATACGGTGCCCCTCCGACTAGGGGGGGACAGCACCGGTGCCCCCGGGTTTGTTCGGCGGGGCGACATTGCATGCGGTGTGTCGGTTGCCGGTCCGACCGGAGGGCGCGATCGCGCGCGAGTGGCGCGACAAAGGAGCGCGGGTGCTTCAATCGAAGACTCTATCCCGTTGCGGAACTAATGACGGGAGCAGGTCAGTTCAACTGCGAGGTGGCGGCGAGACGAAACTGCACTTCGACGTGCTTCTCGTCGAAGAGCAGCATGCATCGCCGGATTGCTGCGGCGCCGGGTATGGCTTACCCGATAGCTCTCTAGCGAGCAGGGAATATCTCCAATCAGCGCGCGCCCAGGCCTCTGGCGGGCCGATAGGAGTTGGCGTAGAACGCGGTGTTAGGCTTCACGCTGCTTCCCTTCGCTCGTATCCTGCTCGCCCCGCAAAATGACGAGACTCGGAATTAGGGTGCCATCCGGAAAAGGATCAGCGGGGCCGATGTCTGCCAAAAGTGCGCGCCCCACTGGCGCATTTACATCTGAATTCGCTATAGATGTTGCGATCACGCGGCGCACCCAGTCTAGTTGCGTTCGGAATTCCCGTCGCCCGCCGCTTTGTACCTCCAGGATCGGGGTCCCAATTTCGAGACGAAATAGCGACGCCGCAAATTTGCAAGCCGAAGGGCAATAGGTCGCTTCGTTCCAGCCGAAGATCTTTCTCGCAGCAGGACCAGGGACGGTTTTGAGCTTACCGAGGCGCGCACTCGGACCGGATGGCGTTACGTGGATGTCAAGACTGTCCGCGCTCGCATAAAACAGGTCGATCGCTCCTGTATGACTCTTGAAGAATATGCCGAAGCTCCCAACGGAGGGTAGGACCGCACTGGTCAGTAGATCGGGCGGCGGCACAAAGACGCTCGTTGGATCTAGAGGAGGGCGACTGCATAGCAAATCCCACTGCTCGAAATTCGCATGAAACAAGTGAGGTTCAATCTTGCCTAAATGAGAAGGTAGCCCCGTCGCGTGCACGCTACGCGACAGCTTTGCCTGAAGCAGCGACATACGGACGGACAGGCCGCGGTTGGTCGAGTAGGTGACAAATAGAACATCACAGAGTTCACACCGGGCTCGGGGTCGCATCCAGGAATGGGTTGTATCGAAATACACCTGCCGTCTAAAGCCATGAAACTCTTCTAGGTAGTAATGAGGCTTGAGTGACGAAAACGCGCGCATCATCGCTCGAAACTGCTCCACCTCCTTGAAAGGTACTCCGTACGTCTCCTTTCTTAGAGCGAGTTCAAAGGCTTTTGAGAATGCTGCGGCTGATGAACTCATGGCTTAATTCAAGCCTTAAACTTAGATTTGTCTCCACCGCTGGATCACGCGACGCCAGCATGGTAAGGTGATAAGCAAGGGTACGCCGCCAATTACGAGCCCAAGAGGCCAATCGTCATGGATCGCGGCTATGATGAGAAAAACGCAAAATCCCGTGAGTGGAATCATCCATAGCATGTTCCAATCAAACTTTGCAGCAAGATCTCGCGTCGCCGCTGAGTAACGCTCGTAGCGCTCAAGGCGGGCTATATCCCGCTTCAGTTCAAGTTCCTCCTTTCTTTTCTGAAGTTCTTCTAAGCCCATTTTTTTATCTCACAAAGGTGCGTTGCCGTGCTGTTGCTGCCGAGATTTGTCGCTAAGAAAGCGATAATTCAAGTAAATTTTGCACACACTCGGGCGCTTGACGGTTCTAGAAGACCATTAACGCCGAACCGAGAACTGGCCTTTTCAAGTCGGGCGATAATGACGAATCATCAAGGTTAACGCGGAATCGAACCGACGAGATGGGGCTGCCAGCGGGTATCGCCACTACCGGCACCCGATGCGCCGCGATAACGCGAAGGTTCGACGCGGCGAAGGCCTCGTCAAAGCGAACTTCCGACGCGTCAGCAACCGCGCTGCCGATGGCGAGAAATACATTCTTGACGAGCTTCGTCCGCATCTCTGCGTTCAGGTCACCTTGTAGAGTGGCCACAAGATCGGCAACGGACTTGCCTCTCTGCGCGCGCCGAAGCTTCAGCGATGCAACCTTGACAGGCGCCTCACTCCGCCGAAGTTGCTCATACGAGAAATCGTGGCTGCGCTCCTCGCGCTCAGTTGCCTTGACCTCAACGAAGTGCCCCGCGAACGAGAAGTCGAACCGATCCGTTGGATTCCGATGCCAGGCGGTGACTGCGGCAAGTGTGTCCGACGCGACAGACATCAGCCACAGTTCAGCCCAAAGTCCTGCGACTGCACGGGATGATGGAAGCGACAGCGCGCTCAACAACTCGACGAACTCTCGGACAGTCTTCTCAATATGCGACGCCGAAGGCGACTCAGGCAGCGCCATCAGAAGAGCGTCGCCTGCCAGGCAGAAGGCCTCAGTTAACCCGGGGCCGTCCTTGCGGAGCGAGACCACGACGAAGTCGTCTTCAACAACGTCGGTGGATGCGCGGACGCGGTAACGAACCCCAAACTCGACGGTCAGGTGCTGTAGGCAAATTGGCGGACGTTTGAGGCCGACCGACGAGGCACACGACAAGAGAATGACAGGTTGCTGCTGCGGCCCTAGCGCAATATAGTCACGCACACGGCCAGGTGCTGCGGATGCCGGCAATGTTCCGTATTCAGCATGCGCAGCCGACAACGCCTCACGGTAGGCGTCGTAGAGCTTGCTGCGCATCCTAGAACTCCTCGATAACGCAGTCTTTCGCTACCGAATCGGGCAGGTGGACGGAGAACCAGGGCACACAATCCGCTATGTTCGAGTCAATCCTGGCATCTGGCTTAAACACCAAATAGCGCATGTGCAGCGTCACGCGACCCTCGGTATAGAGGGCGCGGTCGCCAACGTAGTTGAGTTGGTCAATGGATGCAGCGCCTTTCGGACTCTCGCCGACAAAAAGGTTGTTGATTCTCCCGCCCGCGGTCAAACTCCGACCAGAAAGGCCTGCGGTGCAGAGATTGCCAATCAGAATGACGTCGACAAGCGCCCGAACTTCGGATTGATCGCGATGCTTGACGAGCGACATAGCAGTGGCAGCGATATCGGTCGAATCGTCAAGGCTTCGAATGCGAACGTCGAGCAAGAAGTCCAGTACCTCGTTAATCGGCACCCCTTCAATTAGAATATTGCGGGGGGAATCGCGGCGCACGTCCTTAAACTCCGACCGCTGCGCAGCGTCGACAGCGCCATACGTCTGCTTCCACGCGCCAGCCGTGTGCTCGAACAGCTTGCGGTTATAGCGGACTGCTTCAGCGTTGAAGTAGAGCGAGCCCGGAACAATCCACCCCTTATCCATCTCTACTTGGACGACGCGACGTCCGATGACCGCCCTTCTCGTCGGCTTCAACGCGCGGTTCAGGATGAAGTCGCGCTTCCATTCCTGAAGCGGCTTTCCTCGGTGCTCAGCGAGAGCGCTCCGGACGAACTCCTCGGATTCCACATAGCTCTCGAACGCATCAATGACGTCCGCTAGCAGAAAGACGCGACACAGCCCTTCGTAGGACCGTTTGTACCCGAAAAACCGAGCGCGTTGCTGTAGGGTGTCCGCATTGCTAGAGGTCGCGCGGGGCATGTAGCTAATGGTCAACCCCTCGACCGTAAATCCTCGGTCGAGCTTCTGACCGCCCACAAGAATCCAGTAGGGCCAGTCGTTCCACTTGACGGCGCGTTGCCCATCCGCGTTGGAGTTCACCTTCACGACCTTGAGTTCGCTGAAGACTTCCGGCAATGCTTCCACCAGCGTTCCAAACGGCTCGAGCGTAGGAAACGTGGTCAGCAGTTCGTCATAGTTCGCGCGGAGGCTGCGTTCAAGCTCGCTACGCACAGCGCTGCCCTCTGGCTGTTCGAGGAAGTTGCGCCAGTGCTCGAGTAAACCGTCGAGCCATTCCTTGTAGTCGGCGTGCGGCGCAGTACGCTGAGAAGGGTGAACCATCATCGAGCGATTACCCTTGCCGCGAGTGACGTTGTGGTGGGCCGCTCCAAGGATGAAGAGTTGCAGCGCCTGCTGGAGCGTCTGCGGCGCCTCCTTCAGCGGGTTCTGTACCGTCGGCACCTGCTGAGGTGGAACCTCGAAGCAGAGTGGCTTAGCTCCGCCGAAAAAAACGCTACCTCCCACGTAGCCTTCACCTGGCGAAACGAGTTCGGCAAACGATGGACTCAAGACGTCGGCGACGGCAATCAGGAGGTTTGCCTGCGGCGTCGCGGTGTACTGAAGGTAGGTGTGGTGAGGGATGACCGCCTTCAACTCAAGAATCCGCCTGTATGTCGAACTTAACTCGTTCGAGCCAGTCCGCAGGTTCTTTCCGGCCTTGGCATTAAGCCCGGCCTGGTCGCTCTCATCGTCGATGATCAGGACGGGCACGCCAGTAAGGTCTACGTGCTCCAAAACCTCGCGAAGATTACTCAGACGCTGGTGATGCTTTAGCACGGTAATCAGAACGGAGCGCTTGGCAGTCCCCGGCGCGCCGCCCCGGCTGCCACTCCAAGCGCGCAGCACCTTCTCAAGGTCGGCCGCATGCCCCCTCTTTACCTCAGGGTTCTCGAACTTACGCCAGTCGTGTTGGATTTCGCTCATGCCAAGGTCAATCGTGAGCCGATCCTCCGACTGACCCTTAAGCGTTACCGCTGTCCCTGCAAGCAGGATGACCGCGCCGTAGCCGTTGTCCCTTGCAAGCGCGGTGACAGTAGTGAACGACAAAGTCTTGCCCGATTGCACGTAACCAACGACAAGACCTGCATCCTGGCCGTCTGGATCAGTAGGAGGCACGCAGCGGCCAAGAATGGTCGCCGCCTCGACTACGACACGCGCCATCGCGTCGGCGTCGGGCGCGCCGCGCTGCTTCAGTTTGCGCTCGACAAACTCATTGGTGAATGGCCCAACGACCGGGGTCCAGCGGGTATCGAGGGTGCCACCACTAAGGCGCTCAATGACGATGCCCATATCTAAGGGGCCGCGAAGGTTTCACGAAGCAACTCATTTAGATGGTGAAGAAAGAATTGAGGCTTCCCACCAGCTTCCGAACTGAGTGCTGCTGCCAGTGCCGCTGCACTAGCGAAACGCACAAAAACTTCTATGTTCTCGTGGCCTGCACCGCCGAACCGCTCCACGAATGGATGCACCAGTGAGACGTCAACCTGAACGCTGCGTCGCCGCATGCCTTCGTTGGTCGGCTTAGTAGCGTCGCCGACTCTGAGCCATTCACTTACGGTCGGGTCGGTGCTTGCCTTGATAGTCAAGACCCAAACGGTCGTCAAGACGCGAACTTCGACAGTACGCTCGAAGCCCGAAACGGAAGGAGCACGGATCTCGGGCGGAACGGCGGGAGGACTTGCTGGATGCTGAGTCTCCGCCTCGAGCACCGGCGCGAGTCCGCGCTCAACAACATCGGCAACCTTATTGGTTGCCGTCTTAGCCATACTGTCCAGGTTGCGGGTACGCTTGTACTGGTTGGCCCTATAGCCTTCCGCCTGATCAAGGAGATTCAGAGGCGCCGCTTTGAGTTCGTCCTTCAGTAGTTCCAGGAACAGTTCTTCGTGTTCTTCCCAGCGAAAGCCGTCCTTGGTATGGCTCACCTCAAAACCGGAAAGATGTAACTCGCCAAACAACCGCTGGAACGTGTAGCTGTTACTCTTACCGAAAATCTGCTCTGGTCGATATGGCTCGTCGGCGCTCCCTTCGATGAGTCGACCACGGCGGAAGAGCGCGAACCCCGCGTGCGTTGTCGAACCGACCTCGCGCAACGCTGCAAAGCCATTCACTTTGTGCGACCCACCAAAGTCCATCTCGATGGTCTTACGCCACACAATCGGCGCGGTGGCCAATTCTCGATACGGCGCCGCCTGGAGGATGGGCGTCTCCTCGAACGTTAGTTCGTCTTGCCCAAACACCAGTGTCAATGACTTGTCGCGAAGGAACGTTCGATAGATGCTGGCGAGATGCTCTTTAATCTTTCCAATCGTGCGCTTCTTCGGTACGTGACAGAGGTCAGAGAGTTCGAGAACGGTGTAATGCCTCTGCGGCTGCGATGGCACCTCTACAATCGTCAACTCCTCAACGCGGTCTTCGACGATTTCGTCGATGTCGAACTTGACAACCCGCTCGACGTCCTCCCAGAGCGCCTTCGTGCGGACGCTCCATTTCTTCGCGAACCAACACGCGGCGCTCTTCATGCCCATCCCAAACTCGGACAGGCCGTCGCGGTTCGGTGGTATCTGCGCTGGCCGGAACGCGCGGGGAAAATCAGGTAACGCGATGCCAGCTGCGTTGTCCGTGATGACAATTCGACCGGTGCCCTCGGGGTGAATGGTCACTGTCACCCGAAGTGGAGCATCAACACCTTCCGCCTCTCGCAGTTGCTCTCGATTAGTCAGGTAGCTCTGGATGGCGTTGTCGACGAACTCCGCGAGCGCGAACCACGGCCTGTAATTTAGGTGCCGCAGCACCGAGAGGATGTTGACCTCCGGTCGAATATTGACCTTGGTGATGGCCTTCGTCATACGTGTACAACCTGCCGCTGAGCCGATTGGACGCACGGAAAACAGAGTTTGTTGAAGTCGGCGACGAGCCTGGACGCGATGCTGCCGACGACGTCGGCGTTTACTGCATTGCCAAGCGCTGCAAAGGCGCGCGCACGGCTGCCGGGAAGGGCAAGCTCTCCCAAGCTCTGCAGTTCAGCACACTCCCTCGGCGTCATGTAGCGCTTCTCCCAGCCGATGATGGGCACCTGCGTATCTGTCATCGCGATAAGGCTCGGAGCGGTGGCGGGCCGCTTGATACGCACGCCCGAGGCGCGGAACTGAATGACGTAGCGCCAAATATCGCGCTCACCGCCCTTGATGTTCCACTCGAACTTCTGAAGGCTGGATGGGAATGGAAGGATCCGGGACAGCCATGGGTCAATCCATTTCCGATTGCTCGCGTAGAACTCTCGGTTCCGCCTAATGAAGTCCTGCTTCCACTTTGGGAACTCCCACTGTTCGCTTCGCGCATAGCTCGGCAGTGCTGCCCAGCGGTCATCAGGTCTGAATTGCTTGAGCGGAACGCCGTGCGAGCCACGAAACTTCGTCAGGCCGCGCGTTCCCTTCTCACTAAGCACTGCGTACGGCGTGTCGCCCTCGAATGGATAGTCGGCACCGAACTCCATTGACCAGATAGGAAAGGACGGCAACTCGATGGAGGACGGGCACCGTCTAAGGAAATCGTCCCATACCTCGAGGCACTTCTCGACCTGTGCCGAGAGGGGCTTCGCGTCAGCAGGCTGCCGCTCCAGTACGGCCTTTATGCTAGTTGGCTTGTTGGTCGGCTCAGGCCATTCGAATCCGTCGAGGCCGGCGCGCGAGCCCACGATATAGACGCGCTCACGGATTTGCGGAATCCCGAATTGATGCGGCGAAAGACGCCGTGCGTCGACGTCATAGCCAAAATCGATGAGGATCGCCTTGATGCGCTCAAACGTTTTGCCACCGTCGTGCTGGAGCAGGTTGGGAACGTTCTCAAGAATGAAGTAGCACGGGACTTTCGCCTTAATGATAGCCGCGACTTCGAAGAAAAGCCCGCCCTGTCGCGTACATTCAAAGCCCAGTTGCTCGCCAGCCTTCGAGAATGGTTGACAAGGAAATCCTGCACATAGCACGTCGTGATCCGGCACGGAAGACGGATTCACTTCGCGAATGTCCCCCTTCGGCCGGAGTCCGAAGTTCTCGAAATACAAATCTTGAAGATGAGGCTGCCATTCTGCCGCGAACACGCATTCGCCGCCGAGTTTCTGCAGTGCCACATGGAACCCCCCAAGACCCGCAAAGAGGTCCGCAAATCTAAAGCCGGACACCTGCCCCCCCCAATAAGCGACCGCGATCGGCCAGTCGATGTCGGCACCTTCTGCGCTTCTGCGCGTGACTCGGTCACGCACTTGGCGCAGAGTGTGCAAATATACAGCATAAGCTGGTGATTTGACTCGAACGGTTGCGTCATTCGCGGGAGTCGTAGTGCCTTTGCCATGAAGCCTCTCTCTTAGCTCGCCGAACCCGACTTCGACCTCCACCTGGGCACCGTGGAATCAGCGAAGAGAATGGCCTTATACGCCTTCATTTATCCAATCTACCGCTGGAGAATCTGTCCTCGCCTGCTGTCTCTTCCACCACAAATCGGCCGCCAAGCCTCGCATCGTTTTCCTGAATCTCCTCCACATCGTTGACGTGAAGCAGGGGAAGATCTGGAAGTCCAGTTACGCGACACAAAGAACTGTTCGCGAGTAAGTTGCGGATAAAGAGCGATCGCATTTAGTCTGTCGCCGATGATCAATATTTGCATCACGCGATGTTCGAACTCGATCGCAATTCGCGCCGCCCCACCATAATGGTTTCTTGATTCTCGAGAATCGATCGCGCGGCTCATCCATAAACAGCTTCTTGGCCGCAGCACAGATTTGCGACTTCTCCAAAAGTGGTTGGATCCTGCGCAAAGTGTGCAGCAATCTGTCGACCACCAAACGTCAAGAAGCTGAACCGAGAATGAAGCCTCGCGCTTCTTTCTGACTGCCGCACTCTCCGCCACGACAAGCGGAGTATCGTTCGCGTCGAGCGCACTCGACCCTTCGGACAAACGACGGAACTCTGCTCTAGCCGAACCGCGCAACGTAACTAATCGGATCCAGGATGCACTTTCTATCAACTGCACCTTTCAATTCAAACATGCGGGGTGCCCTACGGAACGCGAACAGTCGGTAAAGGCGGTACTGTTCCTCGAATGCCTTCGAGAAATCGACTTCGTTTCGACTGATATAGAAAGGGGTGTACTTTCCAAAGGCCGTTGTTTTAACTTCGATAAAGCGCTCCCGCCCATCTGACTCATAGGAGAGTACGTCGTACCCAAGCCCATCGCCCTTAGTTTTCGAGACATGCTCGACGCGTTCGCTCAGTTGACGCTTTCCGAGCGCCCGAAGGCGAGTTCGCTCATAGTTAGCGACGAAGCATTCCCCCGCTTCGCCGAGAGATTTATTGCGCGCCTCACGATCGACATAGTCGCGGATCGTCGTAGGAGAGCGACCACGGTAGGTAACACTCGGACTTTCCGCTTTCGGCCCGAATTCCGGTGGCTCGACGAGAACTCCATCGAACGATAGCGTCAGCGGCGCTGCGGCCGGCTGCTCGGCAGCGCTCAGCGCAGTGCGGTCAAATAAGTCATTTCGCGCAATGCGATCTTCTACGATTTCGAAGAGCAACGACTGAAAGTTCGCGAGAGGTTTGTAGCCGTCTATGTACGGACATCCGAGTTTCAGGAGTACTGCGCTGATGTTCTGATGCTTGCGTTCGATGGAACCGTCACTCCGAGCATCAAGCCTATCAGTCAAGGCGCGGCGATGATCGGTCTTGCTGTAGGATTGGCCCGCCAGCTCCTGCGTGAGCATGTGGAGGTAGTCATCGACAATCGCTTCCACCTCTTCTCGTGCCCATGGAGCGTTATTCGGCATGGTGCATTAGCGCCCTCCTCGCTTAGCGGAAACTATACCCAAATGCTTCGCCGCGTCTGCGTCTTCCGCAGCAGGAACCCCGTGCTCGACTCAAGACCGTTTGCAGCACTGTCGGCGGGAGTGTCCTGAATTCTGTGTGTGTGATGTTTTCGGTTGAGTTGTCGCCGGGCGGAGAAGGCCCGGATCTCTTCTAGCGTCGAGGGCGAGCCGTCGCAAGGTCGGTCCGTGAGAACCTTCGGCGCGTCCGACTCGTTCGTGACTGACGACGTGAGCCAGGTCGTGACACAGCACGTCGTTCAGCCGTCCGCGATCGTCCTGCAACTCGCTGGCGAGCATGATCGTGTTCGTGGCGAGTTTTGTGCTCGCCCAGTTCTTCTTCAGGCGTGCCGAACAGCGCAGGGTCACGATTTCATCGAACTCGGGGAAGTCCCAGAGCTGCACGTATTGTTCGATCTCTGCGTGAAAAGGCAGTCGATCGGCGCTCTTCTCGTCAAGACGGACCGCTCGCAATTCTCTTTCGCGGGCGATCTTAATGGCTTCCCTCGGATTCGAGAAGCAGTTTCGAGCGGAAATCGACGGATGGCTGCCAAGCACAGACTAAAAAAACGCTGCACCGGGCTGCTTCTTAGAGCGACGAGTCTATCGATTGAATTGAAACGCTTTTCGCGGATCGCGAACTGCGCCGAGTACATTTATTGATGCGAGTGCATCAGCTTGCGCCTGTCCGGCTACCCCATCAAAACACCGTCGAGCGGCGGGAGCCGGCGGACCGGCGCGGCGATGCGCTCGGCGAACGACGAGCGCGTGGCGCACGCCCGCGTCGAGCAGGTGGTCGGTGACCGCGTCGATGTCGGTGCCGCCGGTGCTCAGGCGCACGCCGGCGCGCAGTTGCGCGTGCGTGAGCGGCGCGATGCCGGTCGAGAAGCCCCAGACGACGGGTTCGACGAGGTCGAGGCAGCCAACGAGCGCGGCGTAGAGCGCGGGCAGCACGCCGCTCATCGATCCCGACGGGTCGAGGTAGACGCGCACGCGCTCGACGGGGCTGCGCTGCACGGCGCTCGACTCGTCCGCCCACAGTAGCGGCTCAAAGCCGAGCGCGCGCTGCACGGCGCCCGTACGGTCGTGGCCGCGGTCGAAGGGCGACAGCGTCCGCACGGTGGTGGCCGCTGTGCGGTGCGCGAGTCCGCTGCCCGAGCGGCTGGCCGCCTGCGCGATCGCACGGCGCAGCATCCGCGTCGCGTGCGCTCGGCGCTCGGCAAGCGCGATGCGGTCGCGCCGCATCTCGGCGCCCTGGTCGCGACCGCTGCGCAGCTCGATCATCGGTTAGCGCGCGACGATGTCGCGGATCTCGCACAGCAGGTCCGGGTGAAGGAGCGTTGCATCGTGATCCGCGGCGGTCGGGTCGTGGCTGCCGAGCAGCTGCATGTCGTCGAGCTCGTTGCCGCCGGGGCCGCGTTCGAGCAATCGGTACAGCTCCTCGGTCGTCACCGACTCGTCGCTGTATAGCTGCCAGTGCGTCTCCTCGAGCAGCAGCGCGACGCTGCCTTCGCCGTAGCAGGCGGGCGGCTGCGCGCGCGTCTCACGCGGCCGATGCGGATCCGGGTCCCAGTCGGGCGGCGGGGCGAGCAGCACGACGGGTCCGCTCGCCTGCTGCGTGAACTGGGTAAAGAAGGTCGTGTACCGCGCGCTCGGGAACAGTCGGCACAACTGTGCGTTGATCAGGCAGTCGAACGCCCAGTTCTGCGCGGGCGTCGCGCGCGGGTAGAGCCGCGTGTGGCCGAGCAGCACGTGGTACAGCTCGTGCAGCACGAGCATCGACAGGTGCTCGTCGGTGCGGCAGTGTCGCGCGACGAACCCGGGGTTCACGAGCATCGACGAGCGCGCGCCCGTCGTCACGCAGGCGGCCGGGATCTCGTCGGACACCTCGATCGACAGCAGCGAGAGCAGCTTCGCGAAGGCCCGGCCGGTGACGGGCACGCAGGCGTGGATGCGGTCGCGCAGCGCGCGCGCCTGGAGCTCGACGGCGTGGCGCCCGGTGTCGTGGAGGGCGTGGACGGTGGTCATCGGCGCGCGGCTCCCGCGGGCAGATAGTAGTCGAAGGTGGTGTCGTTCAGGCCGAGCGACGCGCCGGGCGTGCCGAAGAGGAAGAGGCCGACGCTCGGTGCGCGGGCGCGCAGGAAGAGCCCGCCTGCCGTGCCGGCGAGCAGCCGCAGTGCGACGAGCGGCTCG
>JACDJB010002651.1_pt1 | contig 12514 bp, 9 predicted proteins | sample 7454121 | NCBI WGS metagenome assembly JACDJB01 (sample SAMN14253290, study PRJNA609438) | sludge metagenome | isolation source: sludge after 25d culture with pyrite | collected 2018-12-20 | reverse complement strand
TTACAATTCAAGCGAGTCTAGGTGTAAGTCCTTGGGATGTTCTTCATATCGGTTTAGCATTGCAGACCTCTTTCGCTGTAGGTACATGGATCATAATTGTGGGGATATCCTTGATCACATTTACTTCAATAGCAGAAAGGAGTATTCCTCGTATTGGTAGTATTTTTAATGTAATTGGCATTGGTTTTTTTATTAATATAATAATGGATTTTCAGCTCATACCTGCCTTCTCTACTGTTGGAGGACGAATTATAGAATTGTTTATCGGCTTAATTCTACTAGGATTTGGTTCAGGGATGTATGTTTCTGCTAGATTAGGAGCGGGTCCACGAGATGGATTAACCCTCTATCTTTGTAATCGCTTAGGCTGGTCAGTTAGCCGTGTGCGTACGATGATGGAGGTACTGGTTGTGATTATCGGTTGGTCAATTGGTGGGCCAGTTGCGGTTGGAACATTGATCACGGCGGTCTTGATCGGGCCGATTATGCAGTTCTCATTACGATATTGGCGAAAGCGGATGGAAAGTATCGAGGCAAATCGAGAGAAGCGACTGCAGCTGGAATGAATAATGTATTCGTGCTTAGCATCATGCTTAGAGAAGTGAACTTGTAAGTTAACTGGTAAGATTATAAAGGGAAGGCGAACGAGTGCCTTCCCTTTGTGCATGTCTAACCTGAAAAGTATGTGGTTATAGTGAAGTTTCAATACTTTCGTAACCCTTTTTCTCTTTCCTATTTGTTTCTTGGTGCGGAAACGGCCACCAGTTATATTTACCAAACAGCTTTACCATCACGGGTACGAAGAAGGGTAAGAATACAAGTGCGTAAAGCATCAAGCCAATCAGCATCACGGTTGCGATTTGTAGGAGGGAGAGTACACCCGATGGCATCATCGCTGCAAATGTTCCAGCTAAGATCACAGCTGCAGAGATAATGACTGTTCCCATTTTGCGCATCGATAGCTGCATCGCTTCTTCGACAGGAAGATCACGATGCTCATTAAAGCGATCCATCAAGAAGATCGAATAGTCTACACCGAGCGCGAGCAATATTACGAAGCCAAAGAATGGGATTGCCCATCCAATTCCGTCAAAGTTGAGTACAGAACCAAAGATTAATTCCGCAATCGACATCGAAGTAAAGTATGTGATGACGAGTGAAACGACCAAATAGAGTGGCATCACGATAGAGCGGAATAAAATGATCAGGATGATTGTAATACCAATCAACATCAATATCATGGTACGTGAGTAGTCTGCATTTGAAATTTGCTCTAGATCGGCAAATGTACCTGTAATTCCTCCAATACCGTAGCGGATATCGGAGTATTCCGTTCCAGCTACTGTTTTCTGAATGACATCATCAATTGCTGCTACAGCATGAATCGCTTCAAGTGAGTAAGGGTTATCCTTGAAGATCACATTAATGGTAGTCACCAAGCGATCCTTTGACATATAGAGATCATAAATTTGCTGAAAATCTTCATGCTCTAGCGCTTCTTCAGGTAAGTTCCAGCCAGCAAGCTGTGGGTCAGATGATTGTGCTAGCTCTGATAGATAGCTCTGCGCGGTACGAATTCCGTCTGCAACCTGTGTCAATCCATCTACACTATCCGCTAATCCGCTATTTAGTTCCCCTAATTGATCGGAGAAGCTAACAAAACCATCACGAGCCTGACTTTGTCCTGCGATGAGCTGATCGAGTCCTGCGATCATCGCAGGTAATTCAGCTAATACTTGCTTTTGACCATCAGCAGCACGGACAAGTCCTGTATTTAGCTCCCCCATACCACTTTCGAGCTGTTCTAATCCTTGTGCAAAAGCGGCTAGACCCGTTGTCACCTGGGCAAAGCCTGCATTTGCCTCGGTCATTCCAGCATGAACTTTGGCAAGCTCAGCATTCAGCGCCTCTAATCCCATTGTTAGTCCAGCGAATCCTTGCTGAGACCCTGTGACTGTACCTTGGATGGTTAAAAAATCGAGATCCTGTTGAAGCTCAGGATGGTTTTTAAGCAAATTCGCAAAATTGGTGTCTAGAGCTTTGAAAGCAGTCGCTAGCTCCTGAATACCGACGAGGAGTTTATCATATTCCTCACTCAACACACCAAGCCCGCCGCTAAGCTTTTGATACCCTAGCAAGAGTTGATTGGCTGAGGATTGAAGCTGTGCAGCATTAACTGAAGCTTCTTGGATTCCTGCCTTTAGTTGATCTGCACCGATCGCACCACTGCGAATCCCTTGCTCCAGCTGTGACAATCCATTGCGAAGCTGAACTACACCTTCTTTGAGTTCAGTTGTTCCATTGACCAACTCGCCGATGCCCGCGGAGGCTTCGGTCAATTGTGGAGCCGATTCTGTAAGCCTTTGATTCGCCTCCTTTAGACCATCTCGAATGGCTGTAATGCCTTCATTTCCTTTTCCAAGTCCATCATCAAGCTGCTCTACCTGTGAAGAAACTTGAAATTCCTCCATCTCATCCCCTAGCGGACGAGTGGCACTACGCACCTTTTCGACCTCAGGTAGACGAGCAATTTCACGGCTTAATTTTTCGATCAGAATTAAGCCTTCTTTCGTATCCAGTGGCTCGCTATGTTCAATCACAATCTTACTCGGCATGACTTCGCCGGGACCAAAGCTCTCTGCAACGATATTAAATCCTTTGACCGACTCATACTCATCGCTAATCTCATTGAGAGAATTGTATGAGAGCTCACCATTATATGAAAATAGCAATGGTAGAACAATCACAGCAAGAAGTGCAACTACAACCATTGGTCTTGCCAAGGCGAAGCGACCGATACGCCCCCAGAGCTTGCTTTCTTTATGCTCAAGCTTACCTTTGGTAGGCCAAAATAAATATTTGCCCAGCACAGCCATAAAGAAAGGTACAAGTGTAAGTAGAGCGATGATCAAGAATGCAATACCAACAGCCACTGCAACTGCAGATTGATACAGCTTAAATTGAGCAAGTCCAATCAAAGAAAATCCTAATAACGCTGCAATAGCACTAAAGAAAACAGTCTTCCCGGCTGTTTTATAGGTTTTGATAATCGCCTCTTTTACAGAATCATGCTGTGACAATTCCTCTTTGAAGCGGCTTAACAGTAGGATTGAATAATCGGTGCCAATACCAAATAGGACAGCGACTAAAAAGATTTGCGTAAAATTAGAAACTGGGAAGCTCCACCAATCGATCAGAAAGGCAACTACAGACTGACTGACCAAATAGGTAAGAGCAACGGTTATTAATGGGACGATTGGTGCTATTGGTGAGCGGAAGACGAGTAACAGGATCACCAATATGAAGCCTACAGTGATGAGCTCTGTTTTGCGTAGCCCTTGCTCTGAGTTGATGACGACATCCTCATCGACGAGAAAGCCACCTGTATAATAATGCTCGATCTTAAACTCCTGTAGCGCTTCCTGCAATGCAGTTCGAATCTGTGCGATATCACGGTTCTTTCTCTCTACAGAAAGTAGTGTAATGATCGTTTTATGATCCTGTGATTCCATTTGGTCTTTGAGTTCGGGTGTGAGTAAAGATGAAGTGATGCTCTTGATGCCGAGCTGATCTTGCTCCAGTTCTAGCTTTTGTACAGCAGCTTTTGCTTCACTATAGTCCCTTGGGGTTAGCTGCTCCGCATTGTGAAAGACGAGAACAAGATCAAGGAAACCCTCGCTCTCTTCATTTTTACTATTTAAAATTTCAGAGGCTAGAGTTGAGGAGTAACCATCTGGTACCTTCAACTGTCCCTTTTCACGTACTAATTCGCCCATATTGGGTGCAACCAAAGTGAGTCCAATTGCACCTACAATCCAGACGATGAGCAATAGCCAGCGTAATTTGATGACCGCTTTCATTCTTTCTCCACTCTCCTCATATTCTCTTTAATAATATCTGCGATCTTTTCATAGGTTTTGATAAACGATTCGATGTCTTCAGCATCGAGTTGTTGGAGGATCGATTGCACATAATTGCGGACATTTACCTCTACCTCGGCAAAAACTGCATTACCTTTCTCAGTGGCCTCTAGTAGCACTACTCTTCGATCCAATTCATCACGCAGTCGTTTGACATAGCCTTTAGCGACTAAACGATCAATCATTGCAGTGATCGCACTACGATTGACGTAGCATAAAGCGGATAAATCGGAGGGTGTAGCGATACCTTGATTTCTTAGAGTGCGCAGAAGAGAGTATTGTTCATGGGTGAGGTCAGTCAGTACATGCTCAGACATCATCGAATGAGCGATACGCGTAGAGAGGAAATAAACCTCTTCATAGCGGCGGATAAATTCATCCAATCGTTCCTGATCCAATTACTTCACCTCGCATATAGTTCATGTATTGAATAATTCAATGAGTTAATTATATGCCTATTTGAAGGTTTTTAAAACCATTTAGATGTAACAAATTTTAGGCGGTTAGTGTTTACAAATAAAAAAGCACCATAGGGTATTTTCGATCCCTAAGGTGCTTGGTAATGGCGTATTCTATTATATATCCTCTGAAACCTTGAAGCTTCGGGCGATATAAATAAATGGAGTAGAAGCAATCGTGATTACAAATTTAATCAAATACGTAGAGATGAGAATCTGCATCCATATTTCTGTTGAAAAGACGCCGATAAATGCAATGGAAACGAAAATGAATGAATCAACCAATTGACTGATCATCGTACTACCATTATTACGGATCCATAGCTGATGCCTTTTTGGAAAGTATTTTCTCAGGAAGCTAAAGATCTTTACATCGAGATATTGACTCACTAGATAGGCGATCATGCTACCGGCAACAATGCGTGGCATAAGGCCGAAAATCGTCTCTAACGCCCCTTGTGCGATATCCTCAGCTTGGGGTGTGAAGAGGAGCACGAATTGCATGATGATGGTCGTCATGATGAGCGTTGTAAAGCCAAACCAAACGCCTTTTCTTGCATACTTTTCACCATACTTCTCATTCAAAAGGTCGGTCGTCATATAGATCGTCCCATAGATGGTGTTCCCCAATGTCATCACGATGCCGAGCATCTCGATCGTTTTGACGACTTGGATATTGGCGATAATCGTTGCAACACCAATCCATGCATACAGTCCTGCTTTTCCAAACAAACGATAAAAAATGAGAAACAGTGAAAAATTAACGAGGGCAAAAACAATACCCAAAACCAAATTATCCATATTAATCTTCCTCCTTAGTTTTGTTAACGCGGGATGGTTTCGAACCGCGACCCCACAATGAGGGTATGTGAGCAACCTAGTGAATTATATATGAATATATAATCTATGACAAGAAGAATCCCTTATATGAAAAACGATTAGACAACAATGAATATATGTGGATATTGAGTAAATTGTTGAAATATTGCATTAATTACTAATATATAGTAAGGTTATGTTGAATTTATTATATTCAAAGGGGATGAATCTATGAGTGTATCAAGAATTCTTAAGTGGGTAACAGGTGGATTAGAAGCAATTCTGGGAATTCCGGTTTTAGGTGGTTTAATCGTAGTTGGCTTTCTATGGACACCATTGGTCGTAATGTTTATTCTACATATCGTTACTTTAGTATTTTCTTCTAGGGAAAATGGGGATAAGGCACCAAGTATACTTGGAATAGTGACTTCTTGCGTTGGGTGGATTCCTTTCGTCGGTATGGTTTTACATATTATTACCGCTATTTTATTAATGATCAGTGCTGCAAAAAAAGAGCCAGCAAAGACGATGGCACAATAGCAAATTGAAATCATTCAAATTTATTATTTAATGAGCATAATTCCGTAACTATAATGAAAGAGCTACCGATCACCGGTAGCTCTTTCATTATAGTGGCATCTTACCTGTATAAGTAGATTGTGGACGGAAGATACGGTTAATAGGTACTTGCTCTAGTGCATGTGCAGCCCAGCCTGCAACTCGACTCGCAGTAAAGGTAGAAACAAATAACTCTCTAGGCAAATCAATTGCACGGAATAAAGCAGCGGCATAGAACTCTACGTTCGTGTAGAGACGACGGCCTGGTTTATACTCTTCTAAAAGCTCAACCGCCTTGTTTTCTACGAAGACGGCAAGATCGAGCCATGGATCCTCTCCATCGAGCTGCTCGCATACTTCTCTTAGAGCTAATGTACGTGGGTCATGTGTTTTGTACACGCGATGACCAAAGCCCATGAGCCGCTCGCCTTTTTCTAGTAGATTACGCATATATGGTTCGGCATTCTCCTTGGTGCCGATTCCGTCTAGGAGCTGCATAACCTCTGTAGGTGCACCACCATGTAGTGGTCCCTTCATAGTGCCGATCGCTCCTGTAATGCTAGAAATCAATTCCGATTGTGAAGAGATGACGGTTCGCGCTGTAAATGTAGAAGCATTCATACCATGCTCAATCGTAAGTATGAAATAAGCATTTAATGCACGCACATGTGCGGAAATGGGTTGCTTACCTGATAGCATATACAAATAGTTTTCAACATGCCCAAGCTTGGCATCCGGTGCAACCATTTCTCGATGAGCTAGCTTGTGAAAACGGTATGCAATCATTGTAGGTAATACGCTAATGATCTCAATAGCCTGATCAGTCGTAGGCTCCCATTGATATTTGCTAGTTCCCATTGCGGATACCCCAGTACGTAGTACGCTCATCATATCCATATCAGCAGGCAATAGATCAATGATATTTTTTACATAGCTAGGGATCTCACGCTGACTCGCCATTTTATTTCGAAACGATTGGAATTCTTCCTCATTAGGTAGCTTCCCATATAGAAGCAAATAGACAACTGCTTCATAATCATGGGATAGTGCTAGCTCCTTTGCCCAATATCCTCGATAGACGAGATTGCCATTCTCGCCATCTACTAGACTTAGTTCAGTTTCTGCGACCTTTACCCCGTCCAATCCAGTTACACTAACCATATTTGAACACCCCTTATATTGAACTTCTTATATCTCTACAATAATATACCGTTAAAGAACTTTCAAACATTATTGAAGCGTTTTCATAATTTCACATAAATTTAGGAAGCAGGGGACGGTTCTCTGCTTCCTAAATAATAACTAATACAATATAAAATATTAGAGTGAAGGGACAAGCGCTTTGTTCCAGTATACTCGTAAAGTTAAGAACTTTGTCTTGAGCGGGAACGAAAGGGCACTTTTGATGCTCTAATAGATGTCGACGGGGGGGAGAAGGGTGGAGAGGAACGGAAAAGAGGGCTTGGCAGAGTTGGTCAAATGGATGGATGAGCGGAAAAAGAAATATTACAAAATTGGCTGGGCCTACCTACAAAATCAGTTTGATATCGAGGATGTGTTTCAAAATACAATTCTTATTGTACATGAGAAACGACATCAGCTTCGAGAAGAACGTTATTTTGAAACGTGGGTGACCCGCATTTTTATCAATGAGTGTAAGCGGATCTATAGACAAAGGAAAAAGCTTTTGTACATGACTTTAGATGATCAAACAGCTGAACAACATCATGATCTAAGACCAGAAGTGCTGGAGGGTTTAGAACAAATTGATGAACTGTATCGAGAAGTCATTATTTTAAAGTATATAAGTGGCTATTCCCAAGAGGAGATCGCCCAAATCCTTGATATTGCAGTAGGCACCGTAAAGTCGCGCATCAGTCGGGGCTTCAAAGCATTACGTCAGGTGATGGAGAGAGGAGGGATATAGATGTCGTGTCAAAAGTATGAGGTGCAACTACTCGATTATATCGAGGGTACGCTAACGTCAGATGAGGAGAAGGAGTTTAAACGACATCTGGAAAGTTGCCCGAACTGTCAAAAGGACTTGAAACAGCAACAGGAACTATTTCTTCTGTTAGACCAAGAGATCGATAACATTGAGATACCCTATGATTTTATGGAGCAAGTGCAGGAAAGAGTATATCAGCAACCACCCATGCGAAGAGGAAAAACATTCGGCTGGCGGATCGCGGCTGTTGTCGTAGCGTTAAGCATACTATTATTTAGTACCGATCTTACTACAGGTATGATGAACGGATTACTCCAATGGTGGCAAAATGTCGAGGGGAACCAGCTAGCAAATGGGGATCATGATAAAGGTGAGTTTCAAGGTGAAGAAGTAAACATCACCTCAGTTGATCAAAACATCCGCATTACAATTACGCAAGTCGCAGCAGATGAGTTTGGCACGGATCTCTACTACGAGATCGAGGATTTGAATCAAGAGGGATACTATGACATTGCTTTTATAACAGATGGCTTGGAAATATCCCCTGCTGGTCTGATATTAACGGAAATTCATAGAATAGACGAGGGGCAGCAACCTTTTGTTTACCGAGGTAAAATTTCACTTAGACCCATTGATCAATTAAGTGCCAATATAATTGTAACAGTAAAACGAATGGGTAAAATTAGCCGAGAAAAAGCGGTGGATGGACAAAGTATTAACTATATTATGAACAGTGAAGAGGTTATTGGAGACTGGGATTTCGACATTCCTGTTACGATAAAGGATATTAAAAGTGTAGCGATTAATCAAACGATTGAAGTGGATGATATTTCCGTGACGATCGAAGAGGTCAAGTTGGGTCTCACGACAACCGTTTTAAAATATTATTATCAAGAGGGAAATCCTAATACATTTATTATTGTTGAAAAACTGGTAAGTAAAGAAGGTCAGCAATATCGTCACCAACAGTATCATCCGGGGGGAAGGAGTTTCAGTAGTCTAGGCGGCGGTAGTCACTCATATGAGGCTTACTTTGAACCATTCCATAAAAGCATCAATGAGTTTGAGGTGCATTTTGGTTTGATTAAGAGAGTCATCGATTTAGAAGAGACGTATCAGATTGATCTACAACAGCCATTCCCACAAACATTTGAGTATTTGGGCTCTACCATTTCCATTGATCAAGTGAAGATTGGCAATCCGACAATTCTCGAGGTGAGTGTACCAGAGAGTACAGATCGTCCCTTTGATAGCCTTAAACTTCATTTTAATACTAATTTAGACGAGAGCAGAACTGGTAGAGGCTATAGCTATGGTAGTAAAGAGTATTACTTCTTAGATAAGCAAGGAAATTATTATACAGTAGTTCCAGATTTCTTTAATATAGCGGATTATCTATATAGTATAAAACGAATTGATACGAAATATGAAATCGAGCTCAAATCAGATGATCCGACGCAAGAGGTCATCCCTACAGAAATCATCATCACTGGATATGAACACGCCAAATTCCTCGATGATACAATCAAGATCAAAATAAAATGATCAAGAATCGTAGATCATGCGACAATATGCTATTAAAACTTTTTTGCATAAATGCATAAATGATGTAACGAAAGATTATGAATAGAGATTAGTAATAGGTGAGCGGCAAGGGAGTTTTTTTAGAGAAAAGGGACAGGAAGACTGTCCCTTTTGTATTTTCTATCCCAGTTTTACTTAAAAAACAGGATAGAGTGGTAACGAAGCCGAGTAGAAGAAATAAGTATTTGAATGATCCCCTTCCTAAATAGGCAAAATGTCAAAAGAAGATTGAATCATCATAGGTAGACATTTGCAAATAGTTGACATTTTCTCTTGAAGCAGTTTTAATATAGATATACCCCTAGGGGTATGTTTGTATGAATTTTGGAGGTGAGGATGTTGAAGCAGCTGTATCGTTTTCCGCAAAAACATTTAATGATTAGTGTGCCACTTGCTTTACTCCTGGGTTTTATCGTAGGCTCCATTTGGGAGACAGAGTTTTTAAAATCCACAATTTTATTTGCAGTTATTGTTATGATTTATGCGACGATGGTTGGACTTAACTTAAAAGAGCTAACATCCTTCCAGGGTTCAAAGGTACTTATGTATTCCGTTATTATTAATTTCATTATGATCCCCCTTGTAGCCTTCGCGATCGGACAAGTGTTTTTACGTGATCATCCCCTCATGTTCGCTGGGCTTGCATTATCGGCATTACTGCCAACGAGTGGAATGACGATTTCGTGGACGATGCTGCAAAAAGGGAATGTTGCATTAGCTGTGAAGTTAACCGTTTTTGGACTCATGATTGGCTCGATACTTACGCCATGGTATTTACTTGCGATGGTCGGACAATATGTGGAAATCCACATTTTAGAAACGATCCAGACGATCCTACTCGTCGTGTTTTTGCCACTTATTCTAGGGCAAATAACAACGAAATTACTAATGAGAAAATATACAAAGGAGCAATTTGCGAAAAATATTAAACCCCAGTTTGGACCTCTTAGTATTTGGGCAATGCTCTATGTGATCTTCGTCAGTATTAGCATGAAGGCATCGATGATTCTTAATAATTTGCAACTAATAGCGATCGCGCTACTCGTATTACTGTTGTTTTATGGCATCAACTATGGAATTAGTACATTTACAGCGGTAAAGCTATTGAATCGTGAAGATGGGATCGCGTTAGTAAATGGAACGGTATTACGGAATTTATCACTTGCCATCGGAATTGCTGCTACCTCATTTGGTGCTGAAGCAGCGCTTATTGTGACGATTGCATTTATTGTTCAGCAACAAAGCATCGTTTACTACTCGCGTTTTTCAGGTAAGCATTGGTTTAAAGCCAAACAGACTCAAATGGAAGTCAGTTGAATAAGATTTGTCGATTTTATAACAAATGCGTGACTTGCTTTCTTTTGCAATACAATTATCGTATTCTTAGGTATAACGAATAGCGATAATGATACTTGCAGGAGTGAATACTATGAGTGAAGTGAAACAACGTAACTATACGCCAATAGTAGTTACACTTACAATTGCGATAAACGTACTTGTAGCCATCCTATTTTTCATGCCGAAGCTCGGTAATTTTGATCATCTTGATCTCACCTTTTTACCGCTGCTTAATGCAATCTTTAACAGTTTTACCTTTGTCTTTTTATTAGGTGCTCTATTTGCAATTCTTAAGAAAAATATCAAGCTTCATCGTGGATTAATCTTTGCCGCCTTTACTTCAACCGCCTTTTTCCTTATAACCTATGTCACTTACCATGCTTTGGCAGAGTCGACCTCATACGGTGGAGAGGGACCATTACGTTATATATATTTATTTGTTCTCCTCACGCATATTGTGTTAGCAGCGCTAATCGTACCACTTGCACTCGTAACCGTAGCGCGAGGGCTCAATATGCAAAAAGAAAGGCATCGTAAAATCGCACGCTGGACAATGCCGATCTGGCTCTATGTGAGCCTTACTGGTGTACTTGTCTACATCATGATTTCACCATATTACGTATAAACAGCAAAAAATGATCTGATTATACCCCCCTTTTTATGTAGAAAGAAAACCTTCTTCATAAGAGGGGGTATTTTTTTGTTCACTATTTGACCTAGTTGATTCAGATAATGTGACTAAGATTTGCATAAGAAGCAATAAGAAGCCGAACACCACTAGCTAGTTTTGTGGATATTCGGCTTTTTTTGTTTCGGGAGTTTGGAATACTAGTTTTTTTGAAAAACCATAGTTGTAAAAGGTGAATGAATATGATTTTAAACTACTTTTGTTGATAAATAAATAAACCAAACTCATTTTTCTAAATTATATAAATCCAATATTTACTAATTAGCTAGTCCGAGTTAATATGATAGTTAAATTCTTGATTTTTTTACTAGATTAAATAGATCTCATGCCAATAGCAAACCATTTGAAAGAATGGGACGCAAAGTTAGGAGTCTAACGTATCAAAGAAATGATACTATGATCGTCCGACCGCCATGATATTTTTTCTGGCGGGTTTTTTAATTTTTTTTATGAAAGGCTAGGATAACATCTGAGCTCCATGTCAGTGGCCTAATCATAAAATATAAGCGTGATGTGGGAGGAGTACAATGTCAAATCGATTTTATCAAGTAATTAAGGGGGAGATTCTTTGAATTTAAAAAAGGTATTCAGATTTATTTTCACAATTAAACTCGCGATTATGCTCATCTTTGGAACCGCTACTTTCGCTGCTACAGCTTCGGGAGAACCTGGACATCCAGGAGACCCTGGTAATGATTGTGGAGGTAGTTATTTTGTTAAAATAGATGGTCCCAAAAGTAGTGTGATCGAAGACGATGAAGGTTATGTTATTGCAGAAATGACGGTATCTTCTGATAAAAAATATATTAATTGGTCACAGTATCTACCAAATACTTATGTTGTCACATGTGTTTATGTAAAAGGAGGAAATGGAGGGAACTCGTTTTCTTATATAAATGGGGAAACGAGTGGAAGTGATTTACGTGCCCCTGATAATAATGGAGGTAAAATACCGGATATTAGCCATTATATAGTTTATTATGAGGTAAAACCTAAAGAGCCAACATGTGAAGAGGATGAACAATACTGCCCACCAGAACCAACATGTGAAGAGGATGAACAATACTGCCCACCAGAACCAACATGTGAAGAGGACGAACAGTACTGCCCACCAGAACCAACATGTGAAGAGGACAAACAGTACTGCCCACCAGAACCAACATGTGAAGAGGATGAACAGTACTGCCCACCAGAACCAACA
>JACDJB010002650.1_pt1 | contig 12518 bp, 7 predicted proteins | sample 7454121 | NCBI WGS metagenome assembly JACDJB01 (sample SAMN14253290, study PRJNA609438) | sludge metagenome | isolation source: sludge after 25d culture with pyrite | collected 2018-12-20 | reverse complement strand
CGTGCTGATGCCGACCAACCCGCGCGGCGGCGGCGTGTCGCGCCGCATCGAGGGCGAGGAGCGCAACGAATTGCGCGACACGCTCGCCCAGCTCGACGTCCCGGACGGCATGAGCCTGATCGCGCGCACCGCCGGCATCGGACGCAACGCCGAGGAATTCCAATGGGACCTCAATTATCTGTTGAGCCTGTGGAAAGCCATCGACGGCGCCGCGCAGTCGATGTCGGGCGCGTTCCTGATCTACCAGGAAGGCAGTCTGGTGATCCGCGCCATCCGCGACTATTTCTCGCCCGACATCGGCGAGATCCTCATCGACACCGAGGACGTCTACGAGCAGGCGCAGCAGTTCATGGCGCACGTGATGCCGGCCAACGTCAACAAGGTCAAGCATTACCGCGACGACGTTCCGCTGTTCTCGCGCTTCCAGATCGAACACCAGATCGAGTCGGCGTTCTCGCGCACGGTCAACCTGCCCTCGGGTGGCGCCATCGTCATCGACCACACCGAGGCGCTGGTATCGGTCGACGTCAACTCGGCACGCGCCACCAAGGGCAGCGACGTCGAACAGACCGCCTACAACACCAACCTCGAAGCGGCCGATGAAATCGCGCGCCAGATGCGTCTGCGCGACCTCGGCGGCCTGATCGTCATCGACTTCATCGACATGGAGAACGCCAAGCATCAGCGCGAGGTGGAGAACCGCCTGCGCGATGCCCTGCACCACGACCGCGCACGCGTGCAGACCGGCAAGATCTCCCGCTTCGGCCTGCTGGAATTGTCACGCCAGCGGCTACAGCCTTCGCTCGGCGAAACCAGCTACAACACCTGCCCGCGCTGCCACGGTACCGGTCACATCCGCGGCACCGAGTCGTCCGCGCTGCACATCCTGCGCATCCTGCAGGAAGAGGCGATGAAGGAGAACACCGGCGCGGTGCACGTGCAGCTGCCGGTCGACGTTGCCACCTTCCTGCTGAACGAGAAGCGCGTCGACATCCACGCCGTCGAATCGCGACTGAAGGTCAATGTGGTGTTGATCCCCAACATCCACATGGAAACCCCGAACTACACCATCACCCGCCTGCGCCACGACGAACTGAATCAGCGCGACGCCGGCGAGCCGAGCTACAAGATGATGGCCGTGCCGGAAAGCGAGGCGACCTACCAGACCGCGACCGCTGCGGCACCGGCGCGCCAGGAAGCTGCGATCAAGTCGATCGCCCCGCCGCCGCAGCCGATGCCGGCTGCGGCGCAACCCGCCGTGCCCGCCCAGCCGGCCGCGCAACCCGGCCTGTTCGACCGCATTTTCGGCTGGTTCAAAAAACGTGGCGAGGAAACCGCCCCCGGCGCCGCGCCCGCTCCTGCAGCGGTCGCGCCGGTTGCCGCGCCCTCCCGCACCGAGCGCCCCGCCGAACGGCGCGAGCGCAAACCGGCCGGTCAGCGTCGCAGCCGCGGTGAAGGACGCGGCGAAGCCCGCAACGGCGAAGCACGCAGCACGGAAGGGCGCGCCGAGCAGGCCCCGCGCGAAGCACGCGCCGAGCAACCCGCCAAGCCGCCGCGTCAACCGCGCCAGCCCAAGCCGCGTCTCGAGGCCGAAGCCACGCCGCATACGCCGGAAACCGCCGAGGCGCCGCGCGAAACCGCGGGTGACGAGAAACGCGAGGCGCGCAGCCGTCGCGGGCGCGGCAACCGCCGCCCGCGCGAGGCGCGTCCGGACGCAAACGGCAGCACACCGCATGCGGTGATCGAAATCGCTGGCTACCGCGCCATCATCGAGGTTGCGCGCAAACCCGCGCCTGCGCCGAAACCCGCACCGGCACCGAAACCCGCACCGGTCGCCGACGTTGTTGTGGCCACGCCGGCGCAGCAGCCGCTACAACTGGACACTGCCGAAGCGCCCGCGGCGCCCCTGCCGGGTGCGGTGACCGCATCACCCGCGTCGATCCTGGCCGAGCTGGCAAGCAGCAAGGCCGATCTGCAGCAGGTCGAAACGCAGTCCGCTGCGAGCGATACGAGTGCCGCGGGCGCTCCCGCGCGCCCCCGCCGCCGTCGCCGCCCGACCGTGCCGCAGGAAACCGAAACGATCAGCCTGATGCAGGTGGAAACCGCTGCTGCAACGGCAAGCCCGGTCGAGGATACCGCTGTGCCGGCCGCGCCCCACGCCACCCGCCGTCGTCCACGTCCGCAGACAACGACGGTCGACGAGCCGCTGGTTCAGGTGGAAACACAGGACAGTTAACCCTCCCCGGCAGGCAGGGCGTACAGCCCCCCTGTAGGAGGGCCGCCCCCGGCCCGATGCCGTGAGGGTTCCACCGCCCCCATCGCGGCGAGGGCGCCGCTCCTACAGGGGATGCGCCGTTGTAGGAGGGCCGCCCCGGCCCGATGCCGTGAAGGTTCCACCGCCCCAAGCGCGGCGGGGGCGCCGCTCCTACAGGGGGCGCGCCGTTGTAGGAGGGCCGCCCCCGGCCCGATGCCGTGAGGGTTCCACCGCCCCCATCGCGGCGAGGGCGCCGCTCCTACAGGGGATGCGCCGTTGTAGGAGGGCCGCCCCGGCCCGATGCCGTGAGGGTTCCACCGCCCCAAGCGCGGCGGGGGCGCCGCTCCTACAGGGGGCGCGCCGTTGTAGGAGGGCCGCCCCCGGCCCGATGCCGTGAGGGTTCCACCGCCCCCATCGCGGCGAGGGCGCCGCTCCTGCAGGGAGGACGCTTAACTCCGCTCGCGCGTCGGGTCGCTGGTGATTTCGCGAATGAGTCCGCGCACCGCGTCCTCGATCATGTCGAGATTCTCCTCGAACCCCTGCGGACCGCCGTAATACGGGTCGACCACGTCGAGATTGGGAAACTTGCGGCTGAACGACAGCAGCCGCCGCACCTTGCCATGGTGTCGCGCCGGCGCACGCGCGACGACGCGTTCGTAGTTGTCGCCGTCCATCACCAGGATGTAGTCGAAGCGTTCGAAATCGTCGCTCTCCACCTGGCGCCCGCGCAGGTCCGAAATCTCCACGCCGCGCCGGCGCACCGCTTGCTGCGCGCGCGGGTCGGGCGGCGAGCCGATGTGATAGGCGTGGGTGCCGGCCGAATCCACTTCCACGTGGCGTTCAAGACCGGCATCCTGGAGCGCCTTGCGCAGCATGCCTTCCGCCATCGGCGATCTGCAAATATTGCCCATGCATACCATCAACACCCTAGTCATGCTCTTCAACTCCTCGTATTGATCGGTCCGGATCAATATCAATTAACCCGAAAAATTCCATTGGAACATCCGTACGCGGCCGCTCAACGAGACGCAGGTCGGGCTGAAGCCCGACCTGCGATCTCCTGGACGATCCGGCCTTATCTGCATTCCTCACCACCGCGACACCGAGAAACCCCAAAACAGGGATTCGCCGCGCTTGTCCCCACTCACTCATCGGGTGAACCACGGAAAGAATGCAAGGACATGTTTTTCCTCTGCGTTCCCTGTGTCTCTGTGCTCTTCACCTGCGTTTCCCAGGTTGCCTCAGGTTCCTGAATCAACCATGAACAACGCCTGCTTGAGTTCCTTCAACTGGTCGCGAAGTTCCGCGGCCTTCTCGAATTCGAGGTTTTTCGCGGCGTCCATCATGTCTTTTTCCAGCTTCTTGACCTGCCGGGTCAGCGCCTTTTCGTCCATGACCTTGTACGCGGCCACGGTTTGCGCGGCCTTGAGTTCCTGACGCGAGGTGTCGGCATCGTACACGCCGTCGATGATGTCCTTGATGCGTTTCTGCACCCCGCGCGGCGTGATGCCGTGTGCGGCGTTGTACGCGAGCTGCTTGTTCCTGCGGCGCTCGGTTTCGTCGATGGCGCGACGCATCGAGTCGGTGACCCGGTCGGCGTAGAGGATCGCAGTGCCGTTGAGGTGGCGCGCGGCGCGGCCGATGGTCTGGATCAGCGAGCGTTCGGAGCGCAGGAAACCCTCCTTGTCGGCGTCGAGGATCGCCACCAATGAAACTTCGGGGATGTCGAGGCCCTCGCGCAGCAGGTTGATGCCGACCAGCACGTCGAATTCACCGAGCCGCAGGTCGCGGATGATCTCAACGCGCTCGACGGTGTCGATATCCGAATGCAGATACCGCACCTTGATGCCATGCTCGGCAAGGTAGTCGGTGAGGTCCTCGGCCATGCGCTTGGTGAGCGTGGTGACCAGCACGCGCTCGCCGACAGCGATACGCTTCTTCGCTTCGCTCATCAGGTCGTCGACCTGCGTCGCCACCGGGCGCACCTCGACCACCGGGTCGACCAGGCCGGTCGGCCGCACGACCTGCTCGACGACCTGGCCGGCGTGCTCGGCCTCGTATTTGGCCGGGGTCGCCGAGACGAAGATGGTCTGCGGCATCAGCGCCTCGAATTCCTCGAATTTGAGCGGGCGGTTGTCGAGCGCCGACGGCAGGCGAAAGCCATAGTCGACCAGGTTCTCCTTGCGCGAGCGGTCGCCCTTGTACATGCCGCCGACCTGGGTGACGGTAACGTGCGACTCGTCGATGATCATCAGCGCGTCCTTCGCCAGGTAGTCGATCAGCGTCGGCGGCGGCTCGCCCGGCTTGCGCCCGGACAGGTGCCGCGAATAGTTCTCGATGCCCTTGCAGAAGCCGAGCTCGACCATCATCTCGATGTCGAAGCGGGTGCGCTGCTCGAGCCGTTGCGCCTCAACCAGCTTGTTGTTGGCGTAATAGAACTCCAGCCGCTCGCGCAGCTCGACCTTGATCGCTTCGACCGCACGCAGCGTCGTCTCGCGCGGCGTGACGTAATGGCTCGACGGGAACACGGTGAAGCGTGCGACCTTGGAGAGGATCTGCCCGGTGAACGGATCGAACAGGTGCAGCGTTTCCACCAGGTCGTCGAACAGCTCGACGCGCAGTGCAGTCTCGGCATGTTCCGCCGGGAAGATATCGATGACGTCGCCGCGCACGCGGAAGTGGCCGCGCGAGAACTCGAAATCATTGCGCTCGTACTGCATCTGCGTCAGCCGCGTGATGACCTCGCGTTGCGTCAGCTTCTCGTTTTCGCGCAGATGCAGGATCATGCTGTGATAGTCGCCCGGATCGCCGATACCGTAGATCGCCGATACGGTGCACACGATCACGGTGTCGCGCCGTTCCAGCAGCGATTTTGTCGCCGACAGCCGCATCTGCTCGATATGCTCGTTGATGCTCGAGTCCTTCTCGATGAACAGGTCGCGCGCCGGCACGTAGGCCTCGGGCTGGTAGTAATCGTAGTAGGAGACGAAGTACTCGACCGCGTTTTCCGGGAAGAACTCGCGCATTTCCGAATACAGCTGCGCCGCCAGCGTCTTGTTGGGCGCCATGATGAGCGCCGGGCGGCCGGTGCGGGCGATGACGTTGGCCATGGTGAAGGTCTTGCCCGAGCCGGTCACCCCCAGCAGGGTCTGGTAGGCCAGGCCGTCCTCGATGCCCTCGACCAGGTGGTCGATCGCGGCCGGCTGGTCACCCGCCGGCGGGAAAGGCTGGAACAGCCGGAAGGGGCTATTGGGGAAGGTCACGAACACGGGTAGAATTTCGCGGCTAAAACTTGTCGATAGTAGCATCCTGACGGGATGCATGAAGGAACCATTGTGGAACTCTCCCGCCGCGTTCAGGCCATCAGGCCCTCGCCCACCCTGGCCGTCACCGCCCGCGCCGCCGCGCTGAAGGCGACCGGCCGCGACATCATCGGCCTCGGCGCCGGCGAACCCGACTTCGACACGCCACAGCACATCAAGGACGCGGCGATCGCGGCGATCAACGGCGGGTTCACCAAGTACACCGCGGTCGACGGCACCCCCGGCCTGAAGCAGGCGATCATCGCCAAGTTCAAGCGCGACAACGGGCTGGAGTACACACCCAGACAGATCCTGGTCTCCTGCGGCGGCAAGCAGAGCTTCTTCAACCTGGTGCAGGCAGTGGTCAACCCCGGCGACGAGGTCATCATCCCCGCCCCGTTCTGGGTGTCCTACCCCGACATCGTCATTCTCGCCGACGGCAAGCCGGTGATCGTCGAGGCCGGTATCGAGCAGGGGTTCAAGATCACCCCGGCGCAACTGGCAGCGGCGATCACGCCGAAGACGCGTCTGTTCGTCATCAACAGCCCCTCGAATCCGACCGGTGCGGTGTACACCGGGGACGAGCTGGCAGCGCTGGGCGAAGTGCTGAGGAAGCACCCGCAGGTATTGATCGCCTCCGACGACATGTACGAGCATATCCGCCTGAACGGTGTGCCCTTCGTCAACATCCTCAACGTCTGCCCCGACCTCTACGCGCGCACCCTGGTGCTCAACGGCGTCTCCAAGGCTTATTCGATGACCGGCTGGCGCATCGGCTACGCCGCCGGCCCGGAAGCCATCCTGCGCGCGATGACCAATGTGCAGTCGCAGTCGACCTCCAACCCGACCTCGATCTCGCAGGTGGCGGCGGAAGCCGCGCTCAACGGCGACCAGGGCTGCATGGCCCCCATGCTCGACGCCTTCAAGGCGCGCCACCGCTATGTGGTCGATGCGCTCAACGCCATTCCGGGTTTCCATTGCGTCGACAGTGGCGGTGCGTTCTACGCCTTCCCCGACGTGCGCCCGGCGATCCAGAACCTGCTCAACCGCGACGTCATCGAACAGGGCACCGACATCGCCTTCTCCGAATATCTGCTGGAATCGGCCGACGTCGCCGTCGTCCCCGGCTCGGCCTTCGGCGCCGATGGCTACATCCGCCTGTCCTTCGCCACCTCGCAGACCAACCTGGAGAAGGCGCTCACGCGCATCGCGCAGGCGATGGGCTGACAGCAACCCTCAGGCGGCCACACCAGCGGCCACCAGCGAACCCGCCGCCTCCGCCGGCAAGGGGGGCGAAAAATGGAAGCCCTGCACCTTGCGGCACCCCAGGGCGACCAGACGTTCGAGCTGACCGGTGTTCTCCACGCCTTCCGCGATCACGCTCATGTTGAAGTTGCGCGCGATGGAAATGATGGTCGACACCATTTCCATGTCCTCGATGCCCGGAGCAAGGCGACTGACGAAGGCGCGGTCGATCTTCAGCGCATCGAACGGAAAATTCTGCAGGTAGCTGAGCGAGGAGTAGCCGGTGCCGAAATCGTCCACATAGAGGTTCACGCCCAGCGCCTTCAGGTCGAGCAGGGTCTTGTGCGTGGCTTCGCGGTTGTGCATCAGCACGCTTTCGGTGATCTCCAGCGCAATGTGGCGCGGTTCGACGCCCGCGTGCGTGATCGCCGCGCCGACGCACTCCAGCAGGTCGGACTGCAGGAACTGTCGGGCCGAAAGGTTGATGCTCATGTACAGCTCGGGACGATCGGGTGACGCCTCGCGCCATGCCTGCAGTTGGCGACACGCTTCCACCAGCACCCACTCGCCGAGATCGTTGATGAGTCCGGTTTCCTCCGCCAGTGGAATGAATTCCAGCGGCGAGATCATGCCGCGCTCGGGGTGCTGCCAGCGTACCAGCGCCTCGAAGCCAAACAGTTCGCCCGTTGCGGCATCGACGATGGGTTGGTAGTGCAGGCGCAGTTCCCCGCGTTCAACGGCGCGGCGCAATTCCGATTCCAGCGTGAGCTGTGCCACCGCGCGCTGGTGCATCTGCCCGTCGAACAGGACGGTCTGACCTGGCCCCCTGGATTTGGCACGGTACATCGCGGTGTCGGCATCGCGCAGCAGATCGGCGGCCTGGCGGCCGTCCCATGCGGTGACGACGATGCCGAGGCTGGTCGACACGAAAATTTCGTGTCCTTCGAGCATGACCGGCGGTTGCAGCGCGGCGTGAAGGCGCTCGGCGACACGCAGCGCATCGGTCGGATCGTCGACGTCTTCGAGCAGGATGGTGAATTCGTCGCCCCCCAGGCGCGCGACGGTGTCCCCTGGCCGCACGCAGGTGTTGATGCGCCGGCTCACCTCGAGTATGAGCTCGTCGCCCAGGGCGTGGCCAAGGCTGTCGTTGACCGTCTTGAAGCGGTCGAGATCGAGATAGAGAACCGCGTAGTGAGCGGCCTGCTGACGCTCGCCCAACGCCAGGCGCTGCGCGAGACGGTCCATGAACAGCATGCGGTTGGGCATGCCGGTCAGCGCGTCGTGATAGGCATGGTGGCGCAGCCGTGCTTCCGCCTGGTGCTGCTGGATCATGCCCCCCACCGCATGGGCCGCAGCGGTGATGAAGCGGACCTCGTCGGCGGTCTGCTGATGATGTTCGTCCAGGTACAGGTTCAGCACGCCGAGCAGCCTGTCATCGTGCAGGATCGGCGCGCAGTAGTGACCGTGCGCCGACATGCCGGGAACGATCACTTCGTGCCGTTCATCGATACAGTCGGCGAACACGATCTCCCGGGAAATCGCCGCCCGGCCGCACAGACAGTGTCCCGGTTCAATCGTGGCGCAGGTTTTTTCGATGGCTGCGGACAGGCCGAGTCTGGCTGCCATGCGCAGCTTGCCCGATGTCGCATCGGCGAGAAAGATGCTGCCGGAGCCCTTGAGGGCAAGCCACGGCGTCGACAGGATCAGCTCCAGGGCAAGTTGCAGCCGCTGCTCGAAAGGCGCCGGGCGCATCGCGGTTTCCAGCAGCTCTGCCAGAACCCGCTGGATGTGATAGTCACGGTTGATTTTTTCCTCTGCCTCCTTGCGTTCGCTGATGTCGCGCACGTAGGCGCTGAAACAGGGTTCTCCGGAAGTATCCATCCGCGCAATGGAGATCTCGATGGGAAACTCATGACCGTCCCGGTGCAGGCCGACGAGTTCGACGCGCTTGCCGATCAGTGTTGGCGGTGGCGCGTCCGCACCGGCACCTAGGTGGCGGCGCAGGCCGGCTTCGTGCGCGGCGCGGCAGCGTTCGGGAATGATGGTTGCGGACAACGAACGTCCGAGCACTTGGTCGCGCCGCCAGCCAAAGACCTGTTCGGCCTGGCTGTTCCAGTCGATGATGCGGTTGGCGGCGTCGATCGCGATGATGCCGTCGAGCGAGGCGCCCAGAATCGCGCGCGTGCGTGCCTGGTGCGCTTCCAGTTGCTGGTGCATGACGCCCTGTTCGTCGATGCGCCGCCGTAGCTGACGCGCCGTGACACCGATGCCGCTGACCCCGAGCAGCCACAGGACACCATGCCAGAGCACCAGCGAACGAATGCGCGCATTGCTGGCCTGCTGCAAGGGCGCGAGAGGCACCGACACGCTGACCCCGCCGGCCACGTCGCCGATCCGGTAGCCCTGCCCGGCATGACAGACCAGACATTTTTCACCCATCTTCATGGGACGAATGAGACGCAGATACGGCTGGCCGTCGATGTCGGCGATTCCGGTCACTTCCTCCGTACCCGTGACGAATTTCGACAGGGCACTCGCCTCCCAGGCGTCAGGCCGGTTGCCGGGGTTGAGCGGCTTAAGGCTGCTGAGATGGGCCTGCGCGCCCGAATCCTCTTTTGCCAGCTCGTTGAACTGGCGCACCATCAGCGCCGGGTTGATAAGCGTCAGGACGCGCCCGGATGGCGTGCTGACGTCGCGTTCCGGCATGCCAGCCACGTAGGGATCGGGTTGCGTCTCGGCGGTGACCGGAACATACACGCCACCGTGGCGCGTCGCCCAGTTGCGAAAGGACAAATCCTTGAAATAATTGGCACGCAGTTCGATGCGCGCCTGTTCGAGCACCAACTCACGGACCTGGCTGACGTTCCACCCCACCGACACGGCGACGACGGTGGTCCAAAACAGTGCCAGCGCAATCGCCCACGACGAGACCGGCACGCGCACGGCGCGTGCCGGTGCGGTGCGACTGTCAAACATCCTCGGCGAAGCCTCCATCGATCCCTGTCTGGTTTGGTTTTAGACAGTATCTATTTCGGCATTGCCCCTGTTTTCTTTAAGGAAACGCAAACTGCGCAGGATGGCCGATGTACCTCCCGGTCAGGCGGGTGTCGGTGCGATATTCGGCCTCAGCGGCCAGCGCTGGATCACCGTGTAATGTGCGCCGTCAGGGTCGGTGACCGATTTCACCAGCGCGAACTCGCCGACCGCCCAGGATATCGGCCGGCATTGCGGAATGTCGCCGCCCGAGGTGTTGCGCAGCAGGGTCACATGCGGCACATGGGGACGCGCATCGACAGGAAAACGCGCGGCGTGCAGGCGTTCATTCAGCGTGTCGACCAGTTCGACATGCTGCGGCGGCATCCGCTGCGCGCCCAGCCAGCCGATGCGGTTGTGGCGCCAGTAGCCGGCCTGGTCGAGCGTGAGCGCGTAGGCATCCGTGGCCACGGCATCGCCGCAGGCGATCAGCGCCGCGACCCGCTCGCCAGGCGTGGCGCCGATGAAGGCGAGGGTGATGTGCAGGGTGTCGGCGCGCATGCGGCGGCCGCCCCAGTGCCGGTGCAGCCATTTGCCGGTACGGTGGAGCGCGGCGCGCGTGGCGGCGTCGGGCCACAGGGCGAAGAACAGGCGCAGGCTCTCCGGCGCTTCCGCTTCAGCCACGCTCGATCAGGCACACCGCCTCGGTGGCGATGCCTTCGCCGCGCCCGGTGAAACCGAGTTTTTCGGTGGTGGTTGCCTTGACGTTGACGCGCTCGACGGCGATGCCGAGGTCGTCGGCGATGTGCGCGCTCATGCGCGCGATGTGCGGCGCCATTTTTGGCGCCTGCGCAATGACGGTCGCATCGACGTTGCCGACGCGCCAGCCGCGCTCGCGCAGCTGCTGTGCGACGCGGCGCAGCAGGATGCGGCTGTCGATGCCGACGAACGCCATGTCGGTGTCGGGAAAGTGGCGGCCGATGTCGCCCAGTCCCGCCGCGCCGAGCAGGGCGTCGCACACGGCGTGCAGCAGCACGTCGGCATCGGAGTGTCCGGCAAGGCCGAGGGGGTGGGGTATCTCGACGCCACCGATGACGAGCTTGCGGTTCTCGGCGAAGGCGTGGACGTCGAAGCCGTGGCCGATGCGGATTTCAGTCATCGAGACGCTCCAGGATGAGACTCGCCAGGCGCAGGTCCTGCGGATAGGTGATCTTGAGATTGCGGCTGTCACATTCGACCAGGCGCGGACGCAGGCCGAGCTGCTCGATGGCCGAGGCTTCGTCGGTCATGCCGGCACCCGCCCGCCGCAGCGCCTCGCGCAGCAAGCCGTGACGGAACATCTGCGGCGTCTGCGCCTGCCACAGGCCGGCGCGCGACACGGTCATCTCGACGCGGCTGTCGGTGTCGGCACGCTTCAGCGTGTCCGCGACCGGCACGGCGAGCAGACCGCCCACCGTATCCTCGCCGGCGAGATCGAGCAAACGTGCGAGCGCGGCCGCCGGCAGGCAGGGACGCGCGGCATCATGCACCAGCACCCAGTCGTCCGCGGCGCAGCATGCCGCCATCGCGTCCAGGCCATTGAGCACGGTTTCGGCGCGGGTGGCGCCGCCGCAGCGCAGCACGTCGAGACGCCCCGCCCACGACGGCGACCAGTCGTGCCGGTCCCATTCACGGTCGTCGGGCGCGAGCACCACCACGAGGCGTTCGATGCGCGCGGCGCGCGCCAGCGCGGCAAGGGTGTGCGCGATGACCGGCCGGCCATTGAGGTCGAGGTACTGCTTGGGACGTTCGCCGCCCATGCGCGAACCGCTGCCAGCGGCGGGAATCAGCGCGCAAAAACGGCTCATGCCTCGCCGCCGGGCGCCAGCACGTCGCGGTTGCCGTTCGACTGCATCGGCGACACCAGCCCGGCGCGTTCCATGTCCTCGATCATGCGCGCGGCGCGGTTGTAGCCGATGCGCAGTTGGCGCTGCACTGCCGAGATCGACGCGCGGCGCGATTTGAGCACGTAGGCGACGGCCTGGTCGTAGAGCGGGTCGGCTTCCGCAGCGGCCTCGCCGAATTCGCCACCGCCCTCGCCGCCCTCCTCCGCCGCTTCGAGCACACCCTCGACGTAATCGGGCTCACCCAGCGCCTTCAGGTAATCGACGACGCGATGCACCTCGGCGTCCGAGACGAAGGCGCCGTGCACGCGCTGCGGCAAGCCCGTGCCGGGTGGCAGGTAGAGCATGTCGCCCTGCCCCAGAAGGGCCTCGGCGCCCATTTGATCCAGAATCGTGCGCGAGTCGATCTTCGACGACACCTGGAAGGCGATGCGTGTCGGAATGTTGGCCTTGATGAGGCCGGTGATGACGTCGACGCTCGGACGCTGGGTGGCAAGAACGAGATGGATGCCGGCGGCGCGCGCCTTCTGCGCCAGGCGTGCGATGAGTTCCTCGACCTTCTTGCCGACGACCATCATGAGGTCGGCGAGCTCGTCGATGACCACCACGATCATCGGCATGGTGTCCAGGGGTTCGGGCGCATCCGGCGTCAGGCTGAAGGGATGCGTGAGCGGCGTGCCGGCCTTTCTCGCATCGCGTACCTTCTGGTTGTAGCCGGCAAGGTTGCGCACGCCGACCGCCGACATCAGCTTGTAGCGGCGCTCCATTTCGGCGACGCACCAGTTGAGCGCGCAGGCGGCCTGCTTCATGTCGGTGACCACCGGCGCGAGCAGGTGTGGAATGCCTTCGTAGATCGACAGT
>JACDJB010002647.1_pt1 | contig 12526 bp, 5 predicted proteins | sample 7454121 | NCBI WGS metagenome assembly JACDJB01 (sample SAMN14253290, study PRJNA609438) | sludge metagenome | isolation source: sludge after 25d culture with pyrite | collected 2018-12-20 | reverse complement strand
TGAGCCGGGAACCATGTTCTCCCTTAACCTGACTACCAGAAAATTGACTTTTGCCAAAGCCGATGTGGAATTTGTGACGGCCTGGAAAGAGGGTAAGTTCGTGTTTATTAATAAAACATTGGGGCAAATAGCCACGGAGCTTGAGGAGTGGTATGATGTGAAGTTTGTGTTCAAGAATGAAAAGATGAAAGAGGAGATTTTCTCCGGCGTAATTAAACGACGCACCAGCATGGAGCATCTGCTCAAAGTATTGCAGTTGTCTGCTAAAATGGATTATTCCATCGAAGACCTGGAGGATGGCAGTTGTATCGTCTATTTTGATTAATATTCAATAAGAAAAAGGCACCTCGCGTCAACGAAGTGCCCTGTTTTAAATAACGAAACTGCGTCAACAGTTTCATAATGTGTAACTAAAACAATACAAAGGTATGAAAAAAAAACATGTAGTACCATGTTTTAACCGGCATGGTCTTCAAAAAACCTGGAGAATTATGAGATTATCTGCCATCATGATGCTCTTTTTTGGTCTGACCCTGTCGGCCGAAACCACAGAGGCGCAAAAGCGCCTGGAAAACCTCAACGTGGAGAACGCGACCATCCTCGACGTTTTCCGGGAGATAGAATCCATCAGCGATTATGGGTTCTTCTTTAAGGATGACCAGATGGACCTGGAAAAACGCTACACTTTCAGTCTTAAAAATGCCACCATAGAAGAAGCTCTGGCTCAAATCTTCTCCGGTAAAGACTACACCTATCAAATTATAGGTGAGAATGTGGTGGTGATGCGCAATGACTCATCCAATCCTTCCGCTAAAACTTTTGCTATGTTGCAGCAGCAGGGAAAAACCATCACCGGGAAAGTGGTGGATGAAAATGGCGAGTCCATTCCCGGTGTCTCCATTGTGTTGAAAGGATCTACTACCGGCACCATTACCGATATGGATGGTAATTTTACATTATCGGGTGTTCCCGAAAATGCTGTATTGGTATTTTCGTTTGTGGGAATGAAAACCGTGGAGGTACAAGTAGCCGGGCAGAACAACTTTAATGTTGTGCTGCTGGAAGAGACCCTGGGCCTGGAAGAGGTTGTGGTTGTGGGATACGGCGTGCAGAAGAAGGCCACCTTAACAGGTGCTGTGGCCAGTGTTCGAAGTGAAGAAATTGTGACCACTAAGAACGAAAATGCCCAAAACATGGTTACCGGTAAGATACCCGGTGTACGTGTTACTCAAAAAACTTCAGAACCGGGTGCATTCAATAACAATTTTGATATTCGTGCCATGGGCTCTCCACTAATTATCATTGATGGTATTCCCAGAACCAATAGCGATTTTCAACGGCTCGACCCCAATGATATTGACAATATTTCTGTTTTGAAAGATGCTTCTGCCGCGATTTATGGTGTGCGTGCTGCCAATGGCGTTGTGTTAGTAACGACTAAAAAAGGCTCCAATGAGAAAATAGAGATGAACTATTCAGGTTCCTTCACCTGGCAAATTCCATCCGGCTTACCTGCCACAATTAATGCGATTGAGTATTTGACACTCAGGAACGAGCAGGCCATGCACAATGTAAATGGTGGTGCTCCGGTATTTGGGGAGGAAGAGTTTGAAGCATACCGAACCGGAGAAAAGCAAAGTACCGATTGGTATCCTTTGGTGTTTAGTGATTATGCACCTCAAACCATGCACAACCTTAGCGCAACAGGGGGTAATGAAAAAACCACTTATTATGTAGGGCTTGGTTATCTTTATCAGGAAGGATTCTTTAAATCCAGTGATCTCAATTATACAAAATACAACGTTCGGTCAAATATTTCGACGGAAATTACCGACCGGCTTACTCTGGATTTAAATATAAACCTGATTATGGACCAGCAGGACAGGCCTTATCAGGATTCCTGGTGGATTATCCGGGGTTTCTGGAGACAAGGGGCTCACATTCCTGCTTACGCCAACAACGATCCTACCAAGCCTTATCATGGCCTTATTGAAGGCGATAACCCAGTCTCCTTTATGGATAAAGATATTGTAGGCTCGCGTGAGTACAATAAAAAATGGATTCAACCGGCAGCCAGCCTAACCTACAAAATTCCCGGAGTGGAGGGTTTGACCGCTAAAGGGTTATTCAGTTACGATTATAACACTGAAAATTCAAATGTGTACCGCAGAGAATATCAACAGTATAGATATGATGAGGCATCAGATACGTACTCGACTTTCACACGTCAATCTCCAAACCGGATCACCAGGGAGTCTTATTTCAGAGACCAAACCCTGGCTCAGGCATCCTTGAATTACGAAGGTACATTTAATCAACATGATGTGGATGCCTTGGTGCTTTGGGAGGCTCAGAAACGAACCAGCGACAACTTCAGAGCTCAGAGAGACCTGATCCTTCAGTTGCCTTACCTCTTTGCCGGTGTGGCCGAAGGTCAGTTAGCCACAATGAACTCAGGTTCCAATGATCTGTATGAAGATTCGAACCTGGCCCTGGCAGGCCGTGTCAACTATGCTTTTGCTGATAAGTATCTGGCCGGATTCCTCTTCAGGTATGATGGATCGTCGAAGTTTGGGCCTGGCTCCCAGTGGGGTTTCTTCCCGGCCGGTTCGGTAGGATGGCGGCTTTCTGAAGAGAGCTTTTTCAAAAATTCAACGGCTTTATCTTTTGTCAACCAATTAAAAGTTCGTGCTTCTTACGGTAAAACAGGTGACGATAGAGCTTCCAGTTATCAGTTTATTTCCGGCTATAATTATCCAACCGGTTCTAGTCGACGGAACTTTACAGGCGGATATGTTTTTAATGGCAATTTTAGTGCAAGCGCCGATAATAAAGGCATTCCCAATCCATACATTACCTGGTATACTGCCAAAACCCTGGATATAGGTATTGACTTTATAGGATGGGATGGTCTTTTGGGTGTGACTGCCGATTATTTTAGCCGCAAGCGTGAAGGCCTTCTGGCAACCCGAAGCGGAGGAATACCCACAGTTGTTGGAGCAGGTCTTCCTCAGGAGAATCTTAACAGCGATCGCACTTATGGTTTTGAATTGGAATTGTCTCACCAAAACCGGATAGGAGATTTTCGCTACAATGCAAAGGGGATGTTTTCTTTGGCCCGGATAAAGCGCCTCTATGTAGAGCGTGGAGATATAGGCAGTTCCTGGAGCAATTGGAAAAACAACCAAAACGATCGTTTACAGGGTGTGCATTGGGGCCTCCAGGGTCAGGGTCAGTTCGAATCGTGGGAGCAGATTTGGTCACATCCGACTTACACAGGCAGGGGTACACTAATAGGTGATTACATTTATGAAGACTGGAATGGGGATGGTGAAATCAATGGAAACGATGTGCATCCGATACGCTACAACCAGGATCCATGGATGAACTTCAGTTTGATCTTTGATGCTTCCTATAAGGATTTTGATTTGAATTTCCTCTTACAGGGTTCAGCTATGAGTTCGCTGGTTTACGGAGAACAGCTTCGTCAACCACTGTGGGGAAGTGGCAATTCAAGTGCCATGGAACAATTTATGGATCGTTGGCATCCTGCCGATCCTAATGCCGATCCTTATGATCCTGCTACTGCCTGGATAAGTGGTCATTATGCCTATACCGGGTCCTTGCCCGATGTAAACTCTACATTCAACGTCGAAAATAGTGCCTATTTGCGTTTGAAGAGTGTGGAGCTTGGCTACACACTTCCGGCACCCTGGGTTTCGAGAGTAGGGATTAAAAATCTGCGGTTTTACGTAAATGCATATAACCTTTTAACCTTTACTAAGGTCGATTATGTGGACCCGGAGCACCCGGATGACACTTACGGGTATCTTTATCCCTTGAATAAAACAGTTTCTGTTGGATTGAATGTTAAATTCTAATAATGATATTAGCTATGAAATTTAAATATTTTATTATCACCATATTGGTGTTTAGTGGGGTGGTAAGTTCCTGTTCCGATTATCTGGATATACCACCAATGAATGTTGTACAGGACAAAGACCTTTTTACCGATGCCACAGGAATGACGGTTTATCTCTCGCGCATTTACAGCCAAATGCCTTTCGAGGATTTCAAATACTCGCCTGCCCGCCAATTTTTTGACGACTGGTTGGTAACACCTGGCGCTAATTCGGGTGAATCATTGGGGCGTGACGCCGGAACTGCTATGACATCCGAAGGCTGGGCACGAAATGGTGCCTACTGGGGCCGTGCATTTAACCTGCTTCGTGACGCGAACCGCCTGCTCGAAACTTTGCCGGAATTTCAGGCAAACTTTAGTGAAGAAGAATACAATCACTTTATTGGTGAAGGCTACTTTGCCCGGGCTATGGTATTTTATGCGCTGGCAAAGCGTTATGGAGGTATGCCTCTGGTAACCTCTGTATTGAACTATCCCGAAATGCCGGCCGATGAGCTTGAAATTCCTCGTTCTACCGAAGAAGAAACCTGGAATCAGGTGTTGGCGGATTTCGATTTGGCAATCGCTAATCTTTCAGAGAACAGTCCCAAACGCGGGTATGCCAATAAATATGTGGCCTATAGCTTCAAATCTGAAGCTATGTTGTTCGCAGGTTCTGTAGCCAAGTATAACGACATTACAGGGTTTGGTGATAAAACCGGTGTACGTGTGATTGGTTTTGATCCCAATTCAGCCCCGGCAGCTTCTGTGAAATATTTTAAAGAAGCTTACAACGCGGCTGAGGCCGTGATTCAGTCCGGAAAATATTCACTCTACACCAAAAAATGGGCCGCTAACGACAAAGAGTCGCAATACCAAAATATGGTGGATATGTTTTTCGATATTTCAAGTTCGGAGAACATCTATATCAAAGAGTATAAATATCCCGATCTGGCTCATGGTTACGATTCGTATAATATTCCTCGCCAGTTGATGGGCGGTAACGGTTACTCTGCAGGAAATTGTCCCACACTCGATTTTGTTGAGATGTTTGACGGTTTTGAGAAGAATGCGGACGGGACGATAAAAGTATTCGATGACAATGGCAAGTACCTGATGTTTGACAATGTGACTGATATCTTCGTCAATGCCGAACCTCGTCTGCGCGCCAATGTAATTCTTCCGGGAGACGTGTTTAAGGGTGAAGTCATTGAAATACGCAGGGGTATCTTCACTGGTGATGCCTCTGATGGCATCGATCCCTTGAGGGTAGTTAATGATGGTTCGCCTGATTATTCTATTTCCGGCCCTTCAAACTATAATCAGGTGGACGCCTATACCGCTAAGGGTGATTTTGCAGGCCAAAAAGTTCTTTTCCTTTCACCCAACGGCAACACCCACGAGACGGTGACTCTTCCCGATGGAACAGTTATGAATGCAGCAGGTAAGAGTGGTCCTTTTACATCGGATGGTACCGGTGCAATGACCGGATTCGTGGTACGAAAATGGTTGAATCCAAATATGCCCCAATCATTGGTTTTGGAAGCTCGCTCGGAGCAACCTTTTATCTTGATGCGTTTTGCTGAAATCCTCTTGAATGCGGCTGAAGCCGGTTATGAGTTGATGCTTGCCGGTGAAACTGCTCCCGGAGGCGACAGCTACGAGCAAATTGCCTATGATGCCATCCAACAGATTCGCGAAAGAGCAGGGGCCGATCCTTTAACAAGTGTCTCTGAGCTATCCGGTCAGGAGGGTCTTGAAATTATTCGTACAGAACGCAAAAAAGAGTTGGGATTCGAGCACAAAACCCTTTGGGATATCAGGCGCTGGAGAACTCAACACTCTGAAATGTTGAATGGAAGCACGCAATCGGATGGCGCTTATTATAAAGGTTTGTATCCTTTCTATTCATCAACCACCGGCAAATACTTTTTTGATGCAGGTTTGGACGAATCGAGACGTCGTTTCCGCCTCACGGAACAGGAATATTACCTGGCCATACCTGGTGGTGAAGTATCTAAGAGCCCTGTCATTGACCAGCAACCAGGTCGTTAATCCAGTCAAATTTAAACTTATATTGAAATGAAAAAAATATTTTATAGTTTGTTGTTTTGCCTCGCTGTTTGTTTTAGTTCCTGCGAGATAGATAACTACCCTGAACCACAGGAAACATTGAAAGGAAGAGTTGTAGATGCTGCAACCGGAGAATTGGTCTTGACCGATCAGGGCAGTGAAGGTACCCGCATTCGCTTGCGCGAGCTTAGCTGGACGGAAACGGATGTCCCCGATAACTTTGACTTCTTTGCGATGAAAGAAGGAATTTTTCAAAACACCAAAGTGTTTAAAGGCTATTATAACGTCAGAATTGACGGGGCTTTTATTCCATTAGTGAGACTGAATGCTCAGGGGGATACACTTGCGGATGAGTCCAAGTATATCGACATCAAAGGGGTCACAGAAGTTGAGTTTGAAGTTCAACCTTTTCTCAAAGTAGAATGGGTGGGTCAACCCACTGTTAGTAATGGTCAGATCACCGCTACTGTAAAGGTTTCAAGAGCGGTGAGTCCTGCCGACTTTAGATCAAAAATTGAGCCCATGGGCAACTACAGTGACGACATGCTAAATGTCACAGATGTTCGTCTGTTCGTGAGTCAAATGCCTTATGTGGGTTACCGTGAATGGGATAACCGGTATACCACGCAAGTAAATTACAATGGTAATTCGTTCGATCCCTTGTTGGGACAACCCATTACAATCACAACGCAAGGTGAGATACTTCCAGGCAGAACTGTTTTTATTCGCGCTGCTGCCCGGATTAATTATGCTACCGAGAATATCCGGAGGCATAATTACAATGAAGCTATTAGGGTGGACATCCCCAGATAGTTTATGAAATATGAAAATGGAAGTCATCTCCTTATATGGGGATGGCTTCTTTTCATTCGTAAATAATATGTTTTTTTAATGGTTCCCGAGGCTTCGGGAGAACTCTTCCGATTTACCGGGATTCGTTTCATATTTAATAATCCAGAGAAGGATTCGGGCGTGTGACAAATTCCCGCTAATTCCAGAAAATCTTTTTCCTGTTTTACCACCTGCTTGCGGCAGACAAGCAATCCGTGTAATTTATCAAAATCATATTCCATGAAAATATTAACACCAATTCTCTTTATCGCTATACTAACATCATCTTTATTTTCAGGATGTAAAAATACGAATGCTCAGGAAAACCTGTCTAAAAATAAAACCCGCGAAAAAACAGCCTTCCAAACCTCCGCTCCCTGGAAACCGGTTACAGACGTGCGTGCCGATGTGGCCATTGTATACGGAACGCATGATAGAAATGATATGACCTTTGAAGAGAGGGTGCAGAGCTGGCGTGACAGGGGTTACATCACCCATTTCATGACCGGCATAGCCTGGGGCGGTTATCAGGATTATTTTACAGGCAAATGGGATGGCAAAATGCATCTCGATGAGGGTCAGGTACAGCAAAACGGAGATACCATCTGGCATGGCCGCATGGTGCCTTACCTGGTGCCTTCTGATAACTTTCTTGAATATATGAAAGAAGTGCACGTTAAGCGTGTAATTGATGCGGGCATTGACGCCATTTACATGGAAGAACCCGAGTTTTGGGCCCGGGCAGGATACAGTGAAGCATTTAAGCGCGAATGGAAAAAGTATTATGGCTTCGATTGGCAGCCGCCTCATTCTTCTGCCGAGAACACTTATTTAGCCAATAAGTTGAAGTATCAGTTGTATTATGATGCTTTGGATGAAGTGTTTACTTATTCCAAAGCTTATGGCAAAACTAAAGGCATGAATGTGCGTTGCTATGTGCCAACCCATTCGTTGGTCAATTATTCGCAATGGAAAATAGTCAGTCCCGAAGCCAGTCTGGCTTCCCTGGAAAGCGTAGATGGCTATATTGCCCAGGTATGGACGGGAACAAGCCGCGAGCCCAATTATTTCAATGGGGTAGCTAAGGAGCGTGTTTTCGAAACCGCCTTTCTCGAATACGGTTCCATGGAATCGATGACGGCTCCTACGGGGCGTAAAATGTTTTTTCTGACCGATCCCATTGAAGATTGGCCAAGGGATTGGGCCGACTATAAAAAAAATTACCAGGCCACTTTTACCGCTCAACTGCTTTATCCCCAAATTGCCGATTATGAGGTAATGCCCTGGCCCGACAGAATTTACGAAGGTCTCTACAGGACAAGTGCCAACAGTAAAGAAAAAGAAAAAATCCCACGTTTCTATTCCACCCAGATGCAGGTGATGATAAACACGTTGAACCACATGCCTTTGTCTGACAATAAAGTGACCGGCACACAGGGAATAAGTGTTTTAATGGCTAATTCGTTGATGTTTCAGCGTTTTCCCACACACGAGGGATATGAGGACCCGCAACTTTCTAATTTTTATGGCCAGGCTTTACCATTTCTGAAGCGGGGAGTGCCGGTGAATATCGTTCATATAGAAAATGCATCTTATCCGGAAACCTGGAACGATACAAAGGTGCTGCTTATGACCTATTCGAACATGAAACCCCTTTCTCCCGAACCACATGCGTATATCGCCGAATGGGTGAAGCAAGGTGGTGTGTTGGTTTATAGCGGTAGAGATCAGGATCCTTTTCAAACGGTTCAGGAATGGTGGAATACAGGCGACTTGGCCTTTCAGGCGCCTTCCGATCATTTGTTTGAAAAAATGGGTATAAACCGTTCCCCCGAGGAGGGTGAATACAGCTATGGCAAAGGGACGATTTATGTAATTCGCAAAGACCCCAAAGAATTTGTTCTGGAAGAAAGTAAAGATGAAGAACTCATAAACAAAGTCAGGTATTTGTTCGAGCAAAAGGCAGATGGTGGAACATTGGAGTTTAAAAACCATTTCTATCTCGAAAGGGGCCCATACGATCTCGTCTCTGTCCTGGAGGAAAGCGTGAATAGTGAGCCCTATGTAGTTGAAGGGTTATTGATCGATCTGTTTGATCATCAACTACCTGTTCTTTCTCAGAAAAAGGTCATGCCGGGCGAACAGGCATTTTTATTCAATATCGGGCGTGTGGAAAATGCCCGTGAACCGCAGGTGCTGGCTTCAGCATCCCGGGTTTACGACGAGAAAAAGGGAAAGGATACCTACTCATTTACCGTGAAAAGCCCCTTGAATACCACCAATTCCATGCGCATTTTACTCCCATCCGAGCCAACTAAACACACAATTACCGATCATTTGGGGAATCAACTGGAAAACACTAAATTTGAATGGGATGAGAAAAGCAAAACCTATTGGCTGGAATTTGAAAATGATCCGGAAGGTATTGAAGTAGATTTGAAATGGTGAAAAAGAAAAAATAAGGTTCTTCCCATAAATCTATCATCTTTTAGCCGAATGAAACGAACATGTAAAAACCTTTTACACACATAGAATACATTATAAGCAAGTTACATCGATCCGGCAGCTGCCGGAGGGAATTCTTGCGAATGCAGCTTAAACAATCTTTTAATGAGGAAAATACCTTTGAAAAATTTAAATTATAATGAGATGAAACGAGCCATGAGAATGCTTCTCACACACGAGAATGATTAACTCTGGCGAGTTCCATGTGGCAATTGAAAATCAAATTATAAACACATGAAACGAGCCATGAGAATTCTTCACACACAGGGGAGGTCATTATTGGCGAGTTCCATCGAATGCCATATATAAACAAATAATTATAATGAGATGAAAATCCATTTAGCAATTAGCTTATTTGCAGTTTTATTGACCGCTTCGTGCAACAGCACGTCGCAGCCAGAGGGACAAATTGTGGTTGATATGGCTCATAAAGGAGCAACCATCTCTTCATCAATGTACGGTATTTTCTTCGAAGAGATCAATCATGCCGGTGAAGGTGGCCTTTATGCCGAACTGGTTCAGAATCGCAGCTTTGAGGAGAAAGAGTATCCCGAAGGATACTATGCGGAAGGAGATAGGCTTTACCCGGGTTCCGCGAAAAACCACCTCACAGGTGATACATATAGTTCCTTCTTTAAATGGAACGAAGAGGAGGTGCCTGGATGGTCGCTGGAGACAAAGGGTGAAGAAAAAGCCCGGATGCAACTTACTAAAAATAATCCTTTACACAAGGCGGCGGCCAACTCCCTGCAAATTACCATTCCCGAATCAGCCGAAGAAGTGTCGTTGATCAACGAAGGATTCTGGGGAATGGGTGTAAAAGGTAAGGAGCGTTACAACCTGCGTTTTTATTTACGCGCACCGGACTATACCGGTAATGTAACAGCACGCCTTATTTCGTCGGCGGGGAAAGTGCTCGCCGGTTCGCCTGTAAAATTAAGTGATAACACCGGATGGAATGAATATAAGTTAACGCTGGTTCCCGACACCACCGATGCCAAAGCCAGATTGGCTTTAAGTTTTGATGAAGCAGGTACGGTTTGGGTCGATTATGTATCACTCTTTCCCCGGAAAACCTTTAAGAACCGGCCCAATGGCCTGCGTGAAGACGTGGCGCAATTTTTGGCCGGCATGCGGCCCGGATTTGTTCGTTGGCCTGGAGGTTGCGTCGTTGAGGGCATTACACTCAACAATCGTTTTGAATGGAAGAAAACGTTGGGCGACCCTATGACCCGACCGGGAGAGTACGATACCTGGGGTTATCGCAATACTTATGGATTTGGTTATCATGAGTTTCTCCAGTTTTGTGAAGACTTAGACTCAGAAGGTATGTTTGTATGCAACGTGGGACTTGGTTGTCAGGCACGAGTGGGAGATGCCTGCACTGAAGAGGAGGTGCAGTTTTACATCGACGATGTACTTGATGCCATTGAATACGCCATTGGAGACAAATCCACCACATGGGGAGCAAAGCGGGCTGAAGCTGGACACCCCGAGCCATTCCCCCTGAAATATGTGGAGATTGGCAACGAAAACTGGGGACCGGTCTACAATAAGCGTTTCGATCTGTTTTATGATGCCATTAAAACCAAATATCCCCAACTAACGCTCATTTCAAATCATGGTTTGGGAGATGATGTGAAAAATGTGGCAAAAACGGACATGATTGACCCGCACTGGTATGTAGCTCCCGACTATTTCTTTAAACATGCCGGCATTTTTGATGATCAACCGCGTAGAGATTACAAGGTTTATGTGGGCGAATATGCCTGTAATCAGGGGGTAGGTAGCGGCAATATGCTGGCTGCACTTAGCGAAGCGGCATTTATTACAGGCATGGAGCGCAATAGCGACCTGGTGACAATGGCCTCCTACGCACCGCTTCTTGAAAATCGCAACGACCGCACATGGCCGGTGAATCTCATCTGGGTGGATAACATGCAGGTTGTGGGACGCTCATCCTATTATGTTCAAAAAATGGCGGTTGAAAATATGCCTGCTTACAATTTAGAGACTGAGATAACACCTCGTCTGCCCCAACCTGCTTTTTTGGAGGTAAACGGTGGTATAGGCGTAGGAACCTGGAAGACACAGGCGGAATTCGGGGACTTTAAAATTACCACTGCCGGGGGAGAAACTCAAAAACCTGCAATCGGGGAGTGGACCACCGTGAAAGAGGGATGGATTGTTTCGGATGATCTGGCTGTTCAGGTCTCCCCCAACACCATGACCGGCTTAATATCGGAAAAATCGTTTCACGAAACCTATACCTTTGAGTGTAAAGCGCGAAAGACAGGTGGTGCCGAAGGGTTCCTGATCTATTTTGGAATGAGAGATGAGAATAAGGAGGGATACATGTTTAACATTGGCGGTTGGGGCAATTCCAAAACAGCCTTGCAGGACGTGACGGATGGACAAGGGGCTGGTGTTTTATCCGAATCCGCTCAAACTCTTGAGATGAACAGGTGGTATGACATAAAGCTTGTAGCGTCTGGGAATAATGCAGAACTATATATCGACGGGGATTTAAAGATCAGGCACACACCCGAAGCGCCGTTAAAACAGTTTGCTGTTAGCGGTTACGATGAAGCCAATCAGGAGATTATTATTAAAGTGGTAAATGCTGAAGAGACACCCTGGTTCTCTACGGTGAAGCTTAAAAATAGCGGTAGGGTGTCTTCCTCAGGAACAATTATTACTTTGTCATCCGACTCATTAGAGGATGAAAACTCTTTTGAAGAACCCTTTAAAATTTCACCCAAAACCACTACGTACAATAACTTCTCATCGGCTTTTGAGTACGAGTTTGAACCAAATTCGTTTACAATATTAAGAATTGGAATTAAGGATGAAAAAATTGCTCTACATTAAAGGTTCAGTATACCAACGAAACATCAATTGTTAATCTGTATGATATAAATTTGTTATTTGCCTGATCCAAAAAAAAATATTATGAATAGTCCTTCAAACATCAATTTAAACCATACATTATGAAATCATCTGTAGCTTTAAATCTCATCGCGGCCATCCTGTTTTCAGGTCTGCTTTTCTCCTGTGGTGAAAAAAAATCAGAGTCGGCTCCATCTTCCTCTGTTGCGCAAAACGACATCTCTCCATTCCTGGGCCAATGGACCTTCGATTTTGGGAATGGCGCTGTTGGCTGGCTAAAGGTACGGCAGGAAGACGATTATTTAGATGCCGACCTTATGTGGGGCG
>JACDJB010002646.1_pt1 | contig 12529 bp, 8 predicted proteins | sample 7454121 | NCBI WGS metagenome assembly JACDJB01 (sample SAMN14253290, study PRJNA609438) | sludge metagenome | isolation source: sludge after 25d culture with pyrite | collected 2018-12-20 | reverse complement strand
GTCCGGTGGAGGCGCCGGCTATCAGCGTTGGTTTGCCAGCGAAGGCGTTCTCGGCGGGCGGCCTCGACGCCCAATCGATGGCGTTCTTGAGGACGCCAGGCATGGAGCGGTTGTACTCGGGTGAGACGATGAGGAGCGCCGCTGCGCCGGCGATGGCCTCCTTCAGTGCAGCAACGCCCGTGCGTTCGCTTGGCTGCAGGTCCTCGTTGTACAGCGGCAACCCGCCGAGGTCGAGGTGGGTGAAGGTCCAGTCTGCTGGCGCGTGCCTCTCGAGAGCACGCGCGAGGCGGCGGTTAAGCGATTCCGCTCGCAGACTGCCGATGAGGACCGCGACGGCCTTTGACACCAGTTACTCCCAACCTTCGCCTCTCGAGAAAGCGGCGGCACGGGCGATCAACGCCGTGCCGCGAGCTTATTCCTGGATGAGTGCGCAGAAGCGTGCGCGCTGTTACCGCGGCCTTAACCGCACTTGCTGTAGCCGCAGCGTTCGCATTTCTCGCAGCCTTCTTCGAAGCGCAGCGGGCCAGCGCAGTCGGGGCATAGCTTGCCGCGGTTGAGTACGTTCTCGACGCCGACCGTCTCGAGGGCCACGGCGAGCAGGTCGGCTTTGGAGGCGACCATGCGGCCCTGGTAGGTGCCGAACATGCCGCCGTTGATGCCGCGCAGCGTCTTGACGAGCGCCTCTGCTGGCACCCCGTACTGCAGGGCGATGGAGACCACGCGGCCTAGCGCCTCGCTGTCCGCGTTCGCCTCGTCGCCGGCCTTGCCTGAGACGATGAACACTTCGGCGGGGAGGCCGTCTTGCAGGTTGACGGTCACGAAGAAGCCGCGCTTCTCACCACTCGGGAGCATGAGCTTGACGGAGTCGGTGAAGCCGGCGAGGCGCGTTGGGCGGGCGAAGAGCGGCTCTCCTGGCAGGTTCTCGACGCGCGGCTTGGCGGCGGCGTGGCCGACGTGGTTGGCGTTGCCCTGAGGGGCGGCCGCCACGGCGACTGGGGCCACGGTCTGGGCACTGGCGGCGGCCGCGAAGGGTGCTGCCGGCGTGTGGCCGACGGGCACGTTGGAGACGACGTTGGAGGCGTGCTGCGCAGGCTCGGCGCGCTCAGCGGCAGGAGTCTTGCTGGCCGTGCTCGAGGTGGAGAGGACCTGGAAGTCGCGCGAGCCGTCACGGTAGACCGTGATGCCCTTGCAGCCGGTGGTGAAAGCGAGGCGGTAGGCGTCGAAGACGTCCGACACGGTCGCTTCGTTCGCGAGGTTGATGGTTTTCGAGATGGAGTTGGCCACGCGGTCGCCGCCGTCGAACGCGCGTTGAACGACGCCTTGCATGCGCACGTGATCGGCTGGCGCGATGTCGTGCGCACACGCCATGACCCTGCTCACCTGCTCGGGGATGAAGTGGAGGCCGCGCACCGAGCCGTGGTTGGACTGCACGGCAGCCACGACCTTGTCCCAATCCCAGGCGCCGCCCTTGCTGTAGTCGGGATGTGCTGCGTGCTCCTCGAGGAGTTCCTGGAAGAGGGGGTGGATGAGGGCGTGGTACTCGGTGCCGATCTTGCGGTAGATGAACGGCGCGAACACCGGTTCGACGCCAGACGACACGCCCATCAGCATGCTGGTGGTGCCGGTGGGGGCGACGGTGAGGATCGCGACGTTGCGTCGCGGGGTGGTCAGGTCACTCACGTCGTATAGGGGGAACGGGCCGCGCTCGGCGGCTAGCGCCTGCGACGTGGCCGCTGCAGCGTTGCGCAGGGCGCCGATCATGGCGCCAACGGCGTCCCGGCCCTCGTCGGAGTCGTAGCCGTAACCCATGAGAATGAGGGCGTCGGCCAAGCCCATGACGCCGAGGCCAAGGCGCCGCAGCTTCATGCTCATCTCGCGGTTGTCCTCGAGCGCGAAGCGGTTCACGTCAAGCACGTTGTCGAGGAAGCGGACGCAGGTGGCAACGTCAGCTGCGAAGCCGTCGAAGTCGTAGCCACTGAGGCCGACGTCACGCTGCGTGACGTAAGCGGCCAGGTTGAGGGCGCCGAGGTCGCACGGTTCGCCTGCGTAGAGGGGGATCTCGCCGCATGGGTTGGTGCTCTTGATGTCGCCGAGCGCGCTGCGCATGGGGTTGTGCTCGTTGATGCGGTCGACGTAGATGAGCCCTGGTTCGCCCGTGGCCCACGCGTGCTGCGCGATCTCCCAGAGCTTGCCGCGGCCCTGCTCGCCGCTTGCCTGCCCCATGAACTCGTCTGACACGAGCACCGAGATGTTGAAGGTGCTGATGTCGCCCTCGCCGCGCTCGCGGTCGAGGTCCTTGGCGGTGATGAAGTCGTCGACGTCAGGGTGCGTGATAGCCAGCGTGGCCATGCCAGCCCCGCGCCGCGTGCCGCCCTGCCTGATGGCCCTCAAGGTCGGCGCGAAGACGTAACGCAAGGTAGCAACGGGCCCAGCGAAGCTGGCGCCTCCCAGCCCGGCCCACAGCGCGAAGTTGTCGTACACCTCGACGGCGAAGGACGACGGACCACTCGACGAGCCTCCGGAACCCGCCACAGGCGTGCCCTCGGCGCGGAGGTCGGAGAGGTCGATGACCACGTCGCGGCCAGCGAGGATGGTGGTCACGGAGTCCGCGGCGGCCTGCCAGATGTCGTCGACGGAGTCGCCGACCAGGCGCACCTCACCGTCGGCTGGCAGGTGGTCGCGCTCGACGAACGTGCCAGCGCGGTACCCGCGAGTGACCATCTCGCCCTTGACGAGGTCAAGGAAGGTGCCGGTGCTGACCTTGTGGTAATCGGCGTGGGCGCGACTGATCGTGAGGTAGAGCCGCCCGGTGGCGCCGGTGAAGCGCCGCTTCGGCCCGATGGGGTCGAGGTTGACGCCGTTACCGCCGCCGACCTTCGTGACGAGCGCGAGCTTGCTTGCCAGGTGGAGCACCCAAGCGTCGCTGCCCGCCACCTCGGGACCGCCGTCCTGCACGAAGCAGTTGAGGACGTTGCCGTGGAGGGTGGCCGCGCCGGCCAGCACGCGCCCGCCCGGGCAGAAGCGCTTGTCGATCATAAGTTGGTAGAAACGGTCGGCGTGCTCGTCACGCACCTCGTGGCGCTCGGGTTTGGCTACCCAGGTGGCCACGCGCCTGAACATCGCCTCAACCGACTCCTCGCCTGGCTGGAAGTACTGGCGCTTGGCGATGGTGACCGCATGTGGGTCGAAGCCTACGTTCAGTTCGGGGTTGGTTGGTGCGTTGTCGAGCATGACGTTCCTCCCAGGCTGCGGGTGGTCTACCCCACCTACCTACTGCGTGCTGTGACTGCTGCCCGACGGTCGGTCGTGCTCGGGCGGCGATGTTTGACTACTTCCCTCGTGCGTCAAATACAAGTGCTAGTACGTTGAAGTCTAGCGCATACTACTGGTGGCGGGCCACGCTTGCGATCACTGACCGCGCACTGCCGCCCCGATGTGGACTATCTCACCGGAGCTACGCCGAATGGAGCAGAGCCAGGCTGGCCTGGCGGCGATGAGCGCGACCAGCAGATTACCACCGGGGCGCCGCCCGGGCAACCCACTGGCAGGCGCGTTCCTACAAGCACAAGCACCGCCTGCCGCGCCAACTAACAGATGTAGTACCTGCAGCACCATGCCGCGCTAGTGGCGGTCACGGCCGGTCAGCGCGAAGAAACCTCAGTGCCTGAAGTGTCTTTCGCCCGTGAACACCATCGACATGCCGTGTTCCTCTGCAGCCGCGATGATCGCGTCGTCCGCGATAGACCCGCCCGGCTGCACGACCAGGCCGATGCCGGAGGCTGCCACGGCGTCCAGGCCGTCGCGGAACGGGAAGAACGCGTCGGAGGCGCACACCCCGCCAGCGGCGCGTCCGGCGGCCTTCCTCACGGCGATCTCGGCCGCGTCCACGCGGCTCTGCTGCCCAGCGCCGATCCCAACGGCGCAGCCGCCAGCCACCAAGACGACTGCGTTGGAGGAAGTCGCGGCGCACACGAGTTGAGCCATGACCGCGTCACGCCACTGCTCGCCAGTCGGCTCCTTGGAGGTGACTACGCGCCACAGGGCACGGTCGAGGGTCACGGCGTCTGGTCCTTGAAGGAGGAAGCCGCCATCTAAGCGCCTGAGCCCGTAGGAAGCCGCGTGCGGCGCCGGCAGTTCGATTATGCGGGTGTTCTTGCGCTTGCGCGCCAGCAACTCGAGCGCCTCAGGTGCATAACCGTGGGCCAGGACGACGTCGGCCTTCGGCCGCGCCACGATGAGCTCCGCTAATTCCAGGTCGACTACGCCTGCCAACGCTACTACGCCCCCGAACGCCGATTTCGGGTCAGCGTCGAACGCCCGCGCGTAAGCCGCACCAAGGTCCTCACCCCACGCGGCGCCGCATGGGTTCGCATGCTTGACGATCACGCAGGCCGGCGCATGCGCCGCCAGGTCGTGCGCGAGGCGCCAAGCCGCCTCGGCATCGAACAGGTTCAGGTAAGAAAGCGCCAACCCGGAGTGCAGCTTGGCCGCGTCCCAGATCGACGCTGCCCCCACCTCACGATAACGAGCGCCCATCTGGTGAGGGTTCTCGCCGTACCGCAGCACCTCTGCCCGTTCGAGCGCGACGGCCAGGTGCCGCGGCAAAGCCTCATCGCGGCTCAAGTACGCCACGATGGCCGCGTCGTAAGCAGCGGTGTGCGCGAAGGCCTTCAGCGCCAGCTCGCGGCGCTCGGCTAGCGTCATGCCGCGGGCGAGGGCCTCCAACGTGATCGCGTAGTCTTCCGGGTCGACTAGGACCGTCACGTCGGCATGGTTCTTGGCCGCCGCGCGCAGCATGCTCGGACCGCCGATGTCGATCTGTTCGACGGCCTCCGCGAACGTCACGTCTGGCCGCGCGACCGTCTCGCGGAACGGGTATAGGTTCGCCACCACCACGTCGACCGGCGCAATCTCGTGGCGCGCCAACTCGGCAAGGTGCCCAGGTTCGCGCCGGGCAAGGATGCCGCCGTGAACCTTCGGGTGCAGGGTCTTGACGCGTCCATCCAAGATCTCGGGAAAGCCCGTCACGTCGGCGACGGCGACGGCAGGCAAGCCCCAACCGCGAAGCGCGGCCAGCGTTCCGCCCGTGCTTACGAGCTCGTAACCCAAGGCCAGGAGCCCACTAGCCAGCTCCTGAAGCCCGCGCTTGTCAGAAACGCTGATGAGCGCCCTCGGCGCCGGTTCCTTGTTCGGTACTGCCATGCGTTGCCCTCCTAAGCGAAGGGCGGTCACTCCTACTTCGAGTGACCGCCCCAACTCGTGTCGATCCAGTTCAGTTGGTGGTGCTTGGCGCCTCGGTAGGCTCAGCGCCTTCTGGTGCGGCGCCGTCTGGCGCCGCGGCGCCTGGCAGCGAGTCGGTCGGCAGGACGAGGGCGGGGTTCGCGGTCTCGATGACGTCGATCTGTGCGCGCTTGTCAGCGAGCCACGCCGTGCGCTCGGCCTGACGCTTCTGGGCGACGACGGCCTGTTCGACTTGCGCGTGAACGGCGGCGAGGCTCCTAACGCGCGCAGGAACGCGGTCGGCAACGAGCACTACGAAGCTGTCCTTGGTAGCGACTTCCGGGGTGGTTGCCCCGCCGTCGCCGGCCACGTCGTCGGTTGCGGTCGCGTCGGCCGCCGTGGCGTCGGCTGCGGTCGAGTCAGTAGCGGTCTCCTCAGCTGCTACTTCGTCTGGTACCTGCAGCACGAGGATGTCGCTTATGGCCAAGCTGCCGCCAGGTAGGGCGTCGAAGGCGTCGGTCGAGAAGAGGGCGGTATCGAACTCCGTCTGGAGGTCGCCAGGCTTGACGCGCCCAAGCTCCGTGATGGTGCCTGCGGCGGCCTCGTTGGCGGCCACGATGTCTTCGCCAGCTAGGAGCGCCGCGCGGAAGGCTTCTGCCGCGGCCTGGGTAGCGAACTCCGCCTTCGTGACGGTCGCCTCAGCAGTCAGCGTGTAGAGCGACTGGTTGTCTGCGTAGTACTTCTCGACCTCTGGCTCCGTGGCGGTCGCGTCGCGGCCAACGTAATTGAGCGCCGCCTGGGCGATGCCGCTGCGCGAACCGACGAACGGCACGCCAAGCGAACCGGCGCTCTGGTAGGCGACTTCCGTATCGATGAGCTGGTTGAGAACGGTCGGCTTGAAGAGCCCGACGATGAGGTCGGCCGTCTGCGGCGAGAGCGCCTGCTGGATCTGCGTGTTCGTGTAGAGCGCGCGGTCCAACTGAACGGCCCTGATCTCTTTCGCTCCGACGGTGGCGAGTACCGGGTTGTTGAAGGAGAGCGTGCTGCCCGCCGGGAAGGACACGACGGCGGCGTCGCGGAGCTTGTCGAGTTCGTCCTCGACGATGCCGGACTTCTTGGCGTTCAGTGCGTCATCCGCGACGGTCGGGCTGGCGTCAGCGAACGAGAGGTCGGCAGCCGGCTGGTAATCCTCGACGTCGACGACGTAGTAGCGCTCGTTGTAAACGATGACGTCGGTGATGCCGGCGCCACGCAGCGAGAAGGCCGCGTTGGCCACAACGGTCGGGAGCGCGGGGCGACCAACGGCTTGCGGCTCCGTCGACCCAGCTGCCGCACCTACGGCGCCGTCGCGATCGGCAAGCTCGAGGCTGTTCTCGCGCGCGATGGTGGCGAAGTCGGCGCCGGCCAAGACTTGGCGGCGCAGGTTCTCGGCGAGGTCCTTATCGGCAACGACGAGCTGCCGTGCGAGGATCTTCTCCTCGGACTGGTAGGCGGAACGGTGCGACTCGAAGTAGGCCTGGACTTCGGCGTCAGACACCGTGACGTCCTTGACGAGGCGGTTCTCCCACTCCTGCAAGCGGAGCTGGCCCTTCATGTAGTCGCGGAAGCTCTGGTCAGTGAAGCCGGCGCTGCCGATGAGTTGGAGGTAAGCCTGGTCGTTGCGCCCGCCGTCCACGCCGCGTTCGGCACGGAAGTCGTTGACGGCCTTGCGGACCTGGCCGCTGCTGATGCTCACCCGTGCAGCCGCCTGGTCGAGGACGGTGTTGCGCACGATCTCGTCGACCATGAGGCGTTGGAGGTCCTGGCCAACTTCGCCGTCGGTGACGGTGTTGAACAGCGCGTTGCTGCGGATCTGCTGTAAGTCTGAGTCGTAAAGGGTCTGGCCGTTCACCACGACCTGGGCAGCGCCCTTGACGATACCGCCGCCGGTGACGCCTAGGCCAGGCGTGAACATGAGCACCATGCCCGCCAGTAGGCCAATGGAAACGACCCACAAGATGATCGTGTTCGAGCGCTTGCTGAGCTTCATCTAGGTGACTTCCTCCCGGCACCTAGGCCGGCGTCTTAGCGCCGCCATCGGTACCCGCGTGACTTGAACGAACTGGAACCTGCTGCCTTGGCGGGCCTCAGGGTGCGCGCCGAAGTGCCGATACTGGCGTGGCCAGTGGTCGTGGCAGATTCGAAGCACGCCCCGGAGTGTACCAGAACGCATGGTGAGAGCCGCTTACGCGGCAGGTGCTATATTGCTGTTCGCCTCAGCGACGTTGTCGCGTTGGGCGCCCGTAGCTCAGTCGGATAGAGCGTTCGCCTCCGGAGCGAAAGGCCACAGGTTCGAATCCTGTCGGGCGCACCACCTCATGTAGGATGCAGCCGTGCAGCAGCCCCTGCCAACAGCCGTCGCCGCCCTCTACGTAGCAGGCGGCGGCGCCATCGGCAGCGTACTTCGTTATCTCTTGACCTTGTGGCTACAGCCGCTCAGCCGCGGTTTTCCCGTCAGCATCCTCTTCGTCAACGTGGTCGGCTCGTTCGCCATCACGTCGATCGGCGCCGCCACCATGCCGGACGCGCGCTACCCCCTCTCGGAGGGTTGGCGCCTGGCGCTGCTCGTCGGCGTGTGCGGCGGCTTCACGACTTTTTCATCGTTCAGTCTGCAGACGCTCGACCTGTTACGCGCCGGTTTCCTCGGCAGGGCAGCGGCGAACGTCGGCTTATCACTCGCATTGTGCTTGGGGGCAGCCGCCCTCGGCTACCTGGTAGGCACGAGAGTAGCTGGAACCTGATCACCACACGGGCAGGTCAGGCTGCTCTTCACGTACCCACGGTGAGTCGATGATCAAGCCGTCGCCTGAGAACACCGTCACGTTCGCGCCCTCGATCTGCAGCACGACCGCGTCGATCTGGCTTGGCTGCGTGAGGGTGTAGAAGAGCTGCGCCAAACGGCCAGTCATCGCGGCGGTGCCGCCGCCCTGCTCGAACGACGCAGCCAGGTTCACGGTCAAGACCCCGTCAGCAAGCCCGGTGCTTAGCACGCTCGTCGTCGAAGGGACGGCGCTGCTCAACCCGCCCGCCGCCTCCGCCGAGGTCGGCCCCTTCGCCAGTTCGGCGACCTGGAGCGCAACGAACTGCTCGATGTTGGAGCGCCCGAGCCGGCGCTTGACCGGCTCGAGCGTGAAGGTCGTGCCGCGGTCCCGCACGAAGTAGACGACCGCGTCTGGAACGCGTTGCAAGGTGCGCAGTGCGATGACCCCGACCAGGGTGAGGAGCAGCAGTAACGCTAGCGCCACGACCCTGAGGACAACGCTGCGCACCAGTGCTCAGGCCCGCCTGATGGGCAGGTAGCGCGGCTCCCAGATGCCTGCGCTAACGGCCTCCTGGGTGTCTTTCACTTCGCGGCGCGCCACGCCGTCTGCCATCGCTTGGTTGGCGACGGCCACGGCCACATGCCTGCTCGCCCTGCCAAGCGCGCTGACGCTTGGGTAGACAGCGCCCTCCATGAGGCGCATCGGGTCCGTGTACTCAGACAGCGCTTCCGCTGCGGCGGTGAGCATGTTGTCGGTGACCTTAGTAGCGCGCGTGACGAGGGCACCAAGGCCGACGCCAGGGAAGACGAAGGCGTTGTTGCCTTGTCCGACGACGAACGAGCGTCCCTCATGCTGCACGTTCGGGAACGGGCTGCCGGTCGCGACGATCGCGCGGCCGCCAGTCCAGGCGTACACGTCCTCAGGCACCGCCTCGCTGTTCACGGTCGGGTTGGAGAGCGGGAAGACGATGGGCGCGGGAGAGTTCGCGAGGACGGCCTTCACTACGGCCTCGTCGAACGCCCCCGCCTGTCCGGACAGGCCGATGATGCCGGTGGCCTTGGCGTTCGTCACGGTCTCGAGGAGCGAAGGCACGGCTCCGGCCACCTGCCATCCGGCCGTGCGTGACGGGTCTTGCGCCAACTCGCGCTTGTAGCTCTCGAGGCCCGGGCGATCGGCTACCACGAGCCCGGCCGAGTCGATCATCAGCACGCGCGCCACTGCCTCTGCGCGGCTTAGGCCCTGGCGCTGCAACCCGACGACAATCTGGCGCCCAACGCCCATGCCGCCAGCCCCGGCGCCGTGCACGACGTAAGTCTCGTCCGTCATCGGCCTACGCGTCTTCCTTGCCGCCGCGAGGAGTCCGGCCAGCACGACGGCGCCCGTTCCCTGGATGTCGTCATTGAACGACGGCAGCACGTCGCGGTAGCGGTTCATGACGTCGACGGCCTTCTGCTTGCTGAAGTCCTCCCACTGCAGGAGCGCGTCAGGGAAGCGCTTCTTGAAGGCCACGACGAAGCGTTCGATGAAGTCCTCGTACGCCGGCCCAACGAGCCGCTCGTGCCGCACTCCGAGGTAGAGGGGGTCGTCGAGGAGGTCGGCGCGGTTCGTGCCGACGTCGAGTTCGATGGGCAGCGTAGTCGCAGGGTCGATGCCGGCCGCGGCCGTGTAGAGCGAGAGCTTGCCGATGCAGATGGCCATGCCCCCGAAACCCTGATCGCCGATGCCCAAGATGCCCTCAGAATCGGTCGCGACCACCAGGCGCACGTCCGGCAGTGGCGCCGTGGCAAGCACTTCGTCGATACGGTCGATGTTCTCGGTGCTCACGACCAGCCCTCTAGGGAAACGATAGATGAGGCTGAACTTCTGCACCGCCTCAGCGACCGTCGGGGTGTAGATGATCGGCAGCATCTCCTCGAGGTGCTGCTCGAGGAGGGCGTAGAACAGGACTTCGTTGCGGTCCTGCAGCACCCGCAGGTAGACGTGCTTGTCCAACGCCGTCGTGAAACCGGAGTAGTTCGCGTAGGTGCGCTGTACTTGTTGCTCGATGGTGGATGAGTGCGGCGGCACCAGGCCCTCTAGGCCCAGCTCCCTGCGCTCCTCACGCGAGAAGCCCGTGCTCTTGTTAAGTAGCGGCAGGCGCGTTAGGAGGTAGCCGGACAGTGGGGTGGCTAGATAGGGGTTCCCCTTGTCGTCGATGCGCTTCTCGAACTGCTTCATGGTCTCGTGCTCCCGCTGCGCCCCGTGGCGCGTGAAATAACCCTGGACTGATGTCGTGCTTGCCGCCAGCCGCTCGCCTACTGCTCACCACCGGGTGAGGCGCCAGCCAAGCGCGCCGCCTCGGCGGCGAAGAACGCGTAATCCTCGTCCGCTGGCGCGAGCCTTGCGGCGTTGGCGTACGCGCTGGCTGCCACTTCGTAGTCGCGGTTCTGGAACGCCACGCGCCCAAGCTGCGCCCACGCTTGCAGGAAGTCAGGCGAGGCGGCGGCCGCGGCCGCGAACTCCGCTTGGGCCTTTGGCCCGTCGCCTGACTGGTAGGCGGCCAATCCACGTGAGAAAGCCTCGCTAGCTTCCGTGCCGTAGACGATCGCCTGGCGGGCGTTGGTTATGAAGTAGCGCGCCCTGTCGTCGTTACGGTCAAGCCTCAACACCGTCTGCCAGTAAGCGATGGCCTCGTCTGGCCGACCGAGCTCCTGGCTCGTGCGGGCCGTCCACACGAAAGCCTCCTTGAAGGTCGGGGCGGCCTCTGCGGCCTTCAGGAACTCCTCATGCGCCTCTTCGAGCTCACCTGCGTCGTACGCGGCTAGCCCGGCGTAGTAGGCGGTGCCCGCGACGACTCCCCACTTGACCTGCAGCCTGGCGTACTCGAGGAACCACGCTGACCTGCTGTCGCTCGGGTCGAGTGACACGGCTATCTGCCAGTACCTGACGGCGAGTTCTGGCTCCTTGGCCTCGAGGGCGGAGCGGCCTGCCCACACGGCGGCGTTGGCGAAGTTGGGGTTGGCGGCCACCGCGGCCTGGAAGGCCTCCAATGCCGGTCCGATGCGACCAGCCTCGTACGCCCTCAAGCCGAGGCGGTACGCCTCGCTCGCGGCCTCGCCGTACTGCTCGCGTTCACGGCTGAGGTCGAGGAAGAAGCGTGCGCCCTCGTCGTCCGGCGCTACCTCGACCAGGCGCTGCCAGATGACGACGGCTGCGCTCGTGTCGCCCTGTTCGTAAGCGATGCGCGCCAGCCACCTGAGGGCCTCTGGGTCGTCTGGCGCCATGTCGAGGAGCGTGAGGTACCAGGCGCGCGCCTCATCGAGGTCGCCTACCTCGTAACGCGCGAAGGCCAACTGGTTAACGACGCGGTGGAACTCCTCGCGGTCAGTGGTCAGTTGGCGGCTAGCGCCGCCAGGTAGCGGTGGGGCGGTGTCGGTCAGTTCTCCCCCACTGGCGAGGAAGCCGTCCCAAGCCGCGAACGCACGGCTGTACCAGTTAGTCAGGCCGTAAGCGCGCGCCTCGAGGCGGTACGCGCGGCGCGAGGCCTCGAAAGCTGCCTCCTGTCCTGCAGGCGGCGCGGCCTGCTCGGCCGCCACGGCCACGCTAGTGGCTAGGCTCGCGGCGTCCAGCGCCGCGCGCCACACGGCGTCGTCTGGGCTGGCTGCCCGGCCGAGCGGCGTTTCGATGGCGACTACCAGCGCCTGCTCGGCGGCGGCGTAAGCGGCCGCCACGTCCTGCGCGCCTTGAGCGTACGCGGCTGCGGCCACGAGCAGAGCAACTACCAGCAGGGCACCGTGCGTCAACGCGCCGTGCGTCCGCGCGCGCCAGCCGTTGCGCCTATCGTCAGCCGCTGTCAGCGCGCCCGCGCCGTTAGCCACACGACCTCCTGGCCCGCTCTGATCAAGTACAGCAGACGCGACGTTCCGTCGTCTCCAACGAACACGATGCGCGTGTGCGTCTCTGGCCCGAGCGGCCCGGACGCCGCCGTCTCCGAGCGTTCGCTCTCGAAGTAACCGGCGACGGCGTAGGCGGTAGAGACCTCGTGCACCTTGGCGGCAGCGAGGGCGGTGACGACGCCGCCAAGCGCGTACGCCTCCCAGTCCGTCCAGTTGCTCGAGCCGGGAATGCGCGCTACAAGCGCGTTCACGCCAGTGCCAACCGCGCGCATCGTGCCGCGCGGAAAACTGACACCGCTATCGAACTGCGCCGCTATGGCGGTGGTCATGAGCACGTCAGCCAGGAGTTGAGCGTGCGCGGCCGGCGCCAACAGCAGCAGCGCTATCATGATGGCGAAGCCACCTGCGCGGCTACTGCCGCGCCGCGGCCCTTGGACTGGGGTGGTAACCGGCGTCATGCCGCGAGTTTAGCACCGGGCCCCAGGACTTTCGCCCGCCTCAGGTGTGTGAGTCCGGTTTGTGTTGAGACGGTTGTGGGTTAGAGAATGGAGGTTCCTAAACCGGCTAGGGATTGGAACCTCCGACATGAGATTACTTGGTCTGCCCGCTTCGTTCTACCGTGCTGCTCTCAAT